>Ga0209367_1002763_pt1 | contig 23437 bp, 9 predicted proteins | sample WorMetLIZISLAND2_FD_187412 | JGI IMG/M metagenome (GOLD analysis project Ga0209367, IMG submission 187412) | Marine gutless worms symbiont microbial communities from Max Planck institute for Marine Microbiology, Germany - Olavius geniculatus... ... | reverse complement strand
AGTAGGGTTTCTGTCAATTGAATCTTTCTGTACAATTCTTCATTAGTGACCTTTTGTGTCCATCCTATCCTCAGAATCTTCCGGTAGCATTTTCTCTCAAAGGACAGGATTCGGCTTTCGCAGTGTTGGAGCACTGCTTATGGCAAAAATGGTCAGCTGCAGACAAAGCATTATTTGTTCACTTGAAGGACAAATATTACACCTGTACTGTGCATTATTCTCCGATTGATTATGACCAGCAATTTGGCATAAATTGCACAATCGATCAGGTTTGCTCAGAAAGGTGTTATTCCTTGAAATGACAATGCCTTACCGTGTGATGGGCCCATTAGACAGTCAAGAAAATTTAAGAGATTGGTTGGGAACTGCTACAGCATTTGTCATACAGTCTGGACTTAGCTCTAAGTAATTTTCGTCTGTTTGGACCACACAGTGAATCACTTGGAGACATTATGTTCAATAACGATGATTGAAGATGTTCTGCAGCATTTTGTTCGGAAATTTCTACAGGCGCCAACAAAAAACTTGATGCTACGGGTTCCAGCCGGCTTGTAGAACAATGGGAACATTGCAGTAAACTGCAAGGAGAACATGTTGAAAAGTAACATAACTGTCAGAATTGTGTGATTTACTGTCGTTGTATTAAGGATGTAAATCTGAAATTTATTGAATGTCCCTCGTGTCTTAGTCTGTTTGCTCAGTACCCTGCAAAAGATGTGTCACATGTGCCAGTTGTATTGTTTTCCCTCTTAATACACTGCTTCTTTCATTTTTTTGCCTGACGTAAACCATTGAAAGTTTTAACAGATTTTGGTGTCACGTTATTTGGGCTTTTTTTCTAAATGCCATTTTTCTGAGTTAAGTAGTTCTGCTTGATGTTTTTTGTAAAGTATTTTGTAATTTTTGTATCTATTTTTTTACAAACAGTCAATCATTTTTTTTCTGTTGGTACTGTTAGTCTTTAGCATTTGGTCTGCCTGTCATATTTACGTATACAAGAATGTGTAGCCTGAGATGGTGTCTGGTTTTGGTGTCAGTGCGTTACGTATGTTGTCGACTGTCTTCGGAATCATTCGCCGCCTTACCTCGTGACAGCTGCAAAGTGCCTGCTGATTGGTCGACACACTCAGCTCTATGAGCGTGCCATCGATGTTCTTAAACGTGCTGATGATGTAAGTCATTTTGTAATTCTTGGCTTGATAATAATGAAAATAGCGAGAATAATCAGCAATCGCTTGGCAAATTAAGCTAACTTATTCTGCTGTATGTTATGTTTTAATTCTTGGATTCTGATCATGATCTGGATTGGATTCCCAGTAAAATTTAATTACTTGATTCTTTTTGTGAACGTATGTTCATAATTTTCTTTTGTAACCGGTAATCTCGCAGATATAAAAAAAAACAGACGTACAAACTACAGGATGGGCCAATAAAAACGTGGCACTTTACTTTTGTCCATATCTGCAGCAATCATTGACTGATTTTCAAAATTCTTTCACTGGCACACTCTGCAGACAATTTGCAATAATGTGATTATTATATATCCCACCACATGGTAAATGTGTAAACCTTGTGAAATGTAAATGATATATGCATATGTAACAATAGTAACAAACATTTTGGTAAAATTGAAAGAAAAACACTTCAGACCAACATTGCGGTGAATGATCTGTATGACACTAGACTGTGTGGGTCTAACACAGTCTAGTGTCATACAGATCATTTACCGCAATGTTGGTCTGAAGTGTTTTTTCTTTCATATCAATGCTTATTATCATCATTAGTTTTTTCTTACATTTATATTTTACAAGGTAGTGTAGAAATGCAATTACAGTGTGGTGGGGTGTATACTAAAAGTGTCTGCAGAGTGTGCCAGTGAAAGAATTTTGAAAATTGGTCAGTAATTGGTGATGATATGGAAAAAGAAAAGTGCCACGTTTTTTATTGGCCCACGGTGTGCATACCCTAAAAATGTTACTGATTTTTTGTGGCAGATGTATTTGAATATGCCAAGCTGTAAATTTGTTAAAGTTCATAATGATGGGCAATATGATGAGTAATCGTTAATTCCCACAGCTCTAATATATTATTAATAGCTAATACAGAAAGAGATACCATTAGTCATTACTGAGCTGATGAGTAATTCACAGAGATAAAAAGGTGCCATACCCCAACTGGGGTGTAGGCAGGGTGCTCATCTCCGTTTCTATGGCTGTTGAGCCCGTAGGTGGATAGACCACTGAGTTTGTGACGCATGGCCTGTGTGACGCCAGACCTACGGTTACCTTCTTGTCACCACCCTTTGACCTGTACCAAATTATGCAGCTTGGTGAACAGAGGTACATGCGTGTGAACAACTTGCAGTGCACTTGGTGGGAGTTGAACCTGCAACCTGCACAGAGGATAGATGCTTAATTGAAAATATAATTGTTAGAATATGAGAGCCAGCTTTGATTCAGCAGGATGTGATTTGATTTCATCTTGTGGCTGTTTGTAGGTTAGATATGACGACGAGCTGTTTACTCTGCTACTCAAGCGCCATCTGCTGCCAAACGCCCTCACCACCCGCCTTTACTCACACCTGGTGGATTACGTGCTGTCTAGTCAGACAGGTGCAGCTGGTACTGTACCAGACTATCTGCAGGTTGAGACGGTTGTGAACCAGCTGCTGGAGGCGGGGCATCGGGCAGAGGCTGGTACCTTGCTAATGCAGCACCGAGCCACACATACAGGACTTTGTACTTTTGACACGGCTTTCTCCATCATTTCACGACTGTTCAGATAACACCAAACACCAGTGACTTCTAGAGCGATGATGATGTAATTAATCTACCGCAACTGGTGTTAGCAGCAATTGCTTGTTCACACTCTTCAGTTCACGTCGATGCTAGTTTACCAGTTTTTTACATTTTTTCATTTTGCTGTATTGGTTAAATTAAATCTAATTTGTACTCATTAGCTGTTTTACCTTCCACAAATGGTTTCTAGATAGTGTTGTGATAACAGTAGTCATCCTGTAGGCTGTATACCGGGAGAAATTAGTGACGTTTGGCTCCGCATTTTTTGCTCTTGGGCTTGATACCCAGACCTGGCTTTGTAGTTTTATTGCATTTCCAGAACTGACATTTTGGGGATTGTTTCAGCTTACAGTTATCGCTGCAGCTCATGATGCTACCCATACTATTACTCCTTTTCTTGTATGAGGACTTTGTTCATAGAATTCCATGGTTGGTTTTGAGTTCCATAACTTATCAGATATTTCATTTGTGTACAGATTGTTAAGTGCGAAAGCAGCTACTGCTTTCAGCACGTCTTAGCCATCGCGATTCTGTCTGTCTGTCCGTCTGTCCATCACACGGGTGGATCAGTCATAAACGGTGGAAGATAGGATCACCAAATCTGCACCGTCGGCTGCCTGGAAGACTCTGGTTTCAGGAACCATAAAGCTTTTCCATAAATTTGAAGGGGGTCACCCTGAATGAGGGTGCTAAATGAGAGGGAAGTAAGAAAAAATTGTTATTTTTAGCCAATAAGTCACTGTATCTCAATAACGGTGCAAGATAGGGCCTAAATTACTATTGATCACTGATAGGAAGTCGTACACTGGCTCTCGATTGCCACCGAATTCAATGACCTCGGATGATTTTGAACGCCAATATAGAGGTTTTTATGGATTTTTTGGCGATTTTGGGCTGCGAGACACATTTCAAGAGTGAATTGCGCCGAAATCAATTGAGATAGACATGGAAAAGCTGCGTATGAAATTTTTAGAATTAAACGTAAATTTCAACAATCCAAGTCTCAATTTTCTAGGTTCAAGGAAACCTGCGCACGAGGACATCAAAAAGCGGTACCCCCGTAAAAGTCGTTATTTTACCATTGTTGGCCAGTCTTTCGTGAAAACGGTTGCAGATCACCGTGGGCATGCTGTCTATCATAACAAGCATTATATAGTGACGAGCATTTTAGTCGTATTAACATCGATGACTTTGAAAGACCCTTAGCATTCAAAATAAGGCGTTTTTATTGATCTTTGCGATCTTTGGCTGCAGCACACATTCCAAAAATGAACTGTGATGAAATGTCTGGAGACAGACTGACAGTTTGCGAACAGGAACTGCTATAGGCTTTTGCACGTCTCGTGAGCATTAGCTCAAATTTATTGTTTTACACAACCGTACTTTCATTTCAGTTTCTCTGATGTCATTTTTGTTTGAAATACTTTTAGCTTTTTTTGAGTTTATGTGTTGGCCTGCCATGCAGTATTTCTGTGGAGATTGTTTCTCGTGTCGTATTGAATCACCACATAATTAAGCATAGGCCTACAACATTAGGCTATAGCTTTTGGTTCATATTTCTAGCACTGTTTTAACATTAAACATCTTAATGCATTTGAGCTGGAATAATTATGTTAATTTTCGGCCAGCATAAAACAACTGAAATTTGAGCTAATGCTCACGGGACGCACGAAAGCCTATAGCAGTTCCTGTTCGCAAACTGTCAGTCTATCTCCAGCCATTTTGTCGCAACTTTTGTGGGGGTACAGGTTTCTTTGAACCTAGAAAATCGAGACTTGGATCGTCGAAGTCTACGTTCAATGCTGAAAATTTCTTGCGAAGCTTGTCCATGTCTATCTTAATTGGTTTCGGCGCAATTCGCTCTTGCAATGTGTCTCGCAGCCCGAAATCGCCAAAAAATCCATAAAACCCCCTATTTTGGCGTTCAAGGTCATTCAAGGTCATTGAATTCGGCGCCAATCAAAAGCAAATGTGTTCTATTAGTGATTAATAGTAACCTAGGCCCTATCTCGCACCGTTACTGAGATACAGTGACTTATTGGCCAAAAATCGCAAATTTTACCAACCCCCCTCTCATTTAGCGCCCTCGTTCGGGGTGACCCCCTTCGAATTTATGAAAAAGCTTTACGGTTCCTGAAACTAGAGTCTTCCATGCAGCCGACAGTGAAGATTTGGTGATCCTAGCTTGGACCTTTTTTGCCTGATCCTCCCGTGTGACAGACGGACGGACAGAATTGCGATGGCTAAGACGCGCTGAAAGCAGTAGCTGCTTTCGCGAAATTATATTGATATATTGTATATTGATGACATTGTATAGGACGGGCGTATACGCCCATCCTATACAGGCCTACGTAAAACTGTTAACTCCAACAAACTTCCCGGACAGTCTCCGCTCTCCGTCTGATTCCTTCTTGTGCTTTATCGTCTGCTTTAAGCTAGATATTTAGGCCCTGTACGTTAAGGTAATCAACAGTTTGTGACAAGTTCGAAAATGCTAGTTAAATATGTCGTGCAGAGTTGTATAGGCCCTAGGCCTGTTGCAGTGTTAGTGATAAAATGAAAAAAAACTTATAGGCTTATTTATGACACATAGTCCAATTACAGGCAATAAAGCATTGAAACGAACAGAGTTTTTTTTTCGTCGTGTCACGCTGTCCCCGACGAAAATACTCTAAATTCTCCAACGGGGGTGCATCCCTTCCCCGACAGGAGGGCACGTGCCCCCTAGGCTTCTCTGTAGCGCCGCCCCCGCAGGCAACAACGTCGATCCAACGTCGTGTGCCCGTTGGGTTAGTTCTGCTTTTCGCCGTGTTAAACGTGGACATCGCGTGCACTAAGTGAAAGTCGTCAGACAGCAGCCATTATCAGTGAGCAGCGTCATCTTTGTAGCAGGCGTTAACGCCTCAGTAGCAGCGAACTGAAAGTAAGGCGATGCCACCCACGGCGGCGATAGCATTTAAGTTCTATAGGATACAGCGAAGGGCCACACTGCTCAGTAGTACACATTTTGAATAAAGTTTTAAACTCCAAAGTTAGTAAACATCTAATTTTATTACTGTCGTTTTCAAATTCAGCAGCTAAGGCTATTTTCTGCATTTTTGTTCACTTTGGGGGTAGTTTTGTAAAATATATAGGCCTTAGGCCCTAGTGCTCTATTTCACACGGTAGCACAGCATCACTAATTAGGTGAGGTGGGCAATCCGTATAATAGCAACTACACATTAGGCCTACTTTTTAAATGTTGTTCACCAAAAATAATAATGATAATTGTGTTGTGTTATATATTTTTTGACCCCTGTATTATTATCCGATTGAATTTTAACTATTTTTTTATTATCACAAAAAAAAACCTGAGCTAATGCTCATGAGACGCGCAAGAGCATATAGCAGTTCCTGTTTGCAGGTAATATTGGTCTATCTCCATCCATTTCGTCCCAATTCACTCTTTTCTAAAAAAAGATCAGTAAAAACCCTTATTTTTAGGGTTCAAGGTCATCAATGTTGACAATCCTAAGAAGCTCGTCGCCGGTGCTTGTTATGTTAAGCAGCATGTCTGTGCTATATCTGCAAACCATTTTCACGCTAGACAATTCGAACAGCGGATAAATAAGCACTTTTTAGAGGGGTACCCCTCTTTGACACCCGTGTGAGCAGGCTTCCTTGAACATAGAGCTGGTCTGGACTTGGATTGCTAAAATCTATATTTCATGCTGAAAATTTCATACGCAGGTTGTCTTGGTCTACCACTAGCCATTTGGGCACAATTCACTCTTGAAATGCATGTCGCAGCCCGAAATAAAAAAAAAATCACTAAAACCCCAGCCATATTTTGGGGGTTCAAGGTCATCGATGTTGACATTCCTAAGAAGCTCGTTGCCATCATCCGAGTCTGCAAATTTGGCCGACTGCACGTAACCCGTAAGGATTGAGGACGTCAGTAAGCTAGCTACCGTGACGGCATGTGTCCGCAGCACATGCCGTCATGGCTACACGCCAATTGGAGTGTTCAGATCGCTGATCTGAACGTATCAATTTTTGCACACTTTTTAGATCGCCGATGCGAAGGTATCACTTTTTGTCCAAGATTCCCATATCGGCGATCTGAACGTATCACCGTGCATATCGAAAACGATATATCGATATTTTCGATATATCGAATCATCACTACATTGGCCACCCTACTAATTTGGTAAGTTTTTGATATTAGTTGCAACACACGAAAAAGTAAACAAAGATGTCTGCTTGTGTCAGAATTTGTTGTTGTCAGCGATTTCAAACACCTTGTGTTAGAACGGGTATAATGTTTTTTTGTACTGTTCGATTAAATTTTAAGTTTTTCGGGACGGTTAAAACACGGAAACGGCCTGTTTGCATGGATGGGTAGTTTGCGATCAGCTTTTGCAGTGATTGCGAACGCTAAACAGAACACAGACACTGTGATGTTTTGTGGAAGTAAGTAAAGAATTGTTACATTTTTCCTGATGCAAATACGTTCAAAAAATTTATGTAAACAAACCAGTGTCCAGCACAATTTGTTAAGTGGCCAATGATAGCATAGTTATTTTGGGTTGGTCAGTGCTAGGGGTAGATCGGCGATCTCGCACTAGTGAGCAGAAAATTACTAGTGGTAGATCGCCACTCTATCTAATTACATTTATCACACTATTAATGTAAGAATGCAGCCATATTTCTTTACTGCATTACCAGGACTGTGGTTGGGACTGAAATATCAGTCACTTTGTTATCAATTACCAAATTTGTTCAAAAACAATATATTTTTAAGTCTGTGTTACAAAGAAACAGATATGGCTTGAGATGGACTCTGATATAATACTGAATAAGCCTGATTTAAATATGTGACAGTTTCGTGGCATGGTCTTATGACTACCAGGAACATAAGTTCTACCATGTACCTAATAATGGGCCTACCCGATCTACCTCTAGCAATTTTCTAGTGCTAACAGCAAGATCGCCGATCTACCGCTAGAATTATTGTTTTGGGTTTATCATAATTCCCCTATTGCAATTAATTGTCTGCCTTATTACATTTAATATTTAGTTCATTTTTGCCAGTTAGACAACCATTCAGGCGTTCATTATGATGATGATAATTACATGGTACAGTGATAACGTTGATTTACATGGACAATGGACATTGTTATATTGTTTCAGCATCAGCACTCGTCATTCTAAAACGTTCCCATATTCATGTTCCACCGGTAAAACCGCTCTGGCTACCTCCTAAATTTCCAGGTGAAGATTTAAGTTTGTTGTTGTTGTTATTAGTCTTTTATTGTCATTGCATGAGATGTGTAATGTTGTAATATTTTTCAAATATTTTAATGTTGATACAAAGATAAAAACAAGTTACTTGTATCAGTTATTTTGTTGAATATGTTGTTTATACTGGTATTGGAATGACTTGAATGGATTAAACCTGATAAACAAAGCCTAAGCTGCAAATGCTGAGCCGGAACATGTTCAAGCCGATCTGGGCCACAGTTTTTACACGCGAAAGCAGCTAGACTGCTTTACCGTGTCTTAGCCATCGCAATTCTGTCCGTCCATCTGTCTGTCACACGGGTTGATCAGTCAAAAATGGTGCAAGCTAGGATCACCAAATCTTCACCTTCAGCTTCCTGGAAGACTCTAGTTTCAGGAACCGTAAAGCTCTTTCATAAATTCGGAAGGGGTTACTCTGAACGATGGCACTAAATGAGAAGGGGGTAGAAAAAAATTGCGTTTTTTAAGCCAGTATGATGCTGTATCTCGCGATGCAAGATACAGCATAAGTTACTATTAATCACTAATAAGAAGTCATACACTGGCTCTCGATTGCCACCAAATTAAATGACCTCGGATGATTTTGAAGGCCAAAATAGGGGGTTTTATGGATTTTTTGGCGATTTTAAGCTGCGAGACACATTTCAAGTGCGAATTGTGCCGAAATCAATTGAGATAGACATGGAGAAGCTGCATATGAATTTTTCAGCATTGAACGTAGATTTTGATGGTCCAAGTCTCGTTTTTCTAGCTTTGAGGAAACCTGCGCATGAGGACATCAAATATCTCATAAAAGTCATTATTTTATCTTCATTGGCCAGTTTTTCGTGAAAACGGTTGCAGATAGGCATAGGCATGCTGCTTATCACAACACCTAGTGACAAGCTTTTTAACGTCATCAAGATTGGAAGACACTGAACTTCCAAAATAAGGGTTTTTTAATTCATTTTCGTGATCTTCAGCTGCAGCACACAATCCAAGAATGAACTGTGACGAAATGGCTGGACATAGACTGTCAGTTTGCGAACAGGAACTGCTATAGGCTTTTGCACGTCTCGTGAGCAATAGCTCAAATTTCTTGATTAGTCCACTCGGAAACGATAAGTTTTCACAGTGGACTTATCTTTTACTGCAGATGTTTATTTATTTTTTTTTCAACGTGCGATCTCCAAGCTCTTTTGTCATCATCACTTTCTGAACTGCTGCTTATTGTACTGTAGGCAGAATCCTCTGAAGAGCATGGCCAAAGTAACCCCAAAATGTGGCCGAATTTACCTCAACTTTAAAATGTAATATTTTTATGTAGAAGGCTGTTACCAAAAATATTAGTTGTAGTTCAGTTTGGATCTACATACATGTGAAATACTGTTCAACAATTTTCATACGTATCATGCTGTATTATCTGTGTGAGTTTGAGCTACAACAAAGCTTGTTGTCAGCGACTATTAGGGATGTATTTGTTGTAGAATATAAGCTTTTTAATATCTGAACATTCAGCTACTGTTTTACACACCTGTCATTCAAAAAACTTTTTCAAAAAATGCCGAATTCACCCCTTAAGGCTGAAATCACCCTGCCTTACGGTGGTCCAAGTCTCGACCCCCTACATTCAAGGAGGCCTGCACATGATGGCATCAAAGAGGGTTATCTCCCTAAAAAGTCATTACTTCACTGGTGTTGGCTTCTGTGGCGCGAAAACGGATTCAGATAGACATATACCATACCTGCCTACCATAACAAGTACTGTAAATGTGCTTTTAAAGGGTATCAGCATTGAATGACCTTGAACATCCAAAATTGTGGGTTTTGGTAATTTCTATGTAATTTTCGGCTGTGGCACATTCAGCAGTGAATTGCGACAAAATGGATGGAGATAAAGAAGGACAAGCTCCAAGTGAAATTTTCAGCATTAAACTCGTTTTCACTAGTTTAAATTTTGGCCCCCTACATTTTAAAAGAATTCCTCCATCATCATCATCAGGTCGAGTCTCCTCGGGTATTACCTTTCATTAGCTTATACAGATGGGGGTTGCCACTCCTCTCCATCTGGGGTAGTGAGCTGTTGGGGCTTTGCTGTCCTCCTATGCCATTGGGGTTCAGACTGAGCCCTCTTCCGCCAAGCTGCACCACTCCTTCCAGCTTCCTGTTGACCCATAGGTGAGAGTTTGATTTTGGAGTGTCTATTCTCCTAGGTGGATTTGCCTGATCAGACTTAGCGAGCTCCACCTGCTCCGGTTTGGAATCAGAGTTTTCCTTCTCCTAGGCATTGTTTGTCCGCGACACCTTCTTATATCTGGTGCTACCCTCTTGTGCCACTTCTCGAGGGCGTTCCCTATCCGCAACCCGGGGACGCGGGTGGTTGCCGTAGTGCCCCAGCAGGCCAGCTAACTGCCACTCAGCTGGCCACCATATGGAGATGTCAAACTTAGGTAACCATTCAAAATGTGTAGATAGGCCACTGGAACGATAACAGCTTTGTTCTAGCAAATGCCAATAAAATGCATCATCATGTCGAATGTCGATTGCTAGGATCACTGAGCTTAGATTTGTTCGCAGTGGGCCTTCGCACAATTATACGTGCACTGCTGACATGCGTTTCCTTTGTTTCCTTTGCATTAGCTAAGGTTTCTTGTTAAGATATGTCGTCGCCCCTCATGATAATTTTTTTAAAAAATTTCAGAGTTGATTAAACTGACAAACTTAGGCCTAAACTTGAGAAATATAGCAAAGTTGCAAGCCTGCTAGCAGGTAATTTGGTATCCGCACCATTTATGTCCCGTTCAGAAATGGGATTGATGAAATTGTGGACTACTGGCATAGGGGTCATGTTTCAAAGTTTGAGCCGTATTTGCAGCTCGAGCTGGCTAGCGAGCTAGAAAATTTATGAGCCGAGCCGTGAAAGCTTGGCTGAGTGACTGCCAGGTCTAGAATGGATGGAAATACTGAATTGTTACATTTATATATAACTTGAGTTGTGGACATGTGGTTTGCACTTATTCTATTGTAGAGCTGAAATATCCTGAGCAGCGGAAACTCCCGGTTGTGCCAAAAGTTCCCCAGTTTCCTCCAGGTGTAGCAGCTAAACCAGCAGTAAAACAGCTGATTGATATTCGAGGACCAGAACTGACTGATAATTACCTGACTCACAAGCAGTATGGCATTCGGGTATGTGCCTTATGTGCATCTTCTATTAAGTGTGCATTATTAATAAATTGATCATTTTCAGCAGTTTTTTATACACTTACAAATAACATGTACACTATGTTGAGGTTGTTGGTGTTCTGATCAAATGGCTGTTGTTAGGGTTTGTGGTATCGGCGGTTAATGTGCGCAAAGTATACAGAGTGCGGCAAAAGAAGTAGCCCCTAAAGTTTTTTGCTATTTTCCCAGCAACCGTTTGGAATTTTAATTTGAAATTTTACACTGTTATTTTCTAAAAACTTTTACATCTAACTGGCAAGTAAAATTTGATTCTGTTGAAAAACGATGAAGTTATAGACTAGCGATTTTTCAGCATTAAAAAATGTTCAAGCTACAACACCAGTTCAGTAACATCGTTGAAACAACACAGTTAACTAATGATCAGATGCCAGAATTTTATTGTCACTGTGAATGTTCGAAGTGTTCACCGCCAGCTCCAAGCTCCAACACAAGTCTTCAGTCACTTACTTTGATAAGTTTTTCACAGCCTTGCCGATCGGTCCTTGTGGCAGGTTGCCCCAGATGACCTGAAGCGCTTCCTTGACTTCGACAATTGTTTTTGGCTTTGTTTTAAGCTTGGAGTAAGCCTCCAACACTGCAGCCCACATGTGATAGTCCATTGGGTTTATATTCGGCAAATTTGGAGGCCACTGGTCATTTGTTATGAAATCTGGACAGTCGGCCCACAGTTCGTTCTGTGCGCTGCGCGCTGTGTGTGCTGGCGCGCCGTACTGCTGGAAGATGAATCCGGTGGGCAGCTGGGCAAGAACAATAATTTTGTGATAAATGAAATAAATTACTGTTTATCAAATTATCACTGTGACGTCATCAGCAGTAATGTGGTAAGAAGTTTTTGAATATTAAATAGCATTTTTAGCTTGAACATTTTTAATGCTGAAAAATCAGTAGGCGGTCATGTTAAAAAGTCTATAGCTTCATCATTTTTCAGCAGAGTCACATTTTACTTGGCAGTTAGATTTAAAATGTTTAATTAAACAAAGCTGTAAAATTTCACGTAAATCCCAAATGGTTGCTGAGAAAACAGTGAAAAACTTTAGGGGGCTGCTTTTTTGCCACACCCTATACATTAGACTGATCACAATCTAAAGTATTTCTTATTGGCCTTAGTAGCATTGCAAAAATTACTTGGTACTGGCCTAATCTGGAGAAACTAATAAATGTGGATATTGTGGGCCTCTTAACAAACCACACAGAAATGTTCATATGTGCCAGGGTTCATTGTATAAACTTCAACAGCAGTACCAGTAATACATAAATACATTGCTATTTAATATTTTGATGTTTATTGTGATTACAGGCGCTTCATGGTGGACAGTTACATCATGGCCATTTTGAGATGATGCGTATTGGTATTAATAAAAATATAGATGAGTCACGAATGTTTGCCATGTGGCGAATTCCAGCGCCATGGAAGCCAGTCTCACGCAAGGGTCCAGGTCACAAGATGGGTGGTGGAAAAGGCTCCATAGATCACTATGTTACTCCGGTAAAAGCGGGCCGAATTATTATCGAGCTCAGTGGACAGTGTGAATTCGGGGAAATCTTCCTAATACTGGTAGCTAGTGGATTCTGCATTTATATTTTTATTCATTTTTTATTTGTTTTTAATGTTTACCTAATGTATGACAATATATTAAACAAGTAAACGATAAAATAAAAGACTGAATTAACAGTGTGTTTGTTTTTACACAGAAAACTTTCTCATCAGAATTCTGATGCAATTCTGTATTGCTTAACTGTAATCTGTATATGAACGGACCAGGCGTTATAGTGCCGTATACGAATTAGTGCCATTGTTTTGGTGCACACGGTTTTAGCACCAGTAATAGTTATCACCAGTGTTTGGTGCTGGACATTTCTGCGCCGTGTCGTGATTTTCATTGGTTTCTTCATTCGCTGACTAGATTCTCTATCTGTCATTGTTACATTTACCTTACAACAACTCAGTAGTTATTATTGCATAATTTTGATGCATAGAGTGAAGTCTGAGTGGTGTTAAATTTAGCAGGCCAATCCCAGGATAACAGATAGTGAGTGAGTAATTTCTTAACGGCACATCAGCAGAAAATAGGCTATTCAGTGCCATGCAACAGATAAAAAACACAATTGAAATCAAAATTGCAATGCTGTATAGTTCAATAGTTGACTGTGGTAGTATCTACAGTTAGTCATTAAAAGAAAAAAAGATGAACAGAAACACTGTTGGTGGCATTTAAGTTGTGCTGTTAATACATTACAATAAGCTTTTTTCCAATTACCAATGATTTAACAGTTAGTTTATAATTGAAGTTAACGATGAATGTGTTCTGATGTCAGAAGTGTCCTGTCCCATTGCACATTCGCAGATAAGCTTAGGCCTTTGGGCTAGTGTTCGAAAATTACCGGTACCACTAAATTTCTGGTAAATTACCCATATTTTAACTTTAACAGAAGTGCATCTCGCTGAAAAAGTCTCAGAATAGCTGTTAACATACGCAAGTAGACGACTTTGGCGCTTTAGTTTCAAAATCAAATTGATTGGACTATTATGGCATTTAATGTGTGGAAAATTAAATGTCTAATGTCTAATTTAAGTCTTTGATGTGCAGTGGGGAGAATATTTAAACCTTGCTTTGCGTACTAAGCATTAATCTGACATTTTTTCGTCAGAATCTTGCTGCAAGGTTGTTCTGTGTGCGTTGCAGTTGCGTGTGGCTCAGAAGTTGCCCGTCAAAGCCGATGTCGTGAGCGAAGAAATGATGATCAAAGAAAGAGAAGAGGAAGTGAAACTCAAAGCAGACAATTTGAACCCTTTTACATTTGAGTACTGTATTAAGCATCACTCGATGGGCTGCCGCACAATGCTTAGTCCGTATGACTATTACTGGCTTGGCAAATACCGGTAGAATGCAATTAATTTGCTAGTGCCTAGTTTTGTGTGATGGAAGATTTAATCAGTTTGCTTTTGTTTTCTTAAGTGACGAGTTCTGTGGCTGATTTAAGACGAGGATTGGATTTTCCTTGCACAATCATAATGTATGGTACGTGATTATAACACAATCAGCATTACACTGAGAACCACACCTGTATGCTATAATACTTTCTATTTATTACGAAAAACACCCTGCTCACAATGTACACAGTGGGCCAGAAAGATGTTACGTTATTTTCGAATAACTTTCACATTCAAATTTTGCTATATAGTGCAACAACAGAATGATACGAGATAATGCAGTGGATTTTATTCGAGCTTTCTATGATCTCAAATTTGCCAAAGATGTTGTGGAAATAAAAGGTTTCAACTTTCAATGGCCCACAGTGTATATAAACTCATAAAAAGACATATGCTGTGCTCTTATCAACGTAGTAACTAGCTGAACAGCAAATAACAGCATTTTCCGTAGCACATTCAGGCTGATGATGATCGGCTTTCTGAAGGTGTTCAGTGGAGTGGTGAGCGCTACAGTACGACCTCCCATACTGGGCTGCTTCGGCCCCACCCCTTCCCGCAAAAAATGGAAAAATATATTTGAAAGATACAGCCAAAAACGAACGAAATATTTTACATTATACAACCGGTTTCTTTCATCTCAATGGGCAGGTATATTTCTGAAGTTCATATGGTTAATTGGGTCACGGGACTTGTCTATCACCTAGGTGCAGTCTATGCTGTAGCAGCAGCTAAATGGGAACAGTACTAACCAGTGTGCGTGCAAAGACTAAATAGATTTCACATTTGGAGGTGGGGATGGCTTCGCCTCTGACTGGTTAGCCCCCTGACCAGAGGCGTCCACTCGATCGAGAGGTGAAAGCAGAATGCTTCCTGCAAAAAGTTGGAGCTAAACTGTGGGGATTTACATGGCCAAATTAACTCCAAAATGTCCATCAAATGACCATTTATTTTTCCACCTCACCGAATGTCTGTTTCTGCACTACCTGGCGAAAACAGAACAAGCAAAATATTACATTTTTATTCAATACAGTGTGATTATTTGTTTCAAATAATGTATATTTAGCACCTTTTGTCCACTTTTCTAACACTTTGGCTGACAGCTTATGCAGTTGTTTAGTTGTACAACTGTTGAGAGCTAATATTTGAAATAGCGGCAATTTGTGAAAATGCAGGCACGCAGATGCATTTTCCATTCGTTGACAGCAGTGTTGATAATGTTCCTCTCCAGACTTGAGTTTACTTACATTCCTAAACAGTGAGTGAGTGAGTGAGTGAGTGAGTAGGGTTTAACGTGCCACCTGACACAGTATAGGTCATTTACAGGATGGCCTGTGCAGGCAAAATTGCACATACCCATACACATAATAACAAAACAAAAAGTTGAACCTTCCTAAACAGCGTCCAATAAAACTCACTGATGCAAGACACTGCAAACATTGCCGAATGGACTGAGATCAGGGTTGTTGGGGGCAACATTTCTGCAGAGATGAAATTTATCGATGTTCTTTTCTTCCTTTCAACACGTGTTTTGTTTGTTCTGTTTTTCCCCAGGTAGTGCAAAAACAAATGTTTGGGGAGCTGAAAACTTAAAGGTCTGTGGTCACCAAAATTAACATATACATTTTATCCATTTTCCTGAAAGTGCAGGATTTTCTGATAACTTTGACAGTAATATCAGCGCCCAGTGTTTTGTCAACACAGAAAAATTTAGCTTTGAACTTTTGAAGTCGACGATCTACGAAAACGATGTAGAAAACGCGCCGCCATGATGACCTGCAGTGACGTCATGAGTTTAGCCTATAGACGTCATGGATATTAATGGCCTAGCCTAGAATGATGACGTCGTCGGCTAGGCCATTAATATTCATGACCTATATGGGCTAGGGTCATGACGTCACCGCGGGCACTGATAGACTAGAATATTTCACATAACGTAACGTAGTGCTGCATTTCGTTTGAAATCACGCATTAATTTCATATATTTATGAAGCTCAAATTGACATATTATATATGCGAGGTTAAATGTCTAATTTAAATCTACAGAAATTGCGCGAGTGAGTTTGACCGTGGCCATGGACCTTTAAACAGCTGTTTGATGGCCAGTTATTGTCAGGAATATTCATACCATAAACTATTAAAATCTCATTATCCTTTACCAATTCACAATTCAAAATGTCACGGTAGTTTTTACCGTTACTGGTTCATTTCAATGCCTATTTCATGTGGTCTGATTTCCCTAGGTAGTGTAGAAGCACACGTTTGGTGAGGCGTAGACTTGAATAGTACTTTGATGGCTAGTTGTATCAGGAATATTCGCACCAAAATTTATTAAAATCTGGTAATCCACTTTCAAGTTACGATCGATTAATTTTCGTGTGTTTTTTAATGCCCCACAGTGTATACGTGTATGAGCAATAAGACATAGACCACTCACTGTATAGTCAGCACAATGTTTTGGACCCAAGCTGCACTATACATTGCCAACAAATTACTGGCGAGAACTCAAGGCCAGTAGTAATTTGGTTAGCATAGCGTCAATGTGCAAACTGGTGGTGACTGGTGATCACTGTGGGAAATGCATTATCAGCAAATCACCAAATCTGCATAACTGAGGCAAGTCATCCTGCATGTGAAATTATGTCAGGGGCAAGTAGGAAATGCAGACAAACCTCATTTTTTTATTATTATTAGGCAAAACAGCTTTAGTACAAGTGAATTTGCCTATAGCTATCGATTTGTGTATAACACGTCTGTCATCTGTCACGTACATTTGTGTACCCTGCTTAAACGTTTAGACGGTGAGTGAGTGAGTAAGGCTTAACGTCCCACTCGACACAGTATAGGTCATTTTGGGGACGGCCTTTGCAGGCAAAATTGCACATACACACAATAACGAAAAAAACAGATTAACTTTTACAGAAAGTTTAACCTTTGTGAAACACAAAGCACAAAAAACAACCTGAGCCTAGAAATTGTAAGAACTGCCAATTATAAATGTGCATATGTATTGATAATGGCAGTGTTAATAATCTTCCCTGGTATTCTCCAAACAGTCATCAATCTCCTAATGCTGTCTACTGGAGGATAGGGGGCCCGCCCGACACAATATAGGTCATTTCTGGAACGGCCTTTTCAGGCAATGCATGTACACATAATAATAAAACAAAAGTACTTTACAGAAAGTTTAACCTTTATGAAACACAAAACCTAAAAACAACCTAAACCTAAAATAGTAATTCTAAGTGTGCTTATGTAACTAACAGTAATGGCAGTTCTAATAATCTTCCCTCTTACCCTCCAGACAGTCATCAATGTCAGAATGCTGTCTATTAGTTTAGACAGACCTACAGGCCATTTGGCAGGTTCACTTGCAGGGTTAAACAAGGGTCCCTAATCCCCAGTCAACTTCCAACTGCGTATACCAACGATTCACCAGGGGCAGCAGCGATCAGCAATTTCGTGTTTAACCGCATTACTTCAGTCACTTGTTAAAACGTCAGCCAACGGTGGAAATTACAAACTAACAAAATACTACTTCATCCCTGCATCATCTATGTAACTGTTGTTCTGTAATAGACATCGACAGAATGTAGCAATCAAAAAAAACATTACAGGCCTATAGCCCTACACTGTTGACGCTATAACTCAGTCTCAAATAAACCTAAACACTGCACTTGATTGGTACACTGATGAACATGACTTAACACACCTGCAGGTTTGACACTAATGCATGACCAATATCAGCACCACAACCAACAGAAAGTGTGTGAGGAATAACTAAATAAAACTAAAATACAAATTCGTTGACAACAGCTTGGAAGCAAACCAACATACTAAAAACTGATAGCAACAGAGCAGTCTTCAACATCAATCAATCAATACGTCAATTTACGGGGTGCCTCTTAAGCAAAGTTCTCAGAGGCGCCGGTTACAAGCAGCTTGAAGTAGGCACAAACATAAAGCCATGTCTTGAGCTTTTGCTTGAAACACTGTCTGCCAATATCTCTGCTTTTCAGTTCTGATGGTAAATCGTTCCACACCGTTGGTGCAGAAGCAGAAGCTGTGCTGACCGAACAGTTGTACGTGAGCCCAGAATGACAACGTTGCCTTGGTCTGCAGATCACAGTCTGGCCTGAGCTGCGACGGTGTGGACTGGTGTCATAACGCCGTCAAAGTAGCCAGGACCCTGACCACGAACGCAGTCAAACGCCATCAGCGCAATTTTGAACACTATGCGCTGAGGCACCGGCAGCCAATGTAACGTGTCACACAGTGTCGCAGTGATGTGCTGATTTTGGCGAACACAACACAGGAACGCCATTGACAATCAGCTGAACAGAGCTGACCTGCTGAAGCTGTCGAGGAAAACTGAGCCAAATAAACTGTGTCTTGTCGGCATTAAGTTTCAGCTGGTTGGAGCACGTCCACCGGTTGACGACATCGATACATAACCATCAGTTAGTCAGTCCAGATGCCCATTCTGAAGGCACAATACATTTGCTGAAATTTCGCCAACTCTTCTTGGCACTCTGACCATGCCATGCCACCAACTAACACTACGAACACTAAACGGTGCAATAACGAAATTAATAATGGTTAATGGTAATAACATTCTATTGAACTATGGTTTTTGCCTCGCATGTGAAATGAACAATAAATAGTTTTGTCAGACAAGACTTTCTTTCAGTCATTTCCCCAACAGTGGCAAAATTCTTGAACATTTCCATTTATTCTGCACAAGTGGTGACCCAGAATCCTGCATGCATAACAGTTATCAAGATGACAGTAAGAATAACAACCACAAATGTTGCTACCAGCGATACAGCCACAACCTTGCAAAAAAGATCTATACACCAACTGAAACTCATGTGATGGAAACTCAGTCATGTAATCTGCCAACACACTGGCAAACTAGTTTGCCTGTAACAACTTGCATGTAACAGATTTGTTGCATTGAGCTAAATGGTATGAAGGCTTTTTCAAAAACTTCCAAAAACAAACAAAAGCTAATGTTACAGACATCTGAATTCATTGAGGTTCATGTTTAGCATGGCATAACAAATTGAACGCAGAAAATAACATTACAGCACAGACAAGTTGCTTTTCATGATGTCCATGCAAGAAGCACATCAAGTCAACATTACGTCAAGCAAATGACTCAACAGAATGTACATGTCAGCCAAAAACTAAAAAAATCCCATCATAAATCTTGGATAAAATAATAACTAATCACTAAGCATCTGAGTTACATCAATACAATATGCATAAGGCAATCCACTGCTGAGAAATAAGTAAGCAGAAACCCAATCTTCTTATCAAGGAGCAGACACACAACCAAATGGAACCAGCATCAAATGCTAACATCTATGTTAATAGCAAGACTATGCCATAACTACGCCAGTAAAAGGTCAGTTTGAAAAATCACGCAAAAAAAGTACAAATGTATGCAGACAAAAACTGAACGAAAAATGTCATTCAGCAATAATGATGCAATAGCAGTTAGCTGTTATAACTATTTGACTAAAAAAACCGACCAGCTCAATAAGAGGTAGAAATGGCAAAAACCACATGCTGCAGTGACTAGGGAAGCCAACCCCGGGGCCCCGATCCCCGGACAGGCTGTCCCCGGATTTTACCACGGGGACGGATAGCAGATCCTCGGCCACCCCGGCACCATCTTTCTGCTTAGCAGCCAGCCGTGCTGCCTCTATTGTGAGCACTAAGCAGAGCCACTGTGATACAGCTGCAGACGTGGACTGCACTGCAGTCACTCTAGCAGCTGCAGCTGCTGAGACAGGTCCTGCAGTGCAGGTAATATCTGAGTTTGCTGCTTGTTGCCCAAGCCATGCTGTTAAGTTATCTGCCTGGTGACTCAACAACATGGCTTGGGCAGCATCCACAGACTGTCTGCTGTTAGTAGGCATGCTAGTGCGGAGACGGTGCCAGTGCCCAAGTAACTAAGACTTTTCAGCTAGTGCTTCATGGCGAGCAGCCGAAGGGAAGAACTGCTAACTTAGAATATTTTTCATCAGTGACACTGAGCACAGAGTTGCTTAAACATTTGCAGTTTTGGAAACTTGGCAGACAGGACTTTTAAAGAATTAAATTTCTAGCCTTCCATGTAGGCAAATCAGTTCTGCAGGCCAGCCGCCTGGCCTCTAGAACTGATTAGCCTACACAACAGGTGAAGCACATTAGCATACAGTTCGTCCCCAGGGATCCCCGGGGATGAACATTTTTTGTCCCTGTTTCCCCGGGGATAAAATTTATGCCCGAGGTTGGCTTCCCTAGCAGTGACTGTAAGGCCAAGAAATGCCAACATAATACAGCATTCCGAACTAACAACAATGCCGCTGAGGTCAAAGCTGCTAAAAAACAAAAACAATGTGTTAAGATGTGCTGATCATACCGCCTATGAAACCAGATTTTGAATATATAACACAATCAAAAAATATCCTTCAACTGCAGTACACATGATGCCATACTCCAATCTTATAACCTTAGTTTCATCAAAATCATACAAAGTTTCACTAGCAATAATTTTTGACGTACTCACAAAAATATATGTCAGTTAAGACTACCATCAGTACTGGTATTCATCATTCATCGGAGTAACAGTAGCTAATAACCCTAATTGTGGAAGTAACTCTTAATAATTCTAAAATTAGCAAATCAAATATCGTGATCAACTGAGCAAAACGAACACTATGATTAGCAATTCAACAGAAACAGTAATGATTCAACGCTCAACTAAAAAAATTCCTCATCATCGACACGACAAAAATGCTCACCCAGAATGCAAAGTATTTCGATTAAATTCAAAACAAGATTACACAGTCTGTCGACAATGCACATTCATCACCAAAGAACGAAATGAAGGCAACAAAAGATAAGTTACTCATAATGCACAAATCAGCAACAAATCAACATGGTCAAAAGTTATAAACTAAATGCTGCAACACATCAAACAAAACAGCACGTTTTACAGCTACAAAGACGGAAGCAATTGGCACAATAAATTAAAATATAACGCACTCTAAAACGAAAATATGTCACAGACTATGTTATCTTCTCTCTCTGAACACAAATCAGCAGAATGACGCCATTCTGCTTCAGAACAAAACAGCAAACACTATTACACTCACACATGAACGTGCAACGCTATTGGCGGTATTGGTAAATGCGGAAGGAAGAAGCAAACGTAATCCACACAAAAGCGAACACTGGCCATTAAACAGACAATACGACGACGGAACGTGGTCTATGAAGAAGGCCTGTTGGCATGCGTGTCATTCAGTTGCGGCTGCTGATACCGCTGCTGGGTGCTAGAAGACGACAACTGTGACTGCATCTGGACCATCATCTGCTGCATCTGCTTTATCTGATCACAACCAACGTTAGCTCACTTTACAAACAAACGTTAAACCAAAACTTACCAGAAAAAGAGAAATAACCAAGCCCATAAAGCAGATGACAGAATTGCAGCTGATATCAAAAACTGTGGCACAATTAATCACAGAATACGTCAGGCATTATGCCTATAACCTTTAAATAATATAACAGGTTGATAACTCGAAAAATACAATTAAATCAAAATCGAAATAATTATCAAAATAATAATTATTATCAACTGCACAGTCTACCTCTTCTTCCTTCTGGCGCAGTAGCATTTCCGTGCTATTCACGTTTGGCCTGCAGCAACAAAAACGACATTGCCTTTGACAACAATTACAACTGATAACAGGATACTAACTGAATAAGAACTGAAAACATAGCATATTATAGTACACTTTAAACACTAAGCTGTCTGTCCATGACATCTGGCAAAAGATTCTGCAGCATTTCAAGCATGGTGACCATTCTCCAGCAATGTGACATTTCCTGATACTTCCCTGAAGAAGATGGCACTCTTAACCATATTCTGATCTCTAATGTCATGCACACTGACAGAACTATAGAAACCATAAAAACCAGATAAACCACCACTAAAACAAAACGTGAGGCACCTTGATTCTGTCAAAAAATATCATGCTAATAATTCCTAATAAATACTGCCCTTGTCTGCAACATAAAGCTAACAATACTAGTTTTCCCTGAAAAGGTTTTTTTTCAACACTTTTTCAGATCTCCCAGAATTCTGCTCAATTCCCCAACTTTCCCCATTCCACTAAAATTCTCACATTTCCGGGTTTGTCCTAAAATTGGTCACTCTTTATGAGCAAAAACTTGATAGAAAGCACGGGATGAACAGAGTAAAGTGTGTTACTCTGCAGCGGCATATGCGGGATTCTGCTGCTGACGAATACGACCAATGCGGAAGTTCTCATAATGCACATCACACGTCACATCCTTCAGGTCATGCAGGTGCGTGCTGCCAATCACAAAAACAGTCTCACATGCTCACTGCATAGAAACATTCGAATAAACAATGCCTAGTGGCAACATAATACTAATATATGTAAAAAAACTTACCAGTTTACAACTGTGTGTAAGGACGATGTGATGATGTCAGTCCTCTAAAACGGCAAAAATCATTTGGGAAACCTTAGATGGGGCTATGCATATGGCGTCCTTACAAGCTGACTTTGGTTGGTAATCACTAAAAGTTCAGACAGTGAGTGAGTGAGTATGGGTTTAACGTCCCGCCCGACAAAGTATAGGTCATTTTGGGGACAGCCTTTTCAGGCAGAATGCACACAAATATCTAATAACGGAACAGTAAGTTTAACCTTCACAATAAAGAAACAGAAAGTTTAACCTTTACAAAAACACCAAACACGAGAACCTAAAATTGTAAGAACTCCATTATACGTGTGCATACGTAATTAACATAATGGTAGTTCTAATAATCTTCGCTGTTATCCTCCAGACAGTCAACAACCTTATAATGCTGTCTATTGGGGGACAGGGACATACTAATGATTTATGTAAAAAAGCTGTTCAGTTTATATACAGTGTAAAGGTGACATCGTGGTTGTAGATATAAAACAGCACAAATCACAATTTACAAATTCAAACTTTACCATTACACAGTAAGCAAAGTTCTTCTGACATTGTGTAATGGTGATGTTTGAATTTTTAAATTGTGATTTGTGCTGTTTTATATCTACAACCACGATGTCACCTTTACACTGTATATAAACTGAACAGTTTTTTACATAAATATTTGCAGTTTTATTGCCGTTGAAAGTAATCTAGAGCT
>Ga0209367_1002762_pt1 | contig 23438 bp, 11 predicted proteins | sample WorMetLIZISLAND2_FD_187412 | JGI IMG/M metagenome (GOLD analysis project Ga0209367, IMG submission 187412) | Marine gutless worms symbiont microbial communities from Max Planck institute for Marine Microbiology, Germany - Olavius geniculatus... ... | reverse complement strand
AGGGTATATTAGTGTAAAATTTGAGTGACATCATTCAATTGCCTGACCTTGAAAACACCCTATTTTGTGCAAGAATCTGGCACCTATCTCATATACAAGCCGAGATATGGCAATTTTGTCAAAATTTTCAAAATTCTGTTACCATGGCAACCAGGGTCGGTCAGTGTAAAATTTATATGTTATCATTTAATTCTCCAACCCTGAAAACCCCCTGTTTGCTGCAAGAATCTAAGACCTATCTCATATACAAGCTGATTTATAGCACATTTTGGACATTTTTCCAGTGTTATTTAACCACCCTGTATATCTCCCTTAAGCCACAACAGATCCGTGGCAGACAAGCAGCATTTTGAAGTATACCCCACCAGAAAAGTATAGGCAGACTTCCCCCCAGGGGTGCAGCAGGGTCATATGGTAGATTGTGGTCTATAACTGCCACACTATTCAGAGTTGTGAATTTGTAAATACAATTCTGCGTTAGGGTGTGTGACAGTTATGTCCAAAGGCTATTTCTCCAAGTACTATATTAAAACAATAAGAAACATTAACTTCAGCAATAATGTTTACATACTGTAAAAGAATCTTTATTAAATTATTAGCACACTGCATTCATTCAAGCTTTCTAATATGCACTAATGCATGTATAATATATATAACACATTAATGAAGTTCTAGAGGAATACTGGTTATATGCAAACGTGCACTGTCACATATTTTGCAAAAAATGTGCAGGCCATTTTTTCCTGCATGTAACGGTGAGACGCGCATTTCGAGAGAAATTACCACTACAGGCCTAGGGCATTTTCAGATACTAGGCACATATACATATATTTCTTGGTAACCAGTATCCCTGCTTACTGTTTGCTACAAAAGCTGGAATGCATAGCATAGTTAAACATACAGTCAGTGGGGCACTAACACAAGATATTATAAAACATGATTGTTCACATATTGTTCACAAAATGAGGACGAATGCAGCGTGCACGCCATGCAGTTACTGTCCTTTCAAATAGTAATAATAATGTCAATGAAGTGTGATTCATGATAAAATGCATAATAATAGTATAGCTTTATGATAAAAATATTGATATTATTTAGTTCATATAGTAATAAAATAATGTGCTTAAAAGTCAACAGTCACCACTATCAATTTAATCCAGCAAACACTAGCTACGAAAGTAGGCCCCTATACTTTAAGCAGCAGTCAACTACAGTATAGTATATTTGCAGGAACTCTTGCAAATAAGAAAACAGCATCTGGTGAAGGTAAAGAAACAAGAAATTTGAGCTAATGCTCACAGGATGCACGGAAGCCTATAGCAGTTCCTGTTTGCAAACTGTCAGTCTATCTCGAGCCATTTTGTTGCGACTTTTACGGGGGTACCGCTCTTTGATGCTCTCGTGCGCAGGTTTCCTTGAACCTAGAAAATCGAGACTTGGACCGTTGAAATCTACGTTCAATGCTGAAAATTTCATATGCAACTTGTCCATGTCTATCTCAACTGATTTCGGTGCAATTCGCTCTTGCAATGTGTCTCGTAGCCTGAAATTGCCAAAAAATCCATAAACCCCCTATTTTGGCGTTCATGGTCATTCAAGGTCATTGAATTGGGCGCTAATCGAGAGCCAGTATACGACTTCCTATTAGTGATTAATAGTAACCTAGGCCCTATCTCATGCCGTTACTGAGATACAGCGACTTATTGGCCAAAAATCACAAAGTTTGCCCACCCCCCTCTCATTTAGCGCCCTCGTTTGGGGTGACCCGCTTCAAATTTATGAAAAAGCTTTACGGTTCCTAAAACTAGAGTCTTCCAGGCAGCAGACCCTGAAGATGTGGTGATCCTAGCTTGAACCGTTTTTGCCTGATCCACCCGTGTGACAGACAGACGGACAGAATTGCGATGGCTAAGACGCGCTGAAAGCAGTAGCTGCTTTCATGCGTAAAAACACTGTACACGTAGCTGCCCACAGCTGATCAAATAACGCTGCATCAAACAAAGATACAAAATATTTGCTGCATATAGTTCACACAACAATCAAGCCCTTCAGAATATTGAACACATTGCATTCATATAAAAATGTTGTATCTTTGCCGTATTGCATTTTTGTCATTGTTCAGATAAGGTTTTGAAAATTAAGTAATTAATCTAACTGAAGTATAAGGAACTATCAGTAAGTTGGTGCAGAAAGTAGGCGTAATGCAACAAAAATAAACCAACAGAATATGTTTTTGCTGCACGGCAGTTAAAGACATTTTTGTTTGGGCGTTGAGAGCGTGGCACATTGTGGCTATTGTTAAATTGTGCCTTCTAAATAATCTTAATTACTTACTTACACTTCAGTAACAAATTCCTTTGAGTCTCAGTCTATTTGATTGACCACAACTGTAAAATTCAACAAACATTACATCGTGGAATATTATTACGGATGATGAGCATTTAATTACGCGTCACAATATTCTGAAGAGCCTGCAGTGTAACAGCTACAAGAGCAACTGCTTCACTGTCTACATAATTTTTAAAAAGTTCGAGAAAAATTCTGCTAGTAATTCCAAGGTCATCAGAGGTTAGATCCAACAAGGTCTCCAAACTGCTACCATGTTGAGAGTTTTTATTCATCTTTGCTACAACAAACAATAATGGCTATACATTACAGGCTATGTTCCATAAGGTTATACTTGTTACGACTGTAATTAAATCACACTGGGAAAGAAAGCAGACAGAAATGATGGATCTGCTCTATACACTGAATGCTGTCCACAAGCATGTATGCTTTCACTTAGAATCATAACTTGTCAGCTACTTAGCCAACAGTGTAATGTCACAAATGCAGTAAAACACAATCATGAAGTGTTTTCATCCAGTCTTGTAGGCACTGGCGTAGCCATAGGGAGGGGGGGCACTGGGGGCAGGCGCCCCCTAGGAGCCTACTGAGTTACTCAAAATAGTGCCAAAATGCACCAAAACATGCCATTTTCACTCAAAAAACCCTGTCCCCATGAGGAGGGGAAACCCCCTCCTCATACTGCACCCCTTAAGTGCCCCCATTACAACTAGATCCTGGCTACGTCACTGCTTGTAGGCAGATTAAAATGTTCATGTTCTTCACAACATTTTTGTTGACATTATATACAACAGGATAAGTCATTCACAAATAACAGATGGTGCTACTTCACAATCACAGTACTTTTTTAGTGACTTAACGAATCAAAAATTTAATGATTAAAACTTTTTAATCAACAAAATTGTTTTGACAATTAATCATATGATTGTTATTTTCTTTATTGTAATAAAGAACATACCCAGAGTCAACATTTACTACTTGCTGATGAGGACGCAGTTTGCGTTGACTTGCTGACCGATTCAAAGAACCACCTGCAAAAGCTATTTACTGTGAATTTCTGAAAACTGTCATAGATATTTCTAATTTCTTGATACACACACGAAACAACAAGAACTGGGTTACAATCAGAATGTGTAATGTGCATCGACAGATTAATGAAAGCAGGAAATAAATAGAACCAATTTGACTCAACTTTAATAAAATTTAATATGTAATGCAGCATAAGAAATTCGCAACACGTGGACACCATATCTTAACAGCTGTATTTTAGATTTTACCACAACTGCCATTTGAGATAGACTTGAAAGCCACATCCTGCCCTTTCTGAAGCTAAACAAACAGTGTATAAAAGCAAAACAGTAAGAGAGCAGAAAATATGATCTGATGATGCAACGACATAATGCTGTATTTGTTGTCACATACCTGTGGCAACATCAACGAAGTACAAAGCCACAGTTGCGATCAAAGCAGCTGAAATAAACAAACAAAATTATTTCTGCTTTCAGCCTATGGGATCTTTACTGCTAGAGGTATACATTTAAAAATAATAACACAAAACTTTGCATTTGCGATGAAAAGTTTACTACAAGGTCACGTTAAAATAAAATAAACATTCCTAGGAATGTCTAGGGCCAAACAAGTATCTGAACAGTTCTAGTTTGCCAAAAGTTATTAAAGTAAGTGCTACTGGACAACTTGAGCTACTTTGAAGGGAAACTATCATGAAAAATTGTATTTTAAATGAATGCAAAAACTAAAATAATAGGGTATCTATTTTCATTTGTAGCAAAAAGTGCACGCATATCATGCGTATATATATATAAAGAAAATTGCTTTTACTCATGAGCAAAATTACCGGATCTGAAGTGAAAAAAGAGTCGACACACTTGACATCGTTAGCAAGCAGCGATGCGCGCAATGCGGGCGAGTCCATGTGTGGATGGGGATCTGCAGAATATTTCTGGTCCGTGGAGGGATTGCAGATTTTTCTTTGACAAAAAGTTGCTGACTTTGATATGTAGTGCCCCACCATTCGACTCGGCATATGCGGTTTCCTATTGGTGTTCCATTCTAACCATGCGTCTATCTTGCACCATTACGGAGATATGTGGCCTCAAAGATAATGGGGTCACGAGTTTGAGCTTTTGGGGTCACGTGACGTCATCGGTCACGTGACCATTCGACTCGGCATATGCGGTTAACTATTGGTGTTCCATTGTAACCATGCGTCTATCTTGCATCGTTAGGGAGATATAAAGCCTCAAACTTGCATTTGCCATGGTTAAAGGCCAAAAGTTCACTGCGCATGCGCCGTGTCACGTGACCTGCAGGCAGGGGGTCCAAAATAACCGTATATTTGGAATTCCCGTGGCCACACTGCCTATTTACTATGCCACTTTGGTGAGGCTGCGATGACGATTAAGGTTAGTTTGTAGATGAGCATCTCCATTGTTAAGCATTTTCAGTTGTAATTTTTCCAAGTCAGAAAATGGGCCTAAAATTTGCGGTTTTTGGGGGATTTAAGGGGGAAAATATGAAAGATGAATGTTGAGACCCCCTAGGAAATCAATCCCCACCAAAACACGTCATCCAGTGGAAAGAATGCGGTGATACTCCCAAAAATGTGTTCTCCAGAGCTTGGCAAGAAAAGTAAAAAAGAGAAAAGAAAAAATAACCCAACTGAACATTATATTTCACCCCTTTGCCCCGCCGACCCCACTGGGCCGATATGTACCATTTTTGGCACGTAGGGTTAGACCGCCAACATAATCATCCAAGTCAAATTTTAAGTCGATTGATTCAGGGGTTTGGGGGCTATGGGTGCCCAAAATCTGGGGTTTCCCATTGACTTTGATAGTCGCCCTTACAACAGTGTTACGCACTACCGTGCTACACTGTGATGCACTATGTTCTCTGTGTTGAGAGGAGGATGAAACTTCTCTGCATTTTCTTGGTAGATGTAGTGCAACCATGATCTAACGACATCACATTCTAGGTTCTCACGTAATAGATTACAGTGACCTAAGCAAACTACACTGGTCTTCTCTCTTACTAAGGCTTCCAAGAGATTGTTCTAGCCACCTGGAACATTGGGGATGCACATTGGGCCCATCATAGTGGCCTCAGTGCTGAGTGAATAACTCACCCCGAAAATAAGGTACCTAACTTTCTAACACTAAGCATTTTTAAAGCTTTGGATAAATTTTTTTTTATTTTAGCCATTAGATAAGTGACGTTTCAATTATGAATTATATTTCAATTAATATTGTAACATTTCAGCGCATATAGATAACTAGATTTATAGAGATTATTGGCCTAAGATAAACTGCTAATTTTCACGGTAGTAAGCATTGCAGATGCAAACGGACTGTGGATCAGAGTTTACATATTACTGCAGATGCGGAATTCAAATCAAAATCTGTGGACGAACACGAACTCATAATTCAAAGTTCCACACGTCTCTGTTACTAAGCTAAATTGCGAAGCCGGAGAGCGCAAATGGAACTTAACGTGCAAGTTTTTGGTTTGAAATTGTGACAATGTGTTTGACAAGCCATAGCAATTCGAACGTTGATGATCAAGAAGTGACTCATCTACCAGATGGCTGACTGTCGCGGCATGAAATGGACGTACAATGTTAGAATCAGCCGATTTATCAGTGCTTCTTCGGCGGGCATTATGCAACTCTGCAGACGGCCCGCAGCTTTTAATATTTTGACATACGGTGTAACGTGATTCCCAGAGTGCCCTAGTGATTGGAAAATTCTGTTCCAAAGCACTCCGGCATAGTATTCGATCAAAATCTCATCGACATTGACTAAACTCCTATTTGCCCCATGTTATTATCAGCTGCTCTTGGTACAAGTGATGATGACGTCACTGGTATGGTACCAAGCAACTGCGCTAGTGTGTCAAGCAGTATGTTTTGTGTCAAACTGTGAAAATGATTAAAGTTCACTTTTTGCGACAATCAGTCAAAATTTGCTCAAAAATGGCTTGCCATAAATTTTATCTCGTTTATATTGTACGTATGTCATTTATTCCAAAAATTCAAATTTTCATAATAGTTTCCCTTTAAGTACTGCATATAACTACTAAACTACAGATATATAACATCGCACAATTCAGTGTGTACTTAGAGTTACTTTCAATCAAGAACTGAGGCTGCAGGCTGCTACAGACAGGCAGTGATTAGTGAATTTTAAGGCAGTGAGAACTAGATTAGATACAACACCGACCACAGAGCCAAACCAGCAGAGATATGATCAGGATGAAGTAGCCTTTCTCATCGACAATAATACCGTTGATGATAGCAACAACAGCAAGACCGAGATTCTGAACTGACTGCATTCTGCACCACACCAGATAACATTATTTTAAAGACGTTTATAAAAATGCAATATTTATTGAACTTCCATAATGTCAGAGCTGTGTTTTCGATAGACTACAGTATGTGAGTGTATTAAAGACTGAAGGTTAAAGGGTGTCTGGCCTACAGCTCTCCACAGTTAACCAGTCTCAGAGCTATGGAGCGTCTCCTGCCATATGGAATCACAGTGTTACCTGCCACCCAACAGAGGTGAACATAATTCCAGCCAAGCAGACCAGTACTCAATTTACCTACCCTGGAGGGAAGGAAGGCTAAGCTGACAGCAGTAGTTGGTTATATACCAAGACTGTTTACCTGTCCAAAGACTTAACATCAATTTGGCAACACAGACAGACCCAACTGTAGTCAATATTTATCATAAAACTATACACAAAGTACACAAAAAAGAGAAAAATGTGACTTAATACACAAATAAAAAAATACAAAAAAAAATTAAAAACTAAACATCAGAATATGGCAAATTCAGACAAAATGACCCATTTCTGATAAAAAATCAATTTGAGTATCATGCGTGGCCACTGATCAGAACAAATGACTGTCAGCTACAAACGAAGACAGATGAGAAGTACCTCATCTATCCTATGTCGAAAATGCACTTGTTGCAGCAACAGAATAACAATAATTTACCAACATTCATGACAGAAAAATCAACCATTTGAATCATCCACCTTAACATGTGGAAAGTTACTTTGTGTAATGTAGCCAATAGCCCTCCAATACTAGCTGACAGCCAGATATTGTCTTATGAATTCAACATTTATGCAATGATTGAAATAACATCAAAAATCAAAGAAAGAGAACATGTCATAATCCAAGTAACCTAACTACAAACAAATTTCGAAAATGATACAAAGATCAGTGTGCATTGACTACAATGAATCAGCAATCAATGGATATAAGGTAAAAAATACATACATGCCGTAAGCAGTACCGATCTGATGTTGTGGAATAACATGCGAGACTAATGGCCACAGTGCACTCGCCAGCACAGAGTATGACACACCCATTACCACCTACACATTGTACATCAGATGCAACTTGGCACTGCCACACAGCAAACACAAAGCTGCAGCCTACTCCAAAGACACGTTAGGATATGTGGACTAATAAATCTTTGAGTGAGTGTATTTGTATATTTTCAATGTCACAGTGCAGAGCATATATCAGAAGATAGGAAGATATCGCCACAATATAGAAACGTAAACAAAAATAATTAGGCCATGTGCTAAGGCATACTGGAATGCTGCATGCTGTATATTAGAGGTTAAAATGCTGGTGAAAAAGTCAAGGGAAAGGAAACAAATACAAATGGCAGACAATTTAACAAGAAATAGCATTCACACTAATCCAAACAAGATCTGAGCTAATACTCATAATACACGCGAGAGCCTATGGCAGTTCCTGTTCACAGGTAATCTTGGTCTATCTTCACCCATTTCGTCGCAATTAACTCTTTTGCAGCCAAAAATCACCGAAAAATCACTAAAACTATTATTTTTAGGGTTTAAGGTCATTCAAAGTCATCAATGTTGACATTTTTAAGAAACTCGTCACCAGCGCTTGTTATGATAAGCAGCATGTCTATGCTTATCTGCAATCATTTTCATGCTAGACAATCCAACAGCAAATAAATAACCATTTTTAAAGGGGTACCCCTCTTTGACACCTGCATGCGCAGACCTCCTGAACATGGACTGCTGAAATCCACATTCAATGCTGAAAATTTCATATGCAGGTTGTCTTGGTCTATCTCCAGCCATTTCGGCGCAATTCACTCTTGAAATGTGTGTCGCAGCCCGAAATCAAGAAAAATTCACTGTAACCCCTATTTTCGGGGGTTTCAGGTCATTCAAGGACAATCAAGGTCATCAATGTTGACATTCCTAAAAAGCTTGTGGCCAGTGCTTGTTATGATAAGCAGCATCTCTGTGCCTATCTTCTATCATATGGTGAAAACTCGAAGTCTCTGTCTCACTTGGTTTCCAAACGGTACCGGGTTGTGACAGACAGACAGATGGATGGACAGTCAGACACAAGTACTGTAGCTAATATGCGCTATAGCTATACACTTTTTTAATGCTGAAAAATCGGTGGGCAGTCATGTTAAAAAGTCCATACCTTCGTCCTTTTTAATAGAATCACATTTTACTTGGCAGTTAGATGTAGAAGGTTTTATTAAATAAAACTGTAAAATTTCAAATTAAAATTCCAAATGGTTGCTGAGAAAACAGAAAACTTTAGGGAACTACTTTTTTTGCTGCACCAGAAAAAAAGACAACAAAAAGCAAACAAAGCAAGCATGACATACCACACAATGCCTTGTAGTAGGCTAATCTACTCTATAAACAGCTGATGCATTCCACATTGACCACATCAATGAGCAATATTCTGATGGTCAACATACTCCAACATGAAAATTGTGAATCTCCAAACTCACAGATATTTTCATACTAAACTTTGCTCATTTGTTTAGAACAGAACTGTGCAAAAGTCTGCTTTTTTGTGCTGTATTTACTTGACATAAATCAAACTTATGAAAAAAAACAAATAAATGAAAAAATTTGGTGCACAAATATTCGTGCATTACACACAACAATCACCCGATATGCAAACACAGTTAACAGTCGTTTACCATTGGAATGAATGGTGTCAGGAATGTAAATGCCATAACGCCATGACAGACGAGTGTAACTAGTACACCAATCATCAACCAGAAAACGTTCCGACCCACCCGATCAATGGCAAAGCCACAGACGGGCGATGCTACTGCTGATATAAAGTACACCAGACTGAAAAACACATACCACACAACAAACATGGCTGTTAACAGTAGTGTCATGGCTGGGCAGACCCCACCATAAATTTTGAGTGTTTGAAAACTCTTGAAAAATTTCCATCCAAAAATATAAAATCTGGGACTGATAACCCACATTTAAAAAAAATATAGAGGCAAAATTTAAATCTTGAGAACATATAATTTCCTCTGTTGAAATCGCAGCTGTAGGTCAAAATTCTGTCAGAAATCTGGAGTGTCTGTCCAACAATTTATTGCAACTTCCTGCCCTGCCTACTTTTTTTCAGCCATGACACCACTGGCTGTTAATCCTCGTGTAATCCATCTGCCAGAAAATTTTACTAACAATGGCAAAAAACATAATCGTACTACAAAGCATGTTGAAATTTCTATATTCTTGGTCTCATTAACTTCGAGGATGAATACTTATGTTGATCTGGTGCACGAGTAAAAAATTTTTAAACCTGCCTGATACAAGTTAAGCATTATAAGCAAAGCAATTAATATTCCAATTAATATTCCAGTCTATGAATAAATTTCAACAATATTACACATTATTTCATTGAATCAGAAATACTCAGCACTGTGTCACTACGTAAAAAAAAGCAAGCTGTGAGCAACATGATGAACAACTTTTATACAAAGAACTGTTCAATGTTGGCGGACAAAATGGAAATGTTGATTCTTACCTGTTGACTGTGTTTGCTGTAAATGCATCCAATTCATACTTGTTCTCAAAAAACACGCTGCAAGCAACATTTAGCACAAAAGCTGTACGCAAATGAAGTAGTTTTAAGACTGAATAGTTTTAAGTCTAACTATTTAAGAACATAAAGTATGGCATGCAATTGCAGTGCAATATGGAACAGTATGATACAGTCGGCAGCAAGCTGATGAACAGACAACTTAGTTTACAGGTAAAAAAACTAATGACCATGAGGAGTAGACAAAGAAGCAGAAAAAATCTGTAAAAAAAACAGCCGACATATGTGACATCTGTGAAGACATGTTGTAACAAAAAGCTGATTATAGTAACAATACTACTGGCAAAAAATTAACATTTATGACATATTCAAAAATTTATAGCTGCAAGTACATATTAGTTACTGATGTTGCTCACAAATGCAAGAGAGGAGTATGTTAAACTTACAGCGCTAGTGATATAAATGGAAAAACAGTCACATAATATGTGACACAGATGACACAGAGCAGCCAAAACTTAACACCAAAGTCTTTTATGTCCAATAGCTTTATCACCTCACCTGCAGTAGCAACATGTTCAACCTAACAACCAGTTACGCAAGTCGCAAACTCCTTCCTTAGTTTTAGGACGGAAAAAATAGAACACGGAATTCTCAACAGCCAGAAAAATAATGAACAATATGCTACTAAAAATTGGCGAGATAACTTAATAAACATTTTAATGTTACACTATAATTTAATAAGTTTTTATATAATATGTTCTTCCCTAGTTTTTATTTTATTTTTTATTATTGCATATTTCTAAAATAAATGAATACTATGGTGCCCCTATGCTACAAATGCAGAGCACCCAGTGACTAAACAATTATGGCTTAACAGTAGCACATCTACACATAATATCAGAAAATTAACCTAAGCAAGCAGTATAACAGCAATAACAAACACTGTAATAACATACAGTAACAGAGTAATAACAGAAAATGTAGATTACCAACGGCTGCTTCATCTTTATGCAGGATTCGCTGAGCACGTTTGTCAAAGTAATACATCATCAGAGCACAGAATGCAGACAGCAGGCAAAATATACCACCTGCACAATAAGATATTTACACATGCTATTTGTTATCTCCATAGTTTATACATTAGTGCCAGTCAGCCTATAAGACCATCTGTCACAACTACAGCTTGTAAGCAAGAAAATTACCAAAAAATATATCAAGTGTGAGTGACATAAGCTTAAACAATGAGGAACGATACCTCAGCCACCATTAAGGCAAATTAAACCTACAGTCGTTATTAAGCGTTTATGGCCATTTGCATGTTCTTTTGGTTGTCCAAACAGTTAAATGCAAGCCAATGCTGACTAAGAATGATTTCTTATAAAGAAAATGGCCTGTCCAAAACATTAACAGAACATGTATTTATAAATGTAACTTCATTTACTTCACACCTCTGAGTTTTCTACTAGCTCTTAAATTCAACAACAGGCACTAGATAAATGGCACATAGTATTAGATGTCGTTTTAAAAGTGTTTAGTTTCCAAAGTACTTTTAAAAAACTAAACATTTTAAATACAAACCGATAAACAGCGTAGTGCCAAGACGCTGGTAATCAATGACTAGATATGAGCGTAATGCATCATAGATGGGCCGCATTGTGTACATATTAACAGTGCTGCCCTGAGCCAAACACAAAACACTCAACAGCTGTAGCAAACGTCACAGATGCTTGAAGGAAAGAAATTAATGTCTGACACCTTAGCAAATTGAATAGAAGAATACAGAAACAAGCCAGTCAGAACAGCAAATAGTCTGACCCAACTGATTACAAATCGTGCAATAATGACTAGAAAGTAACTAAATTCAGTTAAACTAGTGCCACTCAAGGTATGTTTTTAACTTTTATTTTTAATGCCTTGGTCATTAATATTTGCTACCAGACAAACTAAGATAATGATGACATTTATAATTTCTCCAAAAAATTACAACAGTAACCAAATTACAGAACTCTAAGCACATTTCAGACATCTCTAAACAAATACATACAAACAAACTAAATGAATTCTTATAATAAACTCTGCTGACCAATAGAATAAAACAGAAATGGTGTACCACACGAGAAAAGCTTAGCTGAAGGCCGAAGACCATATTAAGCTCCCGTCCCTTGAACCAACTCACAGCATAGGTGTTCTGAGCTACTGCAAGGTTCTCACCACCCATGCTGCATATAGTTGCAATCCATCAACATTCGTTCACTACCAGATTGCACATTCCACAGGGTGGCATGTGAAAACATGGAACATACACGTTTTACATGGACCGTACAATTGGACAGTTTTGGAAATGATTAGCCTTAATTATTGCAATAACTGTTGATCATGTTTAACAACTGCCTGTGTAATAATCATTACCAGTACTGACACTAAGCTGTGTCACATGGCATCCTTAATAGATCCGAGTGTTACTCAACTCGCAAAAAATGCAGCAACATGTCGCAAACACAGCAAGAAAATTTAAGACTTAACAACAGAATGTACACATTATTAATAAAAATGTCAGCTGCCATCTGGCACTTTTCTACATTTATCAAATAAACCAAGTGAACTGTTGCAAAGGCTGAATAAACATTGTCCTGATCATTATTGCCACTTTGGCTTATGTTTAACATGGCTGTTTTTCTGAGGTTACTCCAGTACAATAATCAATATCACCTCACATGTACATAGTACTAACCCAAAGACAAATCGACCAAGACACATGAGCCAATAAGCATCAATCAGTGCTCCGAAAGAGAAGATAATCTGCAAGCAAATATAACAAGTATTATCATGATGACATATTTCAAGAACCAAAAGTCAACAAAACTACAAAGTATGGAAAACTGTTTAACAGCCATTGCCACATTAATAAATATCCTCCAGTGCTTCTACGTCCATCAATCGCACCTTTATTGGTTTTTTTCACGTATTTAATGCACTTTCCTCTTTCTGAATGTAAATGATACATGCTGTTAAAAGTTGGTTTTAACTTACAGACACATAATGAGTCAATCTTTCCCATAAATGCTTAAATACTTAAAAACATATTTTCATGTTGCATTTGCCAATAGGGTATGCTTGTCAATTTTTGTTAAACAAACGTGTGATCAAATCAGTGATCTGATTCTGTTAGCTAGACAACAAAAAAACCTCTCTTGAAAGTACTGCCACAATTCCCACCAATTTACTTTTCAGACTGTTTAGCAGTAATTACTAATCACACATAAACCTATGTGTTTACATATTTACAAAAAGTTAGCTGGTTGTTTGTAGCAACTGCTAGTGCATTTTACAGTCAGATGCATCTCACAATATCTCATAGATAGTGTTTGTACATCAAAAGAGCATGCATAGAACAAAAACACTATATTTGCAAATTGTCCATAGAGATATTCAATTAATCATTAATCAAAATGTACTACAAGAAAATCACATTCTTTCTGTTAATGTTAGGCTGAGTATTATCAAACAGTTAAAGCTCTAAAAAGAATATGCCATTGCTAAATTGTTAAAAAAATTATCTGAAAATATTTAATAACTTGATCATTTTATAAACTACCTGACCAATAGTAACCAGAATGCAAAATATAATTCCTCCCCATCGCACTCCAAACACTCTGTCGATCAAAAAACCACCAAAGAAGCTGAGAATAACATTTGGCCAAGAATATAGTGAATAGAACATTGTGAACTGGCTGGTATTGATTTGTAGATCAGATAGCATAACATCCTGCAGGGCTGCTGGATTGTCATATACATAGTAACTACCTGAAATAGCACACAAACAATGCACAATTAGACATTTTGTATTTTGCATACTGTAATGATGCTGATATCATCAGTGCTATGAGATCATCTGATATAATAATAATAACAACACACTACATGAATAATAATAATAATACAGTAAAACTTCGTTATAACGGACTCGGTTAAAACGTACACTCGGTTACAACGTACTGACTTTTACAGTTCCGTCAAACTTCCTATTCTTTAGCATAGGACGTTTGCTGGATATAACGTACACGGCTATAACGTACCCTCGGTTATTATGGACGTCATTTACGGTCTGCAGGCCAGCAAATGACCTGCATACAACGTACTGTAGAATAGACCACCCGCCTAGCACAGCGTGGTCAGTCAGCCAGCATGAACACAACCCCTGCAGATACAGTCACACGGCCAGACGCCCAGTCTCCCAGTGTGTTGGCGTTCTAGGGATGCAGCGACTGAGTGAGTGGCCGAGTGGGGGAGGGCAATTAGATAGCAATTGACGGCGTGGCGTACGTGTAATCTGATCCGTTTATGACCAGTGAACTGCCTCTTATCAGATTCACTGGCATGGCCAGATCACTCACACTAACTATAGACGTCTATTTGTGTTACTGCAAACATGAGTGTTAAGTGTCGACTGCATGCCTGGTGAGACAATGACAGGCGATGACGACAAGTTTGATGAGGAGGACGACCTGCTGCCAGCAGACGTCACATTTGATGAGTAGGCCTACGCCGCCGTCGATGAGAATGTGGAGACGTGCGAGCAACTGACCACAATCCCGACGACGACATCGTCACTGCAGTGACGATGTCTGCTGAGCCAGGCAGCGCTACACAGACAAGGAGAGGGAGGAGGAGGAGGAGGGAGACTTGACCTCGCTCGACCTTTCAGGTCGTCCACAGGCTATGGAGGCCTTGGACACATTGCAGCCTTACCTGCTGGGCGTCAGCAACAGCGAGAATGCCCAGATGAATCTGCTGTCTGTGGAGCAGTTTCTTACGTCGAAAGGACAATGCAACACCCAAATGACTATGGACAATTTTCTAAGAAAATAGTCGGCTTAGAGTAGGCCTACAGACTGTACACTAGATGAATGATTTGACGTCCAGGCATGTCTGATTTTCTGTCTGCATTGCTAATAAAAGTATGAACGGTGCTATGTTTGGTTACAACGTACCTTGGATATAATTTTTCCGGTCCCTAGAAGTACGTTATAACGAAGTTTTACTGTAATCAAAAATTTTGTATAACACCCTGAAACTAAAATCCCAAAATACAGAGATGCTGCTTCAGTTAAAGTGTTAGTACTAGTAAGTGAGAAAGTAAGTAAGTAAAATGTGAATTTATATGGTGCATAACATAGAAAATCAATCAACCAGAGACAAAATTGTACATGCACCATTGCATCTCTGTGCTATAAATGAGGGATTCCTTAACAAGTATTGTGATACAATATGATTTGCAAACAAATATTATATTAAGAAATAAGTTATAATATCAATGAAACATGGAAGTCTATGTCAAGCTGCTAAATGTGTGAATGGCAGACTAACAGTTACATCAATGTCATCTGAATGCGATAGTTAATTGCCACATATCATAAAAAGTATAATTGCTAAAAACTGCTTTAAAAGGCCCATCTTTAAGGAGGTAGCACTATGGCACTGTGCCAAGGGCACGCACTATGGCGGTGATCCCTGCAACAGACAAAGTTGATCGATTAATTGATAGATCAACCGATCAATCTAACCAATTTTTGTTGTCTTTGGGGATAAATTATTGTCACAACTTGATCACAATTAAAAAATCTAGAAAATGTTAGAAAAGGAAAAGGTAAAATCTAGAATCCAAAAATTTTTTCACTCTCTCCACTCGTGAAATTATAGGCCTAAAACATGAGATACAAGTCTACATTATAGACTTAGGCCCATCCTACACTTTGTGCTCTAGTGTCATTACAGGTCACTATGTGGTATCAGGGACCCCATGAGTGAGTCAGTGCCAAAGGCCCTGTGCTGGAAAAGACGGCCCTGGCTTAAAATCTGCGATCTAAACGTATGAACTATTTGACAACAATCAGATCTTTAACATATGAAGTGCAAAGATAAGTTTCTCTGTAAATAATTCCGATCAATGTTACGGTCTACAGTCTTATGCATTTCTTCACAAACACCAAGCAACTAGTTGTTTAGTATTCATAATTACCGAAGCTCAGGAAGCAAATGAACATGAGAACGAAATAGCGATGCAAGGCCCGATGCGGGTCGCACACGGCTAACGACCCACATCTTTTGTTTTCGTTGTCAGGTTCACTTGCAGAGATTAAAGGCCTCGTCTCTTCATCAACGCTGTCATCCATCTGACTTTAGTACGGCAACAATAAACGAAATACCACTAAATAAACACGAAATACACGTCTTATGACTTGCCACACCCACTAAAGTAAATAAAATGAAACTTATTGGTTATTTCCGGTTACACGTTAACACAGCACGAATGTCTGGAACCAGGTTTTGAGTGTGTTTTGCCGCTGCTGCGCTGTTGAAGTGGTGGACGCCGACAGACGCACGTAATGTAAATTACCTTAATATTATTTATATGTAAATAGCACAAAATAACGTTCAGCAGATGAATATGAATGAATGGCATAAAAGCATAGTAAAAATCGCACAATCGCCACCGTCAAGCAGTGCCAATTGCGCACAAAGTTACAAAGTGCTAGCCAATTTAACATAATACAAAAATTGTTTTTATTTATTTTTACAGTCGCGTTTACTGATGAAAAATGAAAATGGTGAAATGAATAAAGTTGGATTTCTTTACTTATTTATTGTGGTATGTTGATGCGTAGGATGAGAGCGGAAGCAAGATGGCGCGTAAGAGCTATGAATCTCGGAGTTAGTAGTGCAATGTAAAGTCGCGTGTCACTGAAGTATCGCTATTTATGTTCACAGTAGCATATCAACATTGTATAACCATTGTTCTTCGTGCAGAGTTTTGATTATTTCATAACTTGATTTCATTGTGGAATTAGTTGTAGTGCAGTTTTGTGAGGTATCTTCATAAGATTTATGGCTTTTTTGCTCCTTTGGCAGTTTGCCCCCTGGGTGCTAGATGCCAGTTGGTCAAAATATGCGCTATGAATGATAACATTAAAACATTGAAAAACTGTATTGTGATTAGGAAGATTGTGGTGATTGTAGGCCCAGTTTCCGTAATGCATTGCCAGTACTGCAAATATTCGTCTGTTTTAGCATCGTGTACATATATGTACAAAGTCAGCCAATGCAGCAGTCAGCTAGCTGTGGTTGTATGTTTTGAATTCGGGGCTTATTACGATTTGCACACAAACGCTTCACATTAATTGTCCACTGTGGATGAGAGCCTGATAAGTCTATGACGGGTTGCTGTGTCATACTAAAAAGTGCGATTAGTGCAGACAGCCCTTTACTATGGTCATCTGCATTGTGTGCACTGTCCTAGACCGGTTACCTGCACTGTGTATGACAGCGGCACGCAATGGCTGCAGGCAGGCAGCGTGCTTTGATCTGATCTGCAGCGGCACGACTGTTAATTGACGTTCATAGGTGACGTAAACTCGTTTGCACTTACTTCCTAGTAATCACGTCATCTGCAGTCGCACTCCGCGGCTGATCACACTGTTGACTGCTCCCCGGCGTGCAGCCATGCAGCGTGCTTGCTACGTGCTTTTCATTTCGCTGTGCTTGCAGGTCGCACGCTGGCGGCTGCAGGACCGTATAGGCAGATAACTGCTGTACGCACTGTTCGCACTGCACACTCTTTAGCACTACCGTGCTGCGGCTGACAATCGTCGACTTCTGGGATGATGTAACTATTTTCTGTAGGCTTATAGCTATTGCATAAATTACAAGTAGACTTTGCCTGTGTTTATTGCATAAACTGTGCAACTACATATCTGTTCAGTATGTTTGATGATGTATCAAAAAGAATTATTCTTTTTCTTCTTGTTCTCTAGTATGGCCATAGCATGCCAGTTACCACCACCAGTGCTGACATTGCAAGTAAATTCTCAAATGAAATTCAATATTTGTAGTCAAATCACAAGTGCTGACACTGCAAGTGAAGTCACAAGTAGAATCCAATGTTAAAAGTTTAGTTACGAGTAAAATCCTGGATGAGAACACAGTTTAATCACTCTGTATTGACATATATTTATAGTAGCTGATCTCTCGACAGTTCACAACTTTCTGAACACTGACATTTTTATCATTCTTTTCTGATATTTATTGATGCGGTTGTCCCATTCTTGACCCAAAAGCATGATATTTTAACACCTGATGATTCTTTGCTCAACTGTAACACCTCATTAATATCTTCATACATAATTGTTCTGTGCTGACTGTATAGCTTGCATTCACACAAAAAATGTTCCGCAGATTCACAGTCATCTCTGCAGAGGTACAAATATGTGCATGTAAATCAGCACGTAGTGGGTTCGTCATTTGGCTGTCACTACTAGCGACCTGCAGTCTTTCTTTTGCATTCTTCCCAGAAACATTGTTAGCAGCCTGTCCACGCCAGGCCAGCTGCAGTGACACTTCATCGACTCGTTGGCCTGTTGTATTTTGGACTGACCCCACTGTGTAATGTGTGTTAGATCCCTCAGCCGCGCCGCTGAACTGTTTTCTGCTGGCTGCAGTAAAATTCGACTGGCGAGCTGGCTCGAGTCGGCGAGCCGTCAAAAATTCGACTGGCAGCAGCACCAACATTTGCTGGCAGCGGCGTGGCTTGAGTCGGTGCCACTAAGTCAACACACAAATAAATGATAACTAAGCGTTGTAGTAGGTCTACTTTTAATATTGATATTGATTATAGCACGACCACAAATGAAAAGTGCTCACACTGTAACAGTACTTTTGGATGTTTATTTTTGTTAACAGCCGGAGTATTTGACTTTATGCTGTGTAAATTTTATTTTACAGATTTTAGTACATGCGTAGCAAAAGTTTGAACGTTTTATTTGTATTTTGACAATGTTTTGTTAATAAAAGACATGTACTTGAAGTAGTGCCTACCACACCAGTGATTGGACAAGATCCTATCAAAAGCATAGACCTAGATGTAAAAAAGCATTTCAGAAAAATAAAAAACACATTAAAAACGTTGAATAAAAGAAGTTGGCATAGTTTGTTCAACTTCCTGCTAAATGCCTAATGACTGTTAATTGCATGTGTTTTACATCTGTAATCGTAAGTTTCATCTGATCTGTATTAAGCCTACTTGACGTAAAGATGTGTTGCAGCACGACATTAGTCTATCAAATACATGTTTCAACACAGCGTTTAGGCCTATGGACTACAGAGATTATTTGGTCAGACAAACTTCGCCTTATACTGTAAACTTACAGCTTTTCTAAAAAATCCAGAATGCATCTTAGGCCAGACCTATACAAAACTATTCCTAAGCAAAATTTACATTTGCAGGTTACTTAAAGTGATTTTATCTGGTCACAATCATGCAGTTTCATAAACAACCTCATTGTCCACACAAGACGGCTAGTTTTGAAAATTTACATTCTACAGCATGACAACGATTTAAAAGGTACAGCATGCAAATTTTGACTGAAAGCATTAAATGATGCACAACACTAACAGTCTACACTCAGGCCCATCGAGAGGGTGGGGTAAGGGGGGTTAGCTACCCCGGGCCTCGCAACATTTGGAGGGCTCCACGGTCGGCCATAAATATAAAGTATGCCAGAATGTACCATTTTGAAAAGAAAAATTCAAAAATTTTCTCCCCAAAGCGGCCCGTGAAAATGTTTGGGGCCCCACGAGAATGTTTCCCCGGGCCCCACTGTGGCTCTCAATGGGCCTGTCTACACTGATAACAACAAAATGCTACAAGCCACTGTACATGGCCGATCACTCGATGATAGCCAACTGACGCAAAGTTTTAGGATTAAACAGACCAATGTAAGGCCTTCCAATAAACAAACAGTAACTTCAGAGCATCTATTCGAAACCATAATTATAGTAACAACCGTCGTGCAAAAAGATATCCGCCTCAATTATTATGCATCATGGCTGCATCGTTGTCGTGGATAAAGGTGCAGTAGTTCAGTTTACTCGACGCTAGGCTTATACACTTACCATTGAAAATGAGGCCTGCAGTAGAAAACATAGCCTACATTCAACAGGCACACTAGGCCTGGATCTGGATAGTTAGTCGGTACGGCCCCAGAACTGGGGCATCACACCGACGCGATGCGAAGAACGTACATGCAGTGACTATACTAAGTGCAGTATAATGATCCTATATACTGTAACAGACCGTTATAACTGCTGCTATCATTATTAACTTGATGACTAGAACTATAATCACTGCAAGCATTGGCACGTCGTTAAAATTTCGGCGGCGGCACCCCATAATTTTGGCTGGCTTGGTGGTGCGCCATCTGTTTTTCGGCTGGAGGCAGCACCAGACGATTCCAGCTGGCGGTGGCGGCATGAGTCGGTGGCTGAGGGGTCTAATGTGTGTGGTGTGGGACTGTGGGTGCAGAAAACGAGTGTGTGTGCCCCAGGGCAAATTAGCTAGGAACGAATGAACCAAGGGCCAAAAAAGCCACTTATGGGCTTACAGATGGTTTGGCTGCCAGAAATAGCAGACCTATAGGAAAAGATACTTTTTAGTGAAAAGTTAACTTTGACAGTTTGTGCTCTGCGTATAGTAAATAATTTTGTGGAGAACCATGTTTCATGTTTGTCATTATGAATAATGATACATATTTATGATTATAGTTTAGTATATTTTTCATGCTTATGAAGTTTGCAAAAGTTGTGGAATTTGGGCAGAAATTTAAAAAAAATTATGTTAAGGGATTTAGAAAGTTTCTGCTATTAACCTTGTAGTCTGTTGTTGTGTTTTATATAGCTCAGTAGATAGATTCAGACACTGAGCAGTGTGCTGCTGCTTGATAGCAGTAACAGATGGCAGCTGCTGAAGGCCAAGACAAAGGAGGTGATGATTCAAAGAAGCAGGGGACACGGTAAGATATTTCCTGTTATTCCAGAGCTGTCGAAGCATTAATTTTTTTTAATGCATTAATTAACGCGTTAGTAACGCATCCAGGCCCATCAAAAGGGAGAGTAGGGGGAAGTTACCTCAGTCCCCACAACGTTTGGGGGGCGCCACCTGTAGGATATAGTACCGTAAGTTAAAAAGCAAATATAAACACATTTTTCAACAATAACTGACGTCACTGCTAGCATATAAGTCTAATAGCCTGTCCCTTACCTTACTTTACCTCCGGGGTGGACAGGCTCTTACACCTGCCAGCGCTGAGGCCGTATCAGCTCGGCCCAATACGCGTCCCTGAATGTAACTACAAGGTTACAGGTAGCGGCTATAAAGCCGTAGTCGACTGTGAAATCGAAACCAGCACAAAAGCACTGGTAACGTGTAGCAATCTGCTCTCACGGGTTTGGTCAGCTCTTAGTTAGCTCCTCACCTCCAGATTTTAGAAATCTTTCGGGTCATCGGTGCAAAGCCACACCACCGTGACAAGGTGGCTGACCACGGTGGGGTATTAGCCTGTCATCTAAATAATACTTATTTACAATGGTGGTGGAATGGCAACTACAGTTTAGTTACTTGAATTCATTCGATTGTCAAATAACTGCAGTTTACCTTAATATTGGAACTTTTGTTTCACAGAATTTATTAAATTAAATGAATTTGCGCACGTGCGGTAATTTTTTTTAGTGCACGTTAATTTATTAACACATTACTGCATTAATTAATGCATTAATTTGACAGCTCTAGTTTATACGTGTGAAATAATTTCTTTCAAAGGTTATACGTGTATTTTTGAGGTTGCCAGTGGCCTTTGAGTTTATGATATAGAAGCCACAGTGATACCTCGATAGTTAGTATCCTCAGCTTAGGGTGAACTAAAAACAAACAGCCAGACTAGTATTTGACCAACAAATGGTCCAACGTCCATCATTATATTTAAACTACTGCAATTTATAGTTTCAGACTCTTGATATTTTTTGTGTATTGCAACTACTGGTTTGTTTTATCAGTGTCAAGCTTTATTTACAGCTGTTACATAGTCTGAGTAGATTTGTCAAGTTGCGAGTTTTGTGTTTTCTCTATTGCTGCAGGGTGTTCAAGAAAAGCAGCCCAAATTCAAAGGTATTGTTACTAGCTATGTTTATTGAGTGAAAGTATTTTGTGAGCATAAATTATAATGTTGCAGCCAAAAGGCTGGATTGCACAATACAGTGTAACAAAAATGCTACCAGGTATAAAAATTGCAAACTGTAACTGCTTAACAGATGCATGAGCATGTTATTGTCCAGTGTTAATTAACCATAGCCTGTAGATAGAGAGCATTTCTCCAACTTTATTCTATGCATTCTGTGTGAATGACATTTCAACAGCAAACTGTAATGTGACCTTATAATTCTGTTAAGCGTTATTTACATAATACAGAATCTGTTTAATGTTTATTATTTTGATTACATTATGGTGTCATGGATTAGACGTGCAGGTTGCTTTTTGTTGCTACTTGTTGGACAGATAACGGTATATATTGGAAAGAGAGACTTCATCGACTATTTGTCTCACATTGATCCTATTGGTAAGTGGCAGTTGTGTCATTGTTTTTTTTGGAAAATATTGTTACTAATCAAGATGCGGCACTGATGCTTATGTATGTCATTTTTTGTGTATTAGTGTCATTTACAATTTCACAGAAATTATGCTGTGCTGTTGATCATTTTTTTCAGTTTTATTAGTGCTGAAATACTAGGCTATCTTTTAAATAATTTTTGTGTTGAAATTAAGAGGATCAGTGTTACTTTAAAAATTAGATGGTGCAGAATTGGTAGGTGACACATCAATTGTTGTTTTAAAATACACAGAAAAGTGGGAGTAATAGTCCAGTGAAAGACTGCTTGCTCACAGATCTGGGCAAGAGCAGTGCGTAATTGCATGTGCAATTTTTCTGGGTCTAATATGTGATAATGCAACATATATACATGCATGTTTATGAGGATATCATATAAGAATAAAGATTTTACACAAAATGTGCAGAAATTTTAAATGAGTTAAGCACAAACAGCCTGTAGTTATGCACCATTATGGTTATTATTTGTTATGTGATTGTTAATGCTGTCTAACAAGACTTAAATTAAATGGACATTTGTACCAATAAATGTACAAAACATTGGTTTGTACACTTGTTAACGGCAACATTTAAGGACTTGCACATCAAAAACAGCAAAAATTACAAAAGGTGATATTGCCCGCATCACACTGACTGTGTGTCAATGTGCTGCTGAATAATATCACCTTTTGTAATTTTTGCTGTTTTCGATGTGCAAGTCCTTAAATGTTGCC
>Ga0209367_1002759_pt1 | contig 23445 bp, 6 predicted proteins | sample WorMetLIZISLAND2_FD_187412 | JGI IMG/M metagenome (GOLD analysis project Ga0209367, IMG submission 187412) | Marine gutless worms symbiont microbial communities from Max Planck institute for Marine Microbiology, Germany - Olavius geniculatus... ... | reverse complement strand
GATACAGGCTCGGACGGACTCGGGTTGCATGACTGGCCCAGATGCCATTTTTGTGCCAATGTCACAAACGAACCTGCTTCGAAGAGCAGGCGCCCCCGTTACTGTAACATTTACAACATGTCTAAAGCAGTTATGACACGACCGCACAGAACGTACGTGTTCTACTATACTGCCTTGTAAAGCATTAGTCTTTGAAACCTATAGTGTTTTATGATCTCGGACAACGTTCACACACAGTTCTGTTTTTCTAGGCCTACTTGTTTGTGTCTTGGGTCAGTAGCAGATATACACACGAAACAGAGAGACGGACGGACGGACGGACGGACAGGAAAAACGAATAATAATGCGGCTCTGGTTCACACTGCCGATCAGATCAATTCAATCGTCCCGATCGCCCACATTCCACAACTGCTTGATTTGGATTGTACACGACTTGTTTCCGACCGGTAATCGACCATGCGTGTCTTGCACAACCTTCACACGACCTCTCACGACTCCTCTACGACTTACGACAACCAGTCCTAGTCAATAATCACAACCTATACACGGCATCTGTCCAATCTGTACTCGACGAACTCGATCAATTTGATCTGTAATCGATCGCTATTCGATCTCTGATATAAAAAAACTCGGACTTTTTCGATAGCGTTTTGTTGATCTCAGAAACAATAGAATCAGCATCATACATCATGAATGCAAAACAGCGGCAGCTGTTCGCCAAGTGGTTAAGGCTCCAGAAAGTCACAAATCATGGCTGTGATGAAACTTAACACGGGAGAAGAGACCGCAAAGTGTAGAAGACACAGATGAAGTCGGTAACAACGGCGCAAAAAAAGTCTGTGCAAAGTAGTGGCTGACACGGCGACCGCTTGATAGGCAAGTATTATATGCAAGAAAGGCCGTTGGTGGCCTTCTTACTGGATGTTTTGATGTTCTGGGAATTAGCTCCATCAGGATGTAGAAAGGCTGGTTATGTCGCTCCAACAGTCAGACTGCTTCATGTTGTCTAGCTGAAGGTTCTACGGAACACAGAGACGACTCAGGATGATGTCTAGATTATTAGCATTTAATAGCGAAGGTTCTACAGGTTAGAAACACACAGTTACGACGTCACGATAGCAGTGACGCCGCTATCTTAAGCGCTACATTGCGACGGCTAGCAGAGCTCCGTACAGAACGATGTCTAGAGCTCGACTCTACTCAACTGACTAGCTAAAGGACCTGCACTGCTGCTAACGCTTTCGTGGCCAGACAAAAATATTCTAGCTCTAGCAGTATTACGTCACAGACGCAGCCTGAGCCAAATGTGCCTAGTTTTCTAGCTACGCTTTCAGCCAGTACGAGCTGAGTTCTATTTTAAACCTAGCTTGCTTTCTAGCATTGCTTCCTACGCCTACAGCGTAAGATGAATGTCTCTAGCCAAGCCAAACTATAAACAAGCCTTCCTCCATATAAACAACTTCTGCAGGAGCTCAGCGTTCAACAATGAACATCCTAATGGCTGCAGAAACTTCCTTAAAGTGCATGGGCGATGGCATATTTGGAGAGCTTCTTAGCCGCATATCGCTAATAAAGTTATCACGACCACACTAGACCTCTACCCGATCATTTCTTGATCAACTAGATCTTTACTCGACCAATACCCGACCAAAGCGATGCCTGGTGGATCTACTTTTTAAAAATTTGGCTTTTTTGTTTTTCTTTCTTGTACGTTACGTTTGACATGTTGCTATCAACATCAGCCAACCGTTGTTTGGTCTTGAAAATTACTTTGTCTCTCATTCTGTGCGAACTACAAAGTATGGAATAAAGGTGCGGCAAAACTAAGTGGATCAGAGTTTTGCGGAATCCGAACATCGGCACCTTAACTTGGCAGGCTGTGTTGAACGCGCCGATGTTCGATTAGCCATTAGTCTAAAAGTCAACCACCGAAAGGCCAAAAAATTCAGAGGAGAAAAATAATTATTAATAATGCTGATAAAATTGACAGAAATATGAAAGAGAAACGGACAGAAAATGTCAGCGACACAATATCGACAAGAAATATTATTAGATTGTGACCAATGTAATGTACTCCTCGCACGCATCATTTTCTTTTGTATTCTTCTAAGTACTTTTTCGTTTCTTTCGGCTTGTATTAGAGACCCGGCGTCTATTTAAGACCCGTTTGATAATTTTTATTGTTATATTAATATTGATTGGCGTCGAGGTAGTTATTAAAAATTGTCTCACCGAAGTTCATAAAATATTGCCCGATTTTGGGAACTGAGAGGAAAAAATTTCCAGTAATGGTTGATGACGCTAGTTGCCATTTGTCTTGCTATACTTTAACGCATGCGTCTATCCGGCACCGTAATGGAGATATGGCCATTTGAAGTTCTTCCAGGAATGCTTTTCCAGAAACAGAGGTCGGTCGTCGGTCGGTCCTCAATATTACACTGATCTCGTATACTCCGCTACGTTAGGAACGTAGCGCGCTAGGAATAATAAATAAGTTGTCATTACTAAATTCACAAACCATCGGCGTCGGGGGTTAAGAAAAAAACTGAAGAACATTATTTACTTGTGCAAATTTTCCGAGAAAGCTGCAAATTTCCGACACAAAAAATTATGGGTGCTGAAAATTGTTAGTTTGCCTCTATATTCCCTTAAAATAAAAATAAGCTATTCAGCCCCGGGCATTTATAGTTTGCGTTTATGGAAAAAAAATTCGGACAATAGGAAAATTTTTCGCGAGGCTACAGTTCCTTTTCTCTCCTTTGCTATACGACGTTACTGTTATGCACCATGGTCCGACCAAATGATTTTTACGCGCGACAGCATGTAATGCTTTGCTCGTTTTAGCTATCGTCGAGGCGTCCGTCCGTCTGTTCGTCGCATTGCTATATTGTATCAAAACAATGCAAGCTAGGATCACGAAATTTTTACTGTGGGCTGCGACAAAGACCCTGGTTTTTTGTGACAAAATTTCGTGTCGTTGGGCAAGGGGATTTCCCAGCGAACGAGAGCGTCGAAGAGAGGTATTCGATAAAAGTCGTTATTTTACCGCTATAGGCTTGTCTAGCGTAAAAACGGTTGCAGATAGGCACGGTTTTGCTGCTTGTCATAACAAGCAATGGTGACGAGTTTTATGGTTGTATTAACCTCGATGACACTGAGCGACCTTTTAGTGATTTTTTGTGACTTTAGGCCGTAAAGCACATTTCGAGAGCGAATTGCGATGAAATGGCTTAAATAGATTAAAACAACCTGCGCGTAACATTTTTGCACTGAATGTAAACCTAGACTTTAGCAGTTTAAATTTCAGACCCGTACTTTTAAGGAGTTCTCCGTACTGAGGCGTCAAATAAAGGTACCCCTTTAAAACGCACGATTTTTGCTTATATTCACTAATTTAATGTGAAAGCGGTTGGCATCTAGACAAACTTGCTGGTTACCGTAACAAACAATGTTAACGAGCTATTAAAATGTACCAACATTGATGACCTTAAACGACCTTGAGATTTAAATGCGGGTTTTTAATGATTAACAGTAGGCTAAAGTGCACCAAAGTTAGTAAAGGTAGACCAAGATAACTTACGTATAAAATTTTAGCACAAAACGTAAATTTTTAATCGTATGACTTTTAACCTCCTAGGTTCAAAGAAGGGGTCGTCCGTTTTGAGGCCTCAAATTTGCTTACTCCTTCAAAACGCATTATTATTTTACTGCACGCTGTACACTGATTGCCCATGGCAAAACCGATGCTGTCGCGCTTCACGTGAGCTTTGCGCAGATTACTTGTTCACAGTAGCCTAATGTAACTGCAGAGTTGTTGTAACGTGGCTAAACCGTTTGTCATAGGGGCTCGGCGATGGTGTCATTAGATAGCTCTATGACTGTTCAACTTTGAAATTTTGTACGGTACTAATGTGACGGCATATTTCTGGTGAGGCAATTATAAGAACAACTTTTCTCACATGCACAATGCACATCATCTTGAAATACAACATGACAGCTGGGTTTCTTGTTGGAATACTTGCAAGAAGTTGGCCTGTTCAACATCGCCATTGTTCAAAGGTTGAACGAAGAAGAACAAAATTGCACATCGGTTTCACAATTAAGCACGAAACAATGCTTTGCAGATTTTAATCTGACTTTCTATAACGATGTTGTGTTCCATCGTGTTTTGGGCGAACGTTGGGTTAAGTTGAACTTTGGGTACGGCGTTTCTGTCTGTCTGTCGTCTGTCCGTCTGTACTGTGGCCTAACCGTAAGTCATAGAGGTGGTCGGCGATGGTACCGTTGACTGTACACTGCAATGTCATCAGTTTTGCCGCAATTTTGAATGTAGCCTAAAGCTGCTGCCATGCCACATGCGCCAAATTACCGTATTGCATCCTAGCGCTGATTATAGCGCTCGATATAGCAGCGTCACTACAGGACTGTAGTCACTCTGGTAAATCGTTTTTTTTCGCAACTGGAAGTCGGACGCTGGTCTTCGGATATAGGCGGTACGGTCGGCCCAGACTAGCTACAACTAGAATTCTTGTTTTTAATTTTCTTCGACAATCAGTAAAAGTGTCATGGTAATCTCCTCAACAAGTATTTAGACGCCTGTGCACTTTTGTTTCCGTGCTTTTGAAGTCGCACTTGCGTTTTCAAACACTTGCGGTTTCAGCGTATGCCGACTTTGTGTCACAGATGAGCCAGCGCTGATGAGTAAGCAAAGATCTATCGCTAAGAAGAAGTACTTTCCGTTAGTCAGTCAGTCAATAAAATTTTTTGTTCTACTAGCAGACATCGGCTGCAACTATTAGCGCATCACCGGGCACCGATTCCAGATCCGGTCTGTAGGCCTACACTGACTGACGTCACGCAAACTAAAGCCCGCATTTCACTCATTTCGCGGTGTCGGTGTTATAATTTGACGGGCCAACATCGACGAGATTCAGACGTCCCAGTTGCATGAAAACGTGAGAAATATTCTAACTCCTCTTCAGCCGACTAGTCAAGGGTCCCCACTGTATGAAGCATCGTGAGTTCCCCCCCCAGCGGGGTCTGCAACGGAACCTGGCCAAAATCGAATAATTTGTAGCATTTTAAGCGTCCTATAACACGCATGGTGAGAAGATACTCCGTCGTTTACCCGCGCGACATTGCTAATGTCAGTGGCATATGTTCAGAATCCCACGAATCGTTCGTACGGTGCATCAACTGCATTCTAAATTTTATAGCGCTGCAATTTCTCACGAAACGTGCTTTGGTGTGAGCGCTTATAGGCCTATAGGCATCGAAGCGAAGTTTAGAAAAGTGCGAAATTTGAAGGGCATCGCCAGCCGCACTTAATAATAGGCTCGTAGCCCAAAAAAAATTTTGTCCGTTTGATTTTAGGCCTACAAAGTTTTTATTTTTTACGTGCGACTTCAAAAACGGCATCATTAGTTTGAAGACAAACGACAACCAAGTTGAACCAACAACACTAGAATTAACAAAAAAAACTACTTTAGGCTTACTATTTCAACAACGATGGAAACGGATGACTTCATTGGTGGCCTATTACCAGGACATGCATTAAGCTATAGCCACTATAAGAGCTTAGCATTGCTGTCGAAACATGTAGAAATGCCAGCTTATTTCTGATTTCATTAACGAACTATTAATTATCCACTCGTTTTAGCCTACACGCCGCATTACAAGTCTCGTCCGTCCGTCTTCCGTCTGTCTGCTGTTCCGTACGTGCAACCTTCTGGACAACCTGAAAAGCGCAGAAAAAAAACAAACTGGTCTATAGGCCTACGTTTCCCAGGGCAAAATTAGGCGGCGTGCCAATTTTCAATCTGAAAAGTCAAACATCACTCAGAGTACAGTAACGTGTAGTGTAGAAAATGACATTGTGTGCTATCTTGTGCGTCAGTTAGTCACTACCATTTATTTACAGCTGCCAAAACGTTTCTTATAATACACGGACAATTTAAATGGATACTAAAGTGCTAAAGGGTGTAATAAATAATGGCAAAAGTCGTACATGAGAGTAAGGCCTATATGGAACCCAGGAAAGCTGGTGCTAGGAGACGTGGCAAACGGGCGGACGGCAGATTTTTCCATCTCATACAGCGCATGAACAACTGAAACCTACCTAATTTAGATAGCAAAAATAAAGTTATTAAATCCGGGCACTAAGTCTGACTTTCTTCATAATCTTAACCTTAATCGTAATCCTGTATAACATTAAATCATTGTAAGTCTTAAGTAATGGTGTAAGTCGTAAGTATCTAGGGCCTATAGGCGTTTTAAAACACTTTGTGTCCGCCATCAGTCTGTCTACTATAACAGGGAAAAAGCATAACCTATTATTCCGGGTACAATCACCGTAGTAATGTATGACCTGGAAATAAGCGGACTGGCAAGACGGGCAGAAATTCCAATCAACGCCGGGTCATTTTGGTCTGCTGGGTAGCCCAATGGTGAGTTTTGATAACAGTCCGTCCGACCCACGACCGCGCGCCGATCGCCTTTTGTTGAGCGATAATTGACTGAGCACGCTTTGCATCGAATCTATTTAATGCCGTTATTTCGAGCGAGCGATCGCCGCCCTTGCCGCACGTATTCCCACTAGCGCTAAATAACCAACGATCTGCAGTCTGCACTACTCGTAACTGGCTTGTTTTCTCTTCCATCAGAACTTTGCAAATTTTTATTTATATTATTAATCACACACGCACAACTATGACTGTTTTCTTTTCTGATTATACGGCGAGCTAATCGTCAGAATATCGTCAGAAGTTACACAACAGGGGAGATGTTACTTCCCGATTTTTCGGTAAATGAAACAAAAATGAGAACCTAAGGCTTACATGTATAGCCGAATGTTTGTCTGTTTCTTTCGAAGTCAGTCATAAGACTGTGGAACAATCTGCCGGTCAAACGTCGAGAGCGTAGGGTCTATGCATCAGATTTTATGATTTAAACAATTTTAAGCGACTACAAAATACGTGTCTGTTTAGTTGAGGCTGCGGTGCGTCGTGACTGTTCGTTTAAACTGTGCCGGCCGGTTATAAGTCCTTTTAACTACCTACCATATAACTTATGTCAAAGGCTAAGGGGTTTAAGAGTTACAAACGTCATTTCGTATTTACGAGTAGGCCTACTTTTACTTAGACTTTCCGCTGGCGTCTTCATATTAGTGCCACGAGCGGAGTTGTGTGAGTAGCAGTGGCATCTTAGCAGAGGGGCGAGGGGACAATTTTCATCTCCCCAAATTTTTGGCTGTCGAAAAAATGTTGGAAAATATCCCTGTTGTCCGAAAATTGTCGTTCAAATATGCACAGTGTGAGGCTGAGAAACCCATTTGGAAACGACTAGAAGCAAAATCGAAATATTGAGCACCCTTAATCTCATCTGGCGGAAATTTGCTGTTGTCTGTTGGAATTCTGTCGGAAATTCTCAGTTTTGTCGATATAACTTCTTAAAGCTACTTTAAACGCCTACTTTTCTTAACCGAGGACGCCGCCCGCTGGCGAGTTGTTTTATTGCGCTGTACTAGCTGGTAGAAACGAACGTTGCGTCAACATTGACTGACGACAAATCGGCGTTTATGTCCGTGCGACGTGCGCTAGCCCCAGACGCGTAGAGAGTTGTCGCTGGACCAGGCTCTCTTGGGCCAGTCGCCGTGGTCTGCGGGCCACCAGCTCGAGGCTCGGCGCTTGCCCCACGAATTCATCGTGTTGTACTCCCACTTCCGCTTCGGGCCACCGTAGCGCCACTGTCTCTTGACATCATCTGGCTGTTATACGCACTATAAAGGCGCGTTTAAAGCGACATAAATGCAACGAACTGAAATGAAACAATACAGTTCTGCTGTTTCGTTTAACTTCATTCCACTTTAGTTTAGTCTGGTTTATTTTGTAGTAGAACTTGCTGGACATTTTGTCTTTGGTCCACCGTATAGCGCCATTGTCTCTTGACGGAGGGCGGCGGCCCCAAATGCCGAGACAGCAAACCGAAGTCATCACCACTGATGCTACGCTTGGCGCGGGCGTGGAAGTTCGGTCGACGTCCAGGTGACGTGCGTTTGCCCCAGGCACGCATGCCGCTGTTAGCGCTCCATCGTCGTTTAGCCGCCGGGAATGGATCGTCAGAAAGAGGGTAAGGAGGGCATTCGTCGTGGGGCACGCACCTGGCCCGTTTGCCCCACGCCGCCCCGCTGTTGGTGGCGCTCCAACGACGCTTCCCCCACGCCTGCAGACTGTACTTGCCCCACCTCCGTTTCGACGCGTCACTTTCAAGGTATCCGTCGTTGTTATCGTGGTCCTTGTTGTCATTGTCGTCGTCGTCGTCGTCGTCCGCTGTAATTCTTAACCTTCTCTGATCTCCATCGGCGTCGCTCGCAGCGTGGGAAAATCCGTTCTCTGGTAATTTATTGGCGTCGTTGCTGCTGACGCCGGTGGCAGGATGTTTGGCGGCGTTCAGGGCGCGGATGAAATCTACTTTGCTCCGTGCCTGGCCACACACCACCACCACCAGCAGCAGCAGCAGGAGACTGGAAACGCGTGACATCACAGCCGCACGCAGTTGTCCAGCAACGGAAGCGTTACACGCGCTGGCGACTAGCTTCGTTCCCGTCTGTTTGTCACCACCTACAACACAGTAGTAGTACAGCAGATAAATACGCCAAAATAAAGGGAAAAAGTACCGAATAACTAAGTAAGTATTGGGGGTAGTTTTTAATACTCGCTATGGAGCCTTTCTATTCTGGGCTGTCATTATCTCCGCCAATGGAACGAAGTGAATTGGAGAAGATTATGAGATTGGGCGTTCTGTCCGTGTGTGTGCCTGTGTGTCTGTCTGTCTGTGTACACGAATTGGCGAGATATGCACTCTAACGAGCGCCTTCTAGTTGTGTGTGTTTTTTCCGTTTGACTAAAAACATCGAAACATATCGCTGGGAGACCGGGAGGCTAAAGAGTAACGTACAAAACAAATTCCAATGTTAGTGACATTAGACCACACTCAGCCTGCACTAGTGATGTAAGTTTCACAACTTTCGGCTGCAGTCGTTCGTCATAAAGCAAACGACGGTGCAGTGTATGCAAGCTGAGCGTAGTTTAAGTACGGTACCGCACTGCCTGGAGTGGTATAAGCTTGTACACTGTACCGCGTACTCGCTTATTCACTTCAGCAGTGCGGTATCTAGTACATAAAGGACGTGGATAATTCAAGACTGGAAGACTAAAATGGTAGCGTACAACGCTCTGTTTTATAGTTGTCCTATTATCTGAATTTTGCACGTGTCGCCGGTACCGGTCGTTATTCTCTATCTGTGCAGTGTTGACATCGTTGCACCGGCGTGCTGATTTACACGCACCTGTTGGCGACAGGTGGCGCCACTCAGTGTCGTCGAGCCATTAGTAATGTTCACTTGATGTTTACGCTATGCGCGTGAACGTATAGTTGAAGATCGCGCAACTTAACTGACAAGTTCTTTCTACTGCGAACACTGACACTAGCAACTACGGGCCACCCAAGTAGCTTGAAATGCATTAGGAATGGCGGGAGCAGAATCCTAAAGGCCCGTTCAGAGCGACATGACTAAACGGAACTGTACTGAACTGACCAATGGCCAAGCAGTAATGCAGGTCATTTCAGTTCAGTTCAGTAATGTCGCTCTGTGCGCGCCTTAACAGTAAATGTTAAGAAACTAATGATGACGAAGTCAAATCGTCAAAGATTGACAAAAACAGGCCCCCACCTGTAAGTTAATGCACTTCCCTTATTAGGCCTATAATACGCACTGCGTCATTAATTTGCAGTAACATCATAACGACGTCATCCCAAAATAACTTCATTTCTTGCTGATAACTGCTTAATACAAACTAGTGTATAATCGTACGTATGCTAAGCATGTAAAATGATTACTATAAAAATGCCTTACACCATGCTAGCGTACGTTCGTATCGAAGAAAGACTGGTGGCACAAACATAATAATCTTGCACAATGAGACATTATTATCATAATGATTATCTGCTTTACCGGACTTCTTACTTAACACTACGCGACTGGCATGAACTTAGAAAAGAATTCAAATGTTTTTTTCTCCTCCTACAATCTTTTTTCCGGTGCGGCAACAGGGTGCCACACAAAATCAAAAAAGTTGCGTCTTTATAGGACTTATGTACAATAAGCGATGAAAGGCGTTCTGCTAAAGTTAACAACACGTGATCGTAACCACTTGTGCCTTCTCAAGACGTCACTTATAGGCCTACTTGAAGATGTAAGTACCGGGTACTGTACGACTGTAGCAATGAATAAAAGCTCGCAAAAAAGTTGCGTGTAATTACCTCTGCCAAGAAGGTAATGTTTTGCCGTACTTTGTTTGTCTGTATGTCTGTCTGTCTGTGTGTGTACAAGATAACTCAAAAAGTTATGGACCGATCTTTCTGAAATTTTGAGGGTATGTCGGGCATGACATAAACTACCAGTGGTTCAATTTTGGGCGTGGTCTGGCAGGAATCCTTGATTTTGGATCACTTTTAAATTTTCGTTATCATATCGTTAAAGGGGGAATAAGGGAACCGCTGGCAAAGCGAAGATGGTGACGCCATCTGGCGAATAGCTTTGCCTTGGCGGAGGTACCTGCGGGCTACGACTGCTTTTCTAGTTAAGTATGTTCACATGAGCTTTGTCGCATAATGAGCAATTACGCTGTGCAAAATTTTAAATTTAAGTTTGGATTTAGAATCACGACCAACTTTGGAACGCATTGACTGACTATGAGAGGAAAGCAGCTGCTGCGAATTAGATTGTCGTTCAACGTTAAAACAAACTAAAAGCGAAATAATTTGCAGGGCAGTTGCATTCTGCTGACGTAGACCTACATGTAGGCCTATAGTTCATCGGCGGACTGAACGAAGGTGCATGCAAGCGTGTAGTGAGTGCCAATATCGACGCAAGCCAATCACAGATCGGTCTTGCATGAAACTATAGCAACAGATCGGCCATGCACAGAGACCGGCAGACAGAGACAGCATGATGATTATAGACGGTGAAATAAAAGTCCTCCTGCGTGGGAAGGAAAGGGATATCTCTTGACCTGATTCCCTCCCGAATGTGATGCCCAATCAGTGCGTGAAATGTGGCGGTAGGTCGATCGTTCGAACAAGACAAATAGATAGTCGCCGACTCATCAAACAAGCCGCAGAACCAGACTGTGTAACGATTTCTGTACCTTATTACGCGACCTTTGTTGCTTCGGTGGACGATTTATGTAGACGGCGGGGGAGTGAGTAACCGCTGCTGGATAGAGCAGGCAAAATTGTAAATCGTGATTGGTCGAATAACATCCAAAACCAATGACCGTTTTATGAAACCCATTACTCACAATGTCCAGGAACATTCCTACCCATCAGCCCGATCAATCTACGCAGAACGTAGCAGGAGGCGTCGTTGGTTAAAAAGTAGGCGGAGCCGAAAGTTGCAATTTTTCGAGAGACGCTGCAAATTTCGACAGTGGAGATCAAAATTGCAATTCCCCTCTCCTAAATTTTCCTAATACGGAGTTAGCTTTAACTTTGATTTTGGACCAAAAAATTTTCCGACAAAAATAAGATTTTCCGTCAGCCTAAAATGTAGGAGGTGGAGAAGTAGTTGCTCCATTGCCCATGTCACGACGCCACTTGAACATAACATTGCAGACATGAAAGAAGTGTATGAATCGTCAGTATACCGGCGGCGGAGGCGAGCTGCTGCGGTAGGTCTAGAGACACTGTCTCCAATGGGCACGAGGCAATCAGCTTCCAATCTGTTACGGTTGACAGAGACAAGCGTTGCAGCGAGCGCTCGCCATACCTTGCGGTTCAATGATCGCCTGCAGGCCAGCAACTGCGATCACTGTGAGAAGATCCTTCCTCTCGAATCCTAGCTTTACAGGGTGCGATGCGGCCTGTCTGAGCATGAGAAAGTGACCCGATTTCGTATTATGTATAGATCAGCGGCGGATTCAGAACTTGGGAATAGGGGGCGAAAGGGTAAGAGGTGGGGTCTTTTTTTCAAATTTTAAGCAAAAATGATGCATTTTTGTGCAAAATTTTCACTATTTTTGAGATGCATCCAGTCAATAGGGCCCCCGCCCTCTCCCCTTGAATCCGCCACTGATATAGACCAGCCGCCAGGACGAGATTGTGTTGATCAAACGCGCTCTGGTCAATTATTCGAAGACCGACTTGCTGACTGCTGAGGTTGAAGCAGCATCGCAATCGCGATCGGTTCTTCTTAGCGAATTCAAATCATCGAAACAACTATTAGCATCGAAGCTAATTATTTTTTTAGTTTTTGGTCGACCGTTAGCTTGGTGAGCTTAATCTGGTTCGCTAATGAAAAATGTTTATTGTGTCAGCACTAAGCAACATGGGAACATGAAATCAGGCTTACTGCAATCCAAAAATGCAACGATTTTGCAAGCTAGGTGTGCTAGTGCACTGTCTTGCTCGAACGCGTAAAAGTCCAGCTAACCCCCAGAGATACGTAAATGCCATCGCTTTGCATGTTTTTGTGGTTGCAACTGTAAAACTTCAAAAATTTGTCATCAACGAAACAAAGTTTTCACCATTGGAGCAAAGTAGCAACTGACAGCACCAGTTGAGACTATCCAGTTTGTACCCGTGACACACTATGACGTCAGCATTACGTCAGGACTAGCAAAGAATATTTAATTAACTGCCATATTTTGTTGCAATATTTTGAATTAGTATTTCTTTAGCTACAACTGGTACAAATTTTGTTTAAATTGATTATCATTTGAGTGAATTATGAAAAAACAAAAAAGGGTCTTTTATGAAACACCGTGTACAGGCGCCCTTTTCATCACTGGCATTTTCAGTAGTTATGATAAATTGTACCATACTCAACTGTAGGCCTAAGTCCGGCTTTGCGCTGCATGACCATGAATGACTTATAGCAATATGGGCCAATCATCATAAGAAAATTCCACAATTTATATTCTACTGTATAAACTCATAATTAGCCTAGTACAACAATTATTCGTAATTTACATTATAATGCATTATTTAATTATTTACTTTTTGTTTCATGATTTATTTTTAAAGTTTTAGTTGAATTTATTGTTATATTCTTCCTTTTCAGCTTTTCATCTTAGGCATTTTGCTTTCCCATAACCGTCTGTTTCCATTTTTTGTGCTTTTTACATATAACAGTACTTTTATTTTATTTTATTTTTATTTAAAGATATTTCTTACTTTTGTCTAGGTGTTAGATTTAGTCTAACTGGCAGCGTGTCTGCTAGTTTTCAGTTGCAAATTATTTATCATATCATATTATATCATGTCAATATTATCATACCGTAATAATATAACTTCTGCAGTGTACTGTAGGTTATACAAAGCGGCCGGTACCTTTAAAATACTTCGATAATTAAACAACGCATAATTGTACATATTCGTCACGAAGACACGGGCATGTGGCAGTGAAAATCGACGTATGACGTCACGTACGCACGACCCGAATGAAAGTTATGATTAGCGCGCTTTGTCTGGAAAGACATACGACTACTGTGCAATGTACATAATAGATAGGCTAGACTACGTGTAGTACATCAGAGATAGTGGCTGATGATGAAAAACAGTCAGTCTTCGAAACAGAGGGCAGTCTCTTCTGTCTGCAGTATAAATAGCGTAATAATAGGCCTAGTGCTAGACCGAAAATCATAGTATACGTGGGAGTGACAAAATTTAAATCTAGACTGTCAAGCCTTGCGCAGGGATAAATCTGTCCGCGGTAACCGCCGTGGCATGCTGCGATATTTCTAGCAATGACGTCAGCGTCGTGATATCCATATCTACGGCAAACCTGATTATCGACGGAAGTTAAAATTCGTCAAAAGCTGTGCAAAGGACAGTGTTTTTGTAGACTTTTTTCTAATCGTCTCGGTGAAAAACTGGACGTGAAATTGAAAAAGGCACGTGTAGGCCTGGGAAATAAGGTTCAAGAGATCGAACTCGTTTCGGCGTCATGCACGAGCAAATTGTTTTTACCGAGCCAAAAGCCAAAGACAGTAATTAGGTATACTGGCCAAACTGATGCAGAGCGGCATAGAAAAACAATCGTGCACGGCTAACGGACGTGACCCAAGGGCAACACTGCGCAGTGGCAACCGTGGCTATAAGTAAGTAAGTAAGTAAGTAAAACGTAGATGCATACAGCGCATACCGGTTTTACGCGCGACAGAACTTAACGCTGAGCGCGTACCAGCTATCGTGATTCTGTCTGTCCGTCTGTCCGCCGTCCGTTTGTACCGTATATGATAGCGTATAGCTTCTAGTGTTTTGGCTAAATTGCGTGCCACTGGAAAAGAATATTTCTCTCGAACGAGGGCGTCGAATGGGGCACCCTCAAGAAATCGCTATTTTAGACCCACCGCTACTAGCTCCTCTAGCGCGAACGAACGGTTGCAGATAAACACAGGCATGCTGCTCATCATAACAAACACTGCTGACGAGATTTTCGGAGGTACCAACATGGATGACCTTAAACAAACTAAAACCTTAAAAATAAAAATAAAGGGTTTTGAGAATTTTTTGCGATTTTAAGCTGCGACGAAAATTTTAACAGTAAATTGAGACGAAATCACAGAAGATAGACCAAACAATCTGCATATATGATATTTTCAGCATTCGGCTTAGATTCCAACAGTATAATTCTCCCTATACGTTTAAAAAGTCTGCATAAGTGCGCCAAATTTAAGTGCGCCTTTCAGAACGCGTCATTATTGCACGTTGTACGCTGATACCCGAAGAGGCAGCACTTTCGCGCATCTTACAAGCATTAGCTTACTTTTCTTGTTCTAAAACTTACACCCCCATAGGTGTAAATGATCTAATGGTTTAGAGTATCGGACTCGTAACTTTCAGATTGTGCTTCGAATCCCCGCAAATTATTTGTAAACTAGATAGCAGTCGTAGCCCGCAGGTTCCTCCGTCAAGGCAAAGCTATTCGCCAGGTGGCGTCACCATCTTCGCTTTGCCAGCGGTTCCCTTATTCCCCCTTTAACGCAATGGTAACGAAAATTTCAAAGTGATCCAGAATTCAGGATTCCTGCCGGATCACCCCCAAAATTTAATCACTTGTAGCTTATGCCATGCCCGACGTTTCCTCAAAATTTCAGACAGATCCGTCCATAACTTTTCGAGTTATCTTGCTCACACACAGACAAACAGACAAACAAACAAAGTCCGACAAAAACATAACCTCGGAGGTAACAATCTTTAGCAAGTTGCTAACCCTACTGTGCGTTCAGGTCCACTCAGCCTCCTATCCTGACAAAAGGATGTAACTCATTTCCGAAATAAGTAGTAGGCTTAACTTACGTGCTACGGGGCGAAGGCCTAATATGGCAAATTGGTGCGGTGGCATGTCTGCTAGCTGCAAACCTAGCGTCTAACTGTCCGCGTTAGCGAACAATGAGTTAGATGACCGCATAGTGCGCTGAGGTATCATTAGCTCGCGCCAATCAGCTGTCACTTCCGAGATTGCAAAGCGCTTCCGGTCACAAGTCTCATGTACATGCGTGAAACAGAGCTGTATTATGTACTGAATTTTGCGGTTACTTTACCTTTACATAGCACTCTTAAGCGTTGTATGAGTTTGGCCAGAACATTTTTGCATAAAATAGCCATATGTGCAGATAGTGGCTGTTCACAGTTGAAAGATTATGCTTTATGTCAGAAGTTTTACAGTTTGTCCAGGAAACAGCTTTCTTGCAAACAGTGCGACACACGTATACTTTAGCGACAGACTGGAGAAGAAAACTCATCGTCATCATCATCATCAGACGCGAAGCGATCAGCGAAAGTGTCTCGCCGTTACGATCGTTCGCCAGAACAGTTTATCCTCCGCCGGTGTCACGAAATATAATCGCCTTCCTAAATAGCTGTTTCAGATCATGGAAATTTTAGGCCGTAAAGCGTATAGTTTGAAGAAAGGCGAGATACCTCTTAAACAAGCAGTCAATGCCACCAATTTTAGGCTGTAGGTTAATCGCAATCCTTCGTCATCGCCAAAAGCATAAAACACACTAACACACTTATTTTTTTCAGGGCACATATTAGAGGCTTGCCCTTTGTGTCCTTTATCAGACCACATGCACTGCGTTATTGATTTTATGTTTGTAACTTTGTCTGGTATGAATTAAATGATTGATTGAATTCAATGTATGAGCATGTCTTGTAGTTACTGTCATCTAGCTCTCAGCCTTTTACAGTTATATTTGTAACAGTTAACAGGAAATAAAACTATACATGTTGCTTTTAAGATCGAAGTATAAATGAAACAAAAATTATACTGATTGTATGACGGAGGCTATTATTTTGTCATTTGAAGGAAATAAGTTTATTCACAGGTTGCTTTAAAGGTTGAAATTTTTACAAAATGACTGCGTGTGCTTAAGTGGCTAGCTTGTATTCGCATAGAAACATTTAGATTCTAGGCTACTCATTCGGCTATATAAGTTACAATTGCTTTAAAAACACCTATAGTCTGTGCAAAAGTAACAACGTAATATTGAGTAGAATGTAACAGTTAAATAACAGGGGGGCGATTTTTATACAGAGGGGGCGATAAATGTATCGCCCCCGGCGGATTTATTTCGAAATAGAATCTCCGGGGGCGATCTTATTTCGTCGCGAAATCCGCCGGGGGGCGATTTTCAAACCGGCGGATCTATTTCGCGGCACCGGCTCGAGGGCCCCAGTCGCTGTAACACCCGTGACACGACAGATGTGGTGGATCCAGGCGGTGGGAAAGAAGTCTTTGTCACATGGAAATTTACTCTTTCTCTCCTCAGGAGCATGCGTTACTCTTCGTTATAGCCCGTTTACACGATCAAGCAATCATCAAGCAAACATCGTGCAAACATCGCACGTTTATTTTGAATGCATTTGCTGGATGTTTGCTCCATAATTGCTCAATGTTTGCTTGATCGTGTAAACGGGGTATTAGACGAAAAAAACGTAAGCGTGATAAACGTTTGGAACATTTTAGCGAAAAAAACGACAAAAATGCATTGTTACAAAACATAAAAAGAGGTCATAAAACTTGCCGGAACTGTGCAAAAAGCAAGTTTAGAGACATGAACAAAAAAACAGAAAATGTCTATGGGGTATTGCAGCTAGCAGACTGTTTTATACGTACTTTAAATATTAATTGCTATATGAACAAAATCGCTTTCGAAACGAAGCTGTACATGTAATTCGCCGTTGAATCACTGTCGCAGTGTTGCTGCTGCTACAATATAACCGTACGGTGTAATGTTATGGATTGTCGCCTAGCGCTCTAATTTGATTTGCTTGTGTCATCCGTTTGTAATACGGTTGAGTGGATATATCGTATGATGGATTGCAACTTATGACAAAGGTCAACGTAATTTGGTACGAAGGGATATTAAACAAATAAACGTGTTCTTTTGGGACAGAAAAGTTCTATGATAAGCTGGCGGCGGTATACTGCTGGATGCAATGGATAACGAGAACGTCAAGATTTGCTCTAAGCTAAGTACTGGCCGCGGGTAGCCGCAGCACCATGCAGACAAATCTAATGTACTCCTCGCTCGCATTATTTTCTCCTGTATTCCTTTAACTGCCTTTTCGTTCCTTTCGGTTTGCATCAGAGACCCAACGTCCATTTGAGACGCGTCAAATATTATACTTATAATGACTGGAATTTGTCCCCCCGAAGTTAGAAAAATATTGTCGGATTTTACGAACTGAGGGAAAAATTTCCAATAATGGTCGGTGACGCAAGTTGCCATTCGTTTTGTTATATCTCAACGCATGTGTCTATCTTGCACCGTTATGGAGATGTGGCGCCTCAAAGGTAATGAGATCGCGTTCTTGACCTTTTGGGGTCACGTAACGTCATCGGTCACGTGGCCATTCGACTCGCGGTGGTCGACTTTCTATGAGTGGTCCATTGTGACAATGCGTCTATCTTGCACCGTTATGGAGATATAGCCATTTGAAGTTCTTTCAGGAAGGCTCTTCCAGGAACGGAGGTCGGTCGGTCGTCGGTCGGTCATTAATATTACACTGATTTCATATACTGCTCTTCACTACGTTAGGAAATTAGCGCGCGAGGAGTAAAAATACGAAAACAACGAAGGCACACGTATAAAGGGAATTCGTTACGAAAAAAACTTTGGCGTCGACGTACGAGGGGGGTTCAAAAAGTTTTGCAAGTCGATATGTTACACTGGAAAATTTTTCAAAATTTATACAGTAATAAAACGCATGTTTCTCATGAGAGCGGATATGACGTCATTGTAATGTATGACGTCATAGAACGTTAAACAGGAACGATTTTGAGTGCCAGCGCAATCAGCGTAAAATTGGGTTTGCTGTTGCATGACATTTCTTCAGTCTACCGTCGGATTTTCCAACACGAGGCTCTGGGACATGTGATTTTATGAGAGCCCTGACAAGTACGTCTGTGAATTTCTCATTTGCGGTATGTAAAGGTAAAGGCAAAACCAAATATAAGTTATACCCCCGTTTACACGATAAAGCAAACATCAAGCAAACATCAAACAGACATCATGCAAACGTATGCAATACACACAGGTGCACAGCGTGTGCTCTAATTGCTTTATGTTTGCTTTATGTATGCTTCGTGCAGGCTATGCTTCATGCAAGCTTGATATTTGCTTGATGTTTGCTTCATCGTGTGAATGGGGTATTAGGCTTATACCTGCGTCTGCGTAACGTATTGTTCTTGCAGATGCAGTAACACTGTTTCAAAGGTACGATTTACAGGAAAAAAACTAAAATTATAAATCCTTGGGAAGTCCTCAGACCCATCCAGCCCCGCCTCTTAATAACGTCCCTGACCGAAACAAGTATATAGCCATAAGGTACATCAAATTAACCATTTGCATTTATTTCTGAAGTCTATTTTTCTCTTCGACGCATTATAACTAAACATTTCATTATCACAATCGCGTGAAATCAATGCGAGATTGTATCGAATACGAACTTACCGATCGATGTGACGAAAACTTCAGTTGACCGATACTCAGATCGAACGAACAATCGCCGAAAAATGTGATGCGACGATGAAAGAAAATGCTTATCGGATAGAGTGTCAGCAAACAGTAGCAGCAGCCGGCCACTGGGTCCGTGGCAACCAACAGTGACTAGGACTACCGTGTCACGGTGATCGAAGCATGCTGCTAACGCGTAAAGCGGGATTTCCACTAAACGCAACGCACGCAACACAACGGACGTAACGTAACGAACGCAACCGACGGAACAAATCCAACGACCAGTGAGACAGCCGACAGCCCCTTTTTATATTCCGTCGTTTATAGCCTAATTATTAACACTAAAATGTTTGATGTTTGAAAAGCTCAGAGATTTTACAGTCATTATGTGAGTTTCAGCGTGAAAAAGTTAACAATATCACCATGAGTCCTGGGAGGGGAGTAACAGTTAAAAAATAGGCCTAAAGGCAAAGATCGGGTACGACAGTGACAGCTAATTGGCATGAGCTAATGATACCGCAGCGCACTATGCGGCATAGATGTGATAAACATTTACAACGTTTACAAAAAAAATCTTTGTAAACGCGTCTATTATTTTGTCAACGTTTATCTGAATAAAAATCACATGAGCGAAACGAAGCAAAATTATGACGGGAAGCCAAGCTACAGTGCATTGCGTTCGATCACTGAGAGAAAAAAACTTTTATTGGAATTTGGAATTATCCAAATAATAGGCCTAATATTCAAATTTACGCTCTGTGTACGTTTACTTTTATTTTACAAACGTTTACAATCTTTTTCTTAATAAACGCGTTTATTAACGTTTATTATAATTTTTTGGACGTTTATCACATCTATGCTATGCGGCCATCCATTGCCTGCATCAGCAAATACAATCGGGCCCGCAGTGCACCCAGCAGACATACCATTGCCCCAATTCACGGCATTAGACCTTCATCCAGTAGCCTGTAAGCTACTGCGTATTTTCCATCCCACTGAGGGTATAAGGCTGAGTTGACATGGGCACACAGTTATTGTAATAATACAGTTGCAGAGTGCGCGTGGATGAGTTTAATTTACATTGATAAGCCGGACATCGTTCCGCAAAGCATGTTTAACAGTCATAGCTATCTAGATGTTATTAATAAAGTACAGTTTTGACGTTCGTATTACGAGACCCAGCTGCGACCCCACCACGAAATCCTCTAGCTCTGCTGCAAGTATAGATTATTATTTTCTCACATGCATCTGCAACTTGTATAATGAGCAACGTACGACACCTGTGAGTCGCGGTTAAAGGCGCGTACAGAGCGACGTAACTGAACGAAACTAAATCGAACTCGCCCATTGGTCAGTTCAGTTCAGTTACGTCGCTGTCTACGCGCCTTAACGTTCGAGCTCCCTCGCTTGCGCTAATTATCTCTTGAGATCTTACGTTCTATACGTCTGCAATGCGTTGGCGTATGCTTTGTCTCGTGTACACAATGGCATGCAACAAATGCGTGCTATTTCAATAGCGTCGAACTATTCCCGACGCTGAAACTTCCTTACAATGTCGGAAACAGGCTGCGTTCACACCTTAGAAAAAAATCCAATGACGTCATGCAAGTACAGTAAAGTATGCGGGGGCACCTTACATTGTATGAAAAATAAACGTAGAAAGTCTACTCTAAAACGTAAGGTCGAATACGCGATCAAAAAACATCAGGTTTCACTTTGTCTATGCTTACTGGTAGTCGACACAGCTTGAGTTCTGCTTCAATTATCTCCATTTCTGCGACAGTTTCTTGTGTCAAATTTGCTGCATTTTCTGAATAATTACGACGACTCTTTTATGTTTTTTTTCTTCTTCTATTTGTGCGATCGCATACGATTTCCGTACTAATTATAAATATACTCGACATAAATCGAACAGAAAAGAGAATTGACAAGCAACCGTGAGTTAGGGACGAAGCAATTAAGTGAATATCAGGTCAAACTACATGATGCTAATCGCCTTGGCTAACTAGTTGCACCGTCATAAAGTGACCTACTCTGTAGTACACGCCTTTCAGCCGACAGAATGCTCATTACTGCTAATCAGGCGACACAGGCGGCGGTCACGACATGTTCGTTCGCTCACAACATCGTGATATTATTTCACTGAGTTATGCGGGCAGTGAATGCCCAGGGAAGACAATTAGCCTGCCGTCCAAAATTACACAAAACAGAGAGGAGGGTCAGGGGGCAACGCCCTTGAAATTTAATGTTGCCGAAAGATTGTCGGAAAAATCTTGTTCTTGTCGAAAAATTTTCGTCTAAAAGTGCAAAATTTGGCTGAAATTAAGGTGCAAAAATTTGAAAAATCAGCACCCATAAAAATTTCCAAACGTTTGTCGGAATTCTGTCGGAAATGTTCACTGTCTGTCGAAAAAAATTAGAACTTTCTGTTCCGCCTACTTTTTTCAACACACGGCGCCGCTGATGGTAACAGTCGACATTTGTGCGTCTGACTTGGTCACGTGACCGGGCACCTGTTCATGGATTACTTCATTGCCGCCCCCATTTTAGAGCGGTTGCAAGCGGCAATTTCTGCTACCAGCCAACATGAATGGCTCCGCCGGTCACGGGATTTAGGTTACTATTATCATTAAGTGTGCTTGTATGAAGTATTTCAGCTCTACTATCATGAATGCAACGCTGAGCTATTTCTGAAAAGATTTGCACTATTATTGGAAAATGTAGATTAAATGTGCACGTTTTAAGATCATCAGCATCCACTACCAACACTTTTCGACAACACCTCAAGACTCATCTTTTTTCCGGCAACACCGCCATCGACTAACTGTTACCATCCGCGCCTACGATTCGAACTTCTGTTTTGACATATGGCGCGTTACAAATGCAGACTACTTACTTTTATGTGCTAGACAGTGTGTTTGTCAGTTTTTGAGTGCAAATTTTCCATTGTATTGTATTACTTACTTACTTACTTACATTTTATGCACACTTCGTCTCGAACCAGTGCTTCGATGTAGGCTGCATAACGTAACTGCACATGCAGAACTAGCCTAATTATCTTGTCGGTACGCAACCTCAGTCTGTTTAAGACTTAAGAAAAGAACAAGAACAAAAACAAAAAGATGATGAAGAAGAAGACATTCTTCGGCTGATTTCACACAAAACACAAAACACCGATAAACTATAAACTACGTGGTGCAACGTTGTTGCGAATATGCGACTATCAGATTGAATGTTAAATTAGTCTGCTAATTAGTCAACGACACTCGCAAAGACCAGCCCCGCAGGCGTTAGTTTTAATATCACACTGGGAGACTGCATGCATGCAATGTAGTTAGGCAATAAGACTATTTATTAAGAAGAAGCGGCTGTGGCATCAGTGTACAAATGCGACACTGGAACAGGCAATGCGTGGGCCTATATACATGTACAATAATTAGCAGAGTATACCTCACAGTCGCGTACAGTGAGTAGTGTTACCCAATGTATACATGTATATACTGTGTCTCAAAAAACATCCCCGACATTTTCGGTCTAACTTGAAAAAAATTATCAAATTTTAATAATTTTTGGTATGAATATTCCTGAGACAACTTGACATTAAATATATGTTCAATTTCTCACCTCACCCAAAGTCTGTTTCTGCACTACCTGGGGAAAACAGAACCAACGAAATATTGCTTTTTTCACCCAATGCAGTGTTATTACTTAATCTAAATAACGCACAAAAACATATTTTGTTAACTTTCTTTACACTTTGGCTGACATTTCATCCAATTGTTTCGTTTTTCAATTGCCTACAGCAAAATTGCTTGAAATATGGGTGCATTGTGTAAACACAGGCATAGAGATGCTTTCCGCATTCATTCCGCATTCATTCAATAAACCTAATGTTCTGCTTCAAACCAATCCAAACTTCGCCAGTTGCTTCTTAAATTCATAAACATTCCTGAACGTCATCTGATAGACACACTGCTTTATGACAGTCAAACCTTGCAATCGACTGGCTGTTGGAGGTCAGAGATCTGGAGAGATAGAATTTATCAAAGTTTTTTTTCGTTCATTTTAACACATTATATGCTTTGTCGATTTTCCCAGGTAGTGCCAGAGCAGAAGCTGGGTGAGGCGGAAACTTAATCATTTAATAGCCACTGGTGTCAGAAACATTTAGACCAAAAATTATTAAAATCTGACGTTGTTTCTTCATGTATGTATACATTGGGTAACACGTGGCCATTGCTATAAGATTAGTTTTCATCACTGTCGTGTCAATGCTCGTTTAAATTTTTTCAGTAATCGAGTTATAGCAGTTTGGAACTCTCTGTCTGAAACTGTTGTCACAGCCCCAACAATAAACATTTTTAAACCTTTGCTTATGAAGCTTGAACTGCCTATAGTTTGATTGTGTTAGGTATTGGCT
>Ga0209367_1002758_pt1 | contig 23445 bp, 16 predicted proteins | sample WorMetLIZISLAND2_FD_187412 | JGI IMG/M metagenome (GOLD analysis project Ga0209367, IMG submission 187412) | Marine gutless worms symbiont microbial communities from Max Planck institute for Marine Microbiology, Germany - Olavius geniculatus... ... | reverse complement strand
ATATATATATATATATATATATATATATATACATGCACACTGTTTACGACTACCAATATTCTGTGTCACGATGATATGACACTCAGCGCCGCTCACACATGTGCAATAGAGAAAGAAAAAAAATAAAAATGAAACTTCATAAAACAACTAGAAACGGTCGCGGTCGACTTTGTTCCGAAATGCCAAAGAGTTGTGTTTTATCGTATGTATTTCAATGTAACAAAACTGAAACAAGTAATCTGAGCAAAGCTCATGAACCGCGCGACAGCCTTAGCAGTTCCTGTTCGCAGATTGTCTTGGTCTGTCTCCAGCCATTTCGTCGCAATTCGCCCTTGAAGTGTGCATCGCAGCCGAAAATAGCCAAAAAACACTGAAACCCTTTATTTTGGAGGTTCAAGGTCATTCAAGGTCATCGATGTCAATACCGCTAAAAAGCTCGTCAGCAGTGCTTGTTATGATAAGCAGCATGTCTATGCCTATCTGCAAAGGGTTTCACGCTGTAGACGCGCCAATAGGTAAAATAGCCACTTTAGATAGAGGTGCCCCTCTTTGACGCTCGCGTGCGCAGGCCTTCCTTGAGCCTACGGGGTCGGCACGTGGACTGCTAAAATCTGCGTTTAATGCTGAAAATTTTGTGCGCAAGTTGTCTTGGTCTATCTAAAGCCATTTTGTCGCAAATTATTCTTAAATTGTGCGTTGCAGCCAAAAATTGCGAAAAATTCACTAAAAACCCTATTTCGGAAGTTCAAGGTTATTCAAGGTCATCGATGTTGATAAATCTAAAAAGCTTGTCATTAGTGCTTGTTATGATAAGCAACATGCATGTAGGACTCACTATTTGCATCCGTTTTTACACTATACGAGCCAATAGCGGCAAAATAACGTTTTCGGGGTCAGGGGGTACCCCTATTTGACGCCCTCGTTCAAGAGAAACCCCTTTACCCAGGGACACGAAACTTTCTCAAGATGAACTATGTCCTTGGGGCAGCCAACGGTGAAGATTTTGTGATCTTAGCTTGCACCGTTTTGATACAGTACATCAGTGTGACAAACAGGCAGACAGACGGACGGACATACGCCCAGGCCATAGCTAAGACGCGCGAAGCATTTTGCTGTCGCGCGTAAAAACCGTTTTATTGTCTTAACATTTTCTAATATATTTTATTTTTAGCACGTGTACGAGCGCCTTTATTCACGGGCAGAACGTGTACGCTGCAGCAACCGAGAGACTGAAATGATGGAGAGCAAGGATGAAGAACGACAGCCGCTGGGAAGGGGCGCACGTATTAAAATCACGGGTCGAGGGTTACAATTTGTCCGAGTGTGTTATTACTGACCGCCAGAGAGCGCCTGAGCTTCGCGAGGTGGCGGATTTGCACACCGGCAGACAATAGCAGAAAACTGCAAAATGTGTAAGTTATGTTTTAAACAACTTTCTGCCTTACTCTGGCCAGCGCGTTTAGGACAACACGTTTTCGCGACGGTGTAGATTATGTGGACCGATGCGACAGTGAGTCAAGAAGGAAAAAGAGATGTGTCGAAAAGGCTAGAAAGGCTAGAGGTGAATTTACTTCCTTGTAGTTAAGGACATAGAGTCGCTTGGATCGGGTAAGGGAAAAGGGTGGCATTACACAACTGCCTATAGAAGCGGAAGATGTCTAAATGCGCCATTGACTCGGTGTGATACATGAGGCGACTCCCGGGAACCGATTGCATTGCTCTAGCTCTAGCTCGCTGCTGTTCTCGCAGCATTTGCAACACGACTGCATGCGCAGTGGCGCTGCCGTTAATCTAACTGTCTGTCTGGGGCACTGGCGTTCTGTGAGCCATGCAATCAGTCAGACTGTTCGTCCACTGCATTGTCCCTGAATGCAGTATAGTTAGTAGTGTAGCCACAGCAACACGTGGCACTATACAAGACATCACAAACAGCTAGATTCACGTCTCGACCCAATGACGACAAACCGCGCGGCCGTCCACCTATAGCTACAAACTGCACCGCACAACTTTAATCCTAAACCCGATTTATGATTTTTGGCACGTAGTTGCTTCTGCTTTGTAGAGCGTTTACGCTAATTTTGGCTTTTGTACGTTTTTGTTTGCAAATTCGAATTACAAGCCCGTAGCGACAAAATTCTTATTCTGTTCATATCTCGGTCAGATATCGATCGATTTAGAAAATTATTTCACTGCCGGGCCAAAAATGAGGCCGGGACGCGAAAAGAAAATAAGAAATAAAAAGAGACAAAAGGTCACAAAAAAGTTATGTTTTACTGTTTGGGAGAAAAAAGTTTCCCGTAAATATATTTCAACCAAATTTTTAACTTTCAAACATTTACTGATGAGTTGAAAAGTAAAAGAATACTAAAAATGCAAAGATATCACTTGAAAAGTTTGCTGATTCGTTTTTATGCGTCACGAAGTCGTCATGATGTCAAAGAATCGAAGTTATGCATAAAAATGAAACTGGAAATTCGGAGATAAAGCCTGGCACAAAGGCCGTGGAAACGTTTCGTGAGGTTATTTTTGCTTGTCGAAAATACACCCATTTTTGACCAATTTTCAATTTTTAGTCCGCCCGGAAACGATAGCTTTCGGGAGGGCTTATGTTTTGCTGGAATTTATTTTTCCCCTCGCGTAATCTACGAGCTCCGTGGGCCGATCGCCGCGCAATTTTGCATGATGCTCGGAAGTATGTTCGATTTTATAATACCGGTCCGAAATTTTGGGGGTGCCTTCCCCAAAAAATTTTAGGGGCCAAAAGCATGCAAAATTTGCAGATGAATATATTCAAAATCGGTGAGTTACTCGATCGACAGCAATTCCTCTCGTGTTAGGCAAAACAAGTCCGGTGAAGTTTGGTCCAGTAACCTTGGAGATCTCGATGTGGAATTGTACCCACCCAAAGCGCATTTTTGGAAGACCATATTTCGGCCCCTAAGGGGTGCTGCGCCTCCAAATTTTTACACCCGCTAGAAAATGACTAAGTCTTACTAGTGCACTTTTACCGGGGACGGGAGTCCTTTTCACATTTTTTCAAAGGGGGTCAAAAATTGGCTTAAAATGTAATAAAGGAGCGCTTATAACTTCGGAGTTAAGGGGTGTAACCCGACGAAACTTTGGCACTTGACGTGCCTCTAGGTTGGGGTGTTAACGCAAGTACAACTTTTGGGGGCACCGTCCCCCTTAAAATTTGGGAGGGCAAAAAACGTGCAAAAATTGGTGCAATTAACGACAACTATTGAGTTTGAGCGCAAATATCTCTGGAACCGATGAAGATAGCGACAAAATGTAAACGACGTTAACGAGAACGATCTTTCCGGCGTTAACAGAAAAAATTGTGTGCCAGTGCATTTGAGTTAGGGCCACGTGACTTTGTTGCCGAGGAAATTTTACCCTCCCCCCTAATTCCTCCCCAATCGGACTTAGGGCGCCGGGCGGACTCACGTTGGGCTTTGCCTCAAATTTCTAGTTATTGTTAAAACTAATTTGAGAATCCGGTCCGCGATTGAGTGTGCGTTAGAAAGCTTTGGTTATTGTCTAGCATACGTAAAATTTGAAAAGCAGCACACACTGGCTGAAGTAGGCTACTGTTTTCTGAAAAAGATGATTTTGGTTGGGTTTTCAATAAGGCTTTAAACTGTTTGTTACAGTTGTTAGTGGCTTAAAGTATACACAATAAGTCTATGTTGTTGAACATGGGAGAGATTTTTTTGGTCAAATTTCGTTTTGCGATTGTCGATATCTTGATTTGTTCCCGAGATGACTAATTTCTGGTTGATTTTAATAGATTACCGTAGATAGAGCATTCTTGACTTTGGACCTTAATTTAATATGCGTAAATATTTATGCACCAATATTTTTTCGTATTTAGTATTCGCAATACGGGCATATATGTATATCACTAGCAAATTCGTAGTGACAAAAGTGGACCGCAGCGTGATGAATAATCGGTCTTAGAGAGAAGGAGAGAGAGAGAGAGATGAAAATGCGGGTGACATATCCATGGGACGTGACGCGCCTAAGTCTTGTCAGAAGAAATATACATGTAGCCGCGTGTCTCGCTCGGTCCGTTAGTGATCTGTGGAGCCGTCATCATTAATGCATCGCGTGGTGCGCTCACTGCGTACGAAATCAAGCGACATCGCGACCACATACAGTACATAGACGTATAAATCCACCAGTCACCATGCACTGGACCAAAAACGATAATAATAGAGTGGCGAATAAAAAGTGGAACATTCGTGTTTTATGTAGATATTTGCTCAGTTATGGTTTAGCAGTAAATTGCGCTTGTGTTGAACACTTTTAGTTTTTGACTAGCTGCGTATTATAGGCCTACTTTCGACATGTTACGTTAAGCACAAATAATGAAAATGAAATGTCATTTTATTTTGCGCTACCTCAGTACCCTGCATATTTCACCCGACTCATTCATGCATGATCTACGCACGGATGTTGGGTCAGTTTAATCGTTATCAATAAATTACTGTGACTGCGATGTGATGTCGTTAAGCCTGCGATAAGCTGAGCGTCACATTTTTGTCTGTCGGTGTTTTAGTGTATGTTAATGTTAAGCCACTGTCTGAAGTGGGATGCGTAAGTGCTAAACGATGCTATATTGCTCCAGACAGTGGTTTAAACGACACTCGTTTTACGGCCGTTGACTGTCGGTCGTGTAAGCCTACTTGTCTTCTGTTTGGCCATGCTTGATTGGGAGCTTTCTGGAGCTATCAACTCGTTATACCGCTGCAGACATAGTGCTAGAGACAGGCAGTAAAACCGCACGAGTGTGACCGTAGAATAATTTTAGAAGTGTGCTACACTACATTGAGTACTCGACTACAAAGTCGTTTCGTCTCGTGTGCTGGCTACAATTGAACGTAAGTAAGTATGTAAGAACGCTAAGCAGGCGCCTATTTAGCGATCTTAACACTGAAACAAAAAGTCTTTAGCAGTGATTTAAACTGTTTACAGCTAATGTCGGCTTGTCTCAGATGAACTGGAAGGTTGTTTCACAGTTTTGGCTTGATTCTAACTGCAAAGCAAAAATTAAGTAGGTATTTCATGTTGTTTGTCGTATTTTTTGTAGACTACGCCACGGGCCAGATGCAGGCAGCATCACTGCGTTACTCGGTTGCAGAGTTGATGACGCAAGTCAGTTGCATGCTGACGTCACAATGACGTCATATTGATGCATCATAATGCTGATGATTATTATCTACACTTGCTCACTGCGGTGTAAGGTTTATTTCGTCTGCTAACAGTCAACCAAGGTCAGTAAAAGCAAAAATAGAATAATTATAGGCCTAAAGATTGAAAAAAAATAGATAAACAAAATGCAAATATGAAAAATGTCATTACGCAACTATTTGCAGTTTTCAAGCTTTATATTAATAGTTTCAAAGGGTAAAAAGGTCTACTTCTTCACACGTTTCGTCGGTTTACGAAACCCGCATTTAAACGGAAATTTTGTATTTTATTAATCTGTAGTGAGTGCACATCTATCAAGCCAAAAATTTCCTTTCTAGTTTGACCTTATAAATTTCGTTCGCGTGTAATTTGTGTAAATTACTCCATCATGCGACTTCGTTATTGTTGTCATCACTTGACATTTAGTCACAAAACATTATTAATATAATAGCAATTTGGCGGAACTGCTGTCATTGCTGATGACCGAATTTACGCATGTGGCCGGGAGTAATTTCGTGCAATTATTATTGAGTGTAAGGTAATGAAATGGCGTACTTTACGTGTAATTAGATGATGGCTGATGATGAAGGCAATGCGGATCTGTATTGGCTCTAGTGCACGAGTAGGGGCCTATATAGGTCTAGGCCTATACGATGGCGTGACGATTACACACACTAGTGTGCACTGCTCGCCCACACACAGTGGCGATCTTAGACAGTGATGTAGTCTAGTCCATTTAGTCCGAGTCCGAGGCCGAGTTCGAAAAAGACAGAATGTGCGGTAATTTCGGTATTCATAATCTGAGCATGAAACAACAGCACAGCAGAATGTCAGAAATTAAACTTAATCTACAATTATCTGTTGATGTTACGTTAACAAAGCAAATACAGAGTGGGCCATAAAAACCGTTCCCTATATTATTCTGTTTAAAATGCTACTGCATTTGATTACATGGACAAATTGACACACCGTATAAATTGCTAGTCTGTTCTGCACATATTGATGTCAAAACCTAATGAGTATGTCAAAATGTTATTAACAAATAATACGATAAAATCAAAGCACCCCAACTGTATTATATGACAATGGTAAAACAGGTGGAAATACGTGCTTGCGTATATATGTCTAAGTAAAACAGCGAAAACTTCACACAACATTTAGACAGTCAAGTAAACAATTGTTCAATGTGCCCTCCGTGAATTTTAACTACAGTTTTCAATCTCGGTCGCCACTGATGAATGGCTTTGTTGATCAGTTGTTGATTGAGACTGGCCCAGCATGTACGCACTCTGTCTGTGAGATCCTCCAAACCTACGATCGGAACTCTGTACACATCTTGCTGCAGAGCACCTCAGACAGCATAATCTACGGGGTTTATGTCGGGACTGTTCGTCGGCCAGACAGAAGGCTCGATGAAGTTGGGTACGTTCAGCTGCAGAAACTTGACCGTTAACTTCGTAATGACGTTTACACTGTTTTCCCCATTGTGTTTTCTGTAAAGTTGGGTTGCTTTCATTTATTTTATTCCGTCACAAATTATTCACAAATATTTGCCCGAAATTTGCACGTGTTACTCAGAGTTGATTACATTTCAACGTGCGTTATTCACTTTAAATGTACATTACTCTTGGTAGACATAATTAGCTGACATGTAGGGGGACGGTTTTTATGGCCCACTCTGTATATAGATAAAACAGAAAAATCAATAAGATGCCTTGAAGTCACACAGCACTAAGTCCAAGTCCATTGAGTCCAACTCCAAGTCCGAGTCGTGGACTTGAGTCCGACTTCAGTCCACTGCCGGACTGCAGCATAGATGTTAAAAACATTAATTTGCAAATTAAAAAAAAACAAAAAACATGCTTTTTTACTTTTATAAAAAAAAACATTAAAAACATGCATGAAACATTAAACTACAATATTCATTCAAGTAAGAAGAACCGCCAATACAAATCAAATAAAGTCGATATTACTGCTACAAAACACTCATTCTGTCTAGGAAATGGACGCTAAACGCAATTTGCGCATGAAAAATGCATCATTTTGTACGTTTATGTTTTAACAACAACAAAAACACAACATTAAAAAACACAGAAACATTTTAAAAATATTTAAAAACATAAAAAACATTTTAAAAAAAACTTATAAAATCATAAAACATTTTTACATCTATGGACTGGAGTAATACGTCACTAAATTTAGATATGTGCCGTCCCTCGGCAAACTGGCAAAAAGGCTGCCTCTATTACTCGACCGTGAATATGCCATTAGATAGAAGAATGTGCTTTTTTGTGCATTATTCTCCCTAGATTTTTATTCCCACATCTTTTCTTTCTGACGCTTTCCGATTTCAAGTCTAGATTTATAGGGATGTAAGCCCCTTCCGCCACAACTGCCGAAAAGTGCATAAAACACATTTGCACGCAAGTTATAATTTAGTTTTGTTTTTTTGCACGCAGGCACTACGTAGGCTAAATAAATCCGCCACTATACACATGCACAGACAGAAGTCCTATGACCGGCATAGGCCTCTACCACTGACTGCATGGCTGTTTGTTTGGTCATCGCCTGCATGTTCCGGGTTGAGTGGCTTCAGCGGCCGATCATCCGGCTAAAGCGTGGTTTCCATCCAACGCAACGAACGCAGCTGACGCAACGGTCAACACGCAAAGATGAAAGCTGTCGTTGCGTTTTCTGCTTTGCGTACTTTGCCTGCGTTGCGTTGGATGGAAACTACGCCCAACGCAAGGTAAGACCGGTGACGTCAGACCAAGCCGCTGATGAGTCTAAAGCCTGATTTCCACTCAGTGCAACGCAGGAATAGACACCACTTCTCTTCTCCCGTTGTGGCTGCTGCGTCGCTTGCTTTGCGTCACTTGTGGCAGGAAAGTACGCAAGAGATGGGAAGCAGGCTTAATGCGTTCGAGTGAAGTAACTGGGTGGTGTCAGAACGGGGGCTGATGCTGGCTATATAACGTGACAGGATCGACTGCTCAGTGCACTGGACAGCGCGCAGGTATCCGGCTACACACGACAACAACGATATCAACAACGATGACAACAACAACAACAAAAACTACGACGACAGCGTCTCACGGCCATCAAGGGACGTCACGTCAACAACGAGAAACAGTAAGACGCTTGTCTCTTGCACATGGCTTTAGTATAGGCTATCACATTTTATCCGGCCGTCCTGATAGGCCACATTATAGGTCTTGTCCATCCGGCCGTTTGCTTGTCTGTTTCCTATGGCCTTTTAAATCAAAAACCAAAAAATGTCAAAAAAACAAAATTATCTTTATACCTTTCTTCCATAGTGCATGAGTAACCGGCGTGCCAGTTTTTAGCTCAGAGGGTCAAAGCATAGCGTTAGTTGTGCAGTGCATTATACAGATAGGCGGACGGTTGCACAGTATGTCGCCACTGGGCCGACATGTTTTTTGCTGACTTTTTCGCGTGCCAAAAAGTACGCCACCGGGTCTCCATGCAACTGTATCATATAGGCCTACTGACTGATTATTGTATTTTTAATGGTATATTTTTACGAATTTTCCAGCAAAATTATATTTCGAAAAATTATATTTCGAAAAATTTTATTACATCTCATACGCGTCACTATAGATCTTGTAAAATATTATTCTCGAAAAACAAGGGCGTTTTCTGAGCACTTTTGCTGAAAAATTAATTCGTCAATTTTGACTTGCAGGAAGTAATTTGCAGTTTTGCTGCTGTTTGCAATTACTAGCAATCAATGTTGTTCTACAGTTGAAAAATTTGATGAAGAGTCTGCTATGGTTGTCACGGAAAAAATACAGAACGTTTACAAAAATATTTTATCAAAACTACGGTATTGTATCGGGTACTGGTATTTTATTAGACAAACAGTTGTAACCATTTTTGCATTTTATTTTTGCGGCAAATATAATTTCTACGGCATTTTTGTGGTTTCTTAGTGTTCACGCAGACCGACAGTAACCATTTTTTTCGGCTAGCGGCGACTTTCGCGGCGGCTTACCAAACTGTTCACGGCTGGCGGCCGGCTAAGTCGGCGGTTAAGGATATAGCAGTTATGCGCAAGTGATCACCAGCAGAAGTTTGGTTCGGTGACTGCGGTGCAGAACGCGTAACCTACATAGCACGACGTGCTAGAAATATTATGAAGACGTCTGGCAAGACGTCGAGCGCTAGATGGCGGGTAGAGACAGACGACCAACTATCACATACGAGCTGTCACGGAAGCCTGCCCGCCCTGTCTGCAACCTGCTTTTTACGAGGCATCGGCATGGCTTTCTAGGCAGACGCCCAGCATTGCTGTCGACAGCAGAAATGTCTGCGTGTTTGATGTTTCGTCGCACAGCTGTAAACTGCCAAATCAACTAAAACTTCTTACTGTCGCTCCTTTTAGGACGCTGCTACTGCGATCTGAAAAGTTTATTTAGAAACTCAAAAGGGGGCACTGTAATCGAGGGCGTTAAATAAGACAGGGATAGGGAAAATGTGCGGTTTTCAACCAATGTGTCGCTGTATCTCGAAAACTGTACCGCTATTGGGCTTATACTGTAGTTATTGATCTAGTGATCAATAAATAGTCGCATAGGCGCTTTCGAGTACTTCATAAGTCTTTCATATTTCACAAATTACAATAAAAATTTAAAAGAAGATAGATTCATACTGTCAGCATTATAAACAAAAACTGGAGTCTCTAGCATTTTAAGGGCCATGCAGATATTCGAGGGGGTTCCTGTAGAAAAGCGTCAAACAAGAATGGGGTGGTCGAAAAGGTCGAAAATCTAGTAATTTCGTGGGCAAAATATTTCCGAAATTCCGAAATATATCCGAAACTTTTACAAATGAGTCTAACGTTAAAATAAAGCGACGAGAAGTGCATTTATTATCGGCTTTTTTGCGACTTCAAAATGCGTGACCTTGCGTGACCTCGATAAGCCATTTTATATCAAAATCTGATTTTGCGTCGCTTTGACAAGATTTTTCCCTAGTTTCGGTGACAACTATGAACGGGTGTACGTTGTGCAGTTAAGTTGTACGACGTGCTGTCCAACAACTTCGCAGCAAATCAATAATCAAAGTATTATACACCGTGTCTCAAAAAACATTCCCGACATTTTTGACTGTAACTTTAAAAACCAATTATCGGATTTTGATAATTTTTGGCATGAATATTTCTGACACAACTTGCCATTAAATGACTATTTAGTTGCCTACCTCACCTAACGTTTGTTTCTGCACTACTTGGGGAAAACGCAACGAGCGAAATCTCACTTTTTTATGCAAAGCGATATGATTGCTTAATTAACATATCGCGTAAGACACATTTTGTTTGCATTTCTGCCACTTTGGCTGACATTTCATCCACTTGTCCATTTTTTTAACTGCCTGCAGTAAAATTGCTTGAGGTGTTGGCCCACTATGCAAACACAGACATGGAGACGCTTTATACATTCATTGACAGCTGTATCGATAAAATTCTGCTCCAGACCAATCTAGGCTGTACCAGTCGCTTCTTGACTTCACAAACATTCCAAAACTTCATTTTGTAGTCACTCTGCTGCATGTCAGTCAAACCTTGTAATAGACCGGCTGTTGGGGCCCACAGATTAGGATAGATGGAATTTATCGACGTTTTTTCATTCATGTTAACACGTATTATGCTTGGTCTGCTTTCCCCTGGTATTGCAAAAGCAAACGCTGGGTGAGGTGGAAACTAGAACACTTCTTTAATAGCTAGTTGTGTCAGAAATATTTCTGCCAAAAATTATTAAAATCTGCTTACTTTTCTTCAAGTTATGATTGATAATATCGTGAATGTTTTTTCAGGTTTTCTGTTTATTTTCACACATGTTTCGCTTGATCTGATTTCCCTAGTTAGTGCAAAAACAAACGTTGGGTGAAATAAGCAACTAAATAGTCATTTGATGGTAAGTTTAGTCGGGAATATTCTTATCAAAAATTATCAAAATCTGACAACTGGTTTCAAAGTTACAGTCAAAAATGTCGGGGATGTTTTTTGAGACACAGTGTAGTGCATTTTGGGTCGTATATTCTAGCAGAAACGGATGGATCAAGTCAAGTATAGTCACTGCGTCATCATCAGCCTAGTGCAACGTTGTGTCTGAATGACAGCGCTCGTGTGGGTGACATATCTCTTCTTGGCCGCTGACATAGCGTCAGTGTTGAGCTAAAGAATGCACAACACCGCCAAGTTGACAGCTAGAAAAAAAAGTAATTTGAGAAAAACTCACGTGACGCGCGATAGCTGCGGTCCTGCCACTTTGGCAATCAGTGTAGGTTTACAGCAATGTCATATTAATGCATCTTGAATAAGTACTTAAATTTGAGACCTCAGTACGAAAGATAACTTAAGTTTAAGGGATTGAAACTTAGATTCTTAAAAATGTACGTTCTATGCTTAAAATGTCATATATTCGCAGGCTGTCCAGGTCCCATTTGCAGCTATTTCGTCGCAATTCACTGTTAAAATGTGCACTGCATTTAAAAAGTGCGAAAAATTCACTAAAAACCTTTTTTGCGAAGTTCAAGGTTATCGATGTTGATAAATCTAAAAAGCCTGTTACCAGTGCTTGTTATGATAAACAACATGTGTGTACCTATCTGCAACCGTTTTCACACTAGAAGAGCCAATAGGGTTAAAATAGCGTCCTTTAGAGGGGGTATCCCTCACTGACGCTTTCGTTGGAGAGAAAACCCCACACCTATGGGCACGAAATTTTGTCACAAAAAACTAGAGATCTTGAGGCAGCGATGGTAAAGATTTTGTGATTTTAGCTTACACCGTTTTGATACAGTGTCAGAGTGTGACGGACGGACGGACGCCTAGACGATGGCTAAGACGCGCGAAGCTTTCTGCGATCGCGCGTAAAAAGTAGAAAGTCGGCTTCCCGAGCTTTTCGGCAGCTCTCTGATGCGACGGGACCAGGATCCTGTTTCTGTTGGATTTGGTCAACGGGCGACATCGTTAGTTTTTCCAGCGTCTGTCCGGGTACTACTCACTGCAGGGAAAGCGTAGTGAACACAAACAGACTGGACGCTGATGCGATCTTGCCCGTGCTATATGTCAATGCAGCGCACGCACTGTCTCTGCCAGATATGTTTGATTTATTGGCGAGCGTTGATGTACGATAGACCGCCGTAGATCGAACATATCACGCACGACAGTTGTAGCAACCACCAGTCACTCACTCAGTCAACCAGACAGCCAAGAGAACGGACAATCTCACGTATGGTAGCACAAATCGTGTTATTTAGTGCTGTCGAAGCGTTAATATTTTTAACGGCGTTAACGCATGCGTTAATTTTTGAATGCATGCGTTAACGCGTTCATTAACGCATCTTTATATTGCTGAAGTTGTAGGTACACTACGAGAAGGTGAATGGAATGACGACCGACGAGCTCGTGGCTGTGTCGCAAAACCGTGACAGTAGTGATGGAATGGCAACAAAACAATTTTTAATTACTTGCACATCACTCGATCCTCACAACCGCAGTTTAATGGAATACTGAAACTCCTGCGTCACAGAATTGAGTAAATTTACGTATGTGCGTTAATTTTTTAATGCACGTTAATTTTCAACGCACATTATACATTCTTTAACGCGTTAAGTTAACGTGTTAATTCGACAGTTCTATACTTTTATTTCATCATCGTTTTTATGCGGTCTTTCGTACAGGCCACATTGCGCGTTGTCTGTCCATCCGACCGTCTGTCTGTCTGTCCGTCCCTTAATACAGTGTTGTAACTCTAAAGCAAAAAAGCACAGAAAAAAAACAAAATTGGCTTGAGCGTACCACACTGCAGGAGTACCTACCTTTTTCACATATTTAAATGAGCTTCCTGCAGCGCCCCGAAAGTTAACACTTACTATCGTAACCACGTTGCTTCCGCTTTTTAAAAATAACATTTAAAATACTTTATTTACCATGTTGGCTTAGCGTTCAAGCGTTGAAACGTCAAAAGCAGTCTAGACAGTTTATTAAACACGAATATTGCACGACAGGCTGACCTACATTCACTCACAAGTTACGAATAGGCTTATCTGCAATGTTTTCAGTCTCAAAAATGTTGAACAATACACTCGTCTCAACCCGTTCGCGTAGTAACAAATCTAAACTCGAACTGTTCCCGTCAGAGAAATGGACAGAAAGTACTGCGAGACTACGACTAAACAAAGATAATAAATTGACAGTACAGTAAAGACCACTATAGTGCTGTCATCTGGCGAAGATCGATAAAGTATTGCTAAGTGTAGAGAAAAAAACCGCTACCAAACTCTAATGCTTTGACGATGAAGGCACATGTGGATGAATAGCTCGCCGGGAGTCGCTACCTGGCAACGACCGACATTTGTTGCGTGGGGTGAAAAATTAGAGCAAAAAAGAGAAAACAATTATTGAAATGTCACTAAAATCTAATGATCTTAAATCACTCGTAGGTAAACTTTTTTCTCTGGTTTGGTGAACAAGTAGGCCTAGCCTAATCTGAGCAGAGATCACGTGAGGCGCAACGGCATCGGTGCTACCGCCTGGGGAATCAGTGTAAACGTGCAATAAAATGACAGTGCGTTTTGAAATGGTACCCAAAGTTTTATGCTGCAAATTTTATATGCAGATTGTTCTGGTCTATTAATTAATTTCGGCGCAATCTATGCGTTGTCGCCTAAAATCACGAAAAAAATCACCAAATTACGAAAATTTTCAAGATTATCAATGTCGGTATTCTTGGAAAGCTGGTTGATAGTAGCGCTTGTAATGATAAGCAGCAAGTATGTGTATCATTGTGACCGTTTTCTGCGTTTTATGAATTTTGTGATATTAGCTGAAATCGCACATTCTAAAGAAAGGTATATGTACCTAAACTTGAAGCCCCACTACGCAGTACTCTTTGAAATTAAGCGGTCAAAACTTAAATTGCTAAAATGTACATTTAATGCCAAATATTTCACTTGCAGCTTGTCTTGGTCTATCTACAGCCAATTCATTCTTAGAATGTGTGCCGCCAGTCTAAAATTTAAAAAAATCACCAGAACCCCTATTTTAAAGTTCAAGGTCGTTGATTTTAGAGTCAATCAAAAGGGCGTATGGGACTTTCTATTAGTAATCAATAGTAACCTATCTCGCAGTCTGAGATACGGCGACTTATTGGCTCAAAATCGCCATTTTTCGTATCCCCCTTTCATTTAGGCTAGCGCCCTAAATCGGGGTGACCCTTTCGAATTTCGGAAAACTACTTTACGGATTGTAAAACTAGAGTCTTTGTGACATTCCGTAGCAAAAATTTCGTGATCATAGCTTGCAACTTTTTGATACAATCGCAAAGTGTGACGAACACACGGACAGACAGACGAACGTCACGACGATGGCTGTCGGGCGTAAAAAACGAGACGTATTTTGGAGATAGTATGCTGAAAAAGTTGCACGCACTTAGGCAAACACGCGCCTGCAGTAGCCGATATGATCAATTATTTAAAAAATTAACAATTCAATAAATTAAGAACTCGACAATCATGTTGAGTCATCATAGGTGGATCCAGGAGTTGCATTTGGGGGCCAGGTCAAACGTTGAAGACGCGAGCCAAGTTGACGGACCGAAGGCGCCGAAAAAGGTAAAGAATGCGGAGGGGTTGTCCGGTCCCCACAAAAAGTCTGGAGAGAAAAAGGTCTCGCAATTGTTTTCTGGGAATGAAAAAGCCACGAAAATGCATGTATAGGTCTAGTAAATATAAGGTTAGTTTTGCTGCACAAATTTATCATGCAACGCATAGACAAGGCATAGCAAAGGGCGATTTATGTAATCTTGGTGAATGGCCCCTTGGCTTTTTAAATCCGCCTATGTGGTTATGTACGTCAAATTATCGTGTATTGTCTCGACATCTTCTCATCGGTACCGGCGGTGTTGTTGAGCTAATAATTGTAGTCGCAGTCATTTTTTTTTAATTACAAACTGCTCCAAACTACCTCACCGGATTTATTTCATCACATCAGAGCACAATGTGTATTGTGCAGTCACTGTAAGACGAAGTTAGTAATTGTCGTAGTCGCAGACTGAGTTGAATGAGTCGTTTGACTCGTTGACATGCACAACGAACACTCCGCTATCACGAGACAACGTTGTCTCCTACTGCTGTACCAGTCAACTCAGCCTCAGCAACCAACATTGTTCTGTCACGACACAACGTTGTCTCCGCCTGCTGCTGCTGTTTGCGTCTCTTTCGCTCTTCGATTCTTTCTCTGATCAGCTGTCCCTGTCGCTCCTGATCCTTCAACTTTCTACACGTGCATATCATTCAATTAGCTTAGTAACTGATAGTATGAAATAATTGGTCATAGAATGTTATGCCATTGCTTACAAGTTACAACGTTATGTCACTGAATAGACACGATGCTATGATGCGATTTGGTTTAACTATAAAAACCAAAAAAAAATTGAGCTAATGCTCACGAGACGCGCGAAAGCCCATAACAGTTTCGATTTAGTAGTTTAGCTAAAAATCGGGGTGTTCACGCTAAGTTAATATACAAATACCAAATTCTATATTTGGATCCCATAACGATAGTTCCGTGGCGCCACCTTGTGAATGACATAGACTTGTGTAGCAGCCAGAAATCGCCAAAAAATCCATAAAACCCCCTATTTTGGCGTTCAAGGTCATTCAAGGTCATTGAATTCGGCGCCAATCGAGAGCCAGTGTACGACTTCCTATTAGTGATTAATAGTAACCTAGGCCCTATCTCGCACTGTTACTGAGATACAGCGACTTATTTGCCCTTTAGAATTTATGGAAAAACTTTACGGTTCCTGAAACTAGAGTCTTCCAGGCAGCCGACGGTGAAGATTTGGTGATCCTAGCTTGCACCGTTTTTGACTGATCTACCCGCGTGACAGACGGACTGACGGACAGAATTGCGATGGCTAACACGCGCTGAAAGCAGTAGCTGCTTTCGCGCGTAAAAATGTCGACCCTGTCCTCCCGGCGCTGCACAAGTTCAAAACCCGCACGCGACTCTAATTCGTTTGCGACATGGCGCTATATAAATGCGTTTTGTCTGATTGATTGACTGAATGACTACAAAAAAACAACTTTAACCGTAAATCTTCTGAGCTTAAAATTGGCACATTGATTACGCTTATTCTAATATTCTGTTGTCATTTCGTTTTCGAATAACTGCATGCACGAGTCTCTACGAGACAGAGAGACAAACAGACTAACGGACAGAAAAGACCATATTGCGGTCCGTTGAGGAAGGCCGCACAAAAGCCTCCAGCTGTTCAGCGGCTATAATGCTACTGAGTAAATGCAAGAATTTTCAATCAACGATCAACGATCAACAATCAACAATCGCTCATCAATCCGGTTTTTTTAAAAAAGTGATCCAAGTACCAAAAGTTACTGCAAGTTTTTAAAAAGAGAGATTAGATTAAGTCCAGTCCAGAGAATAAGCTCAGTCAGAAATTGGATTTGGTGAACAAATGAGTTTTGAGTTGCTGACGAAAGGCGAATAACGACTCGGCAGACGTCATGTTTCCGGGCAGATCGTTCCAGGTCTGTTGGGCCGACAACCGGGCTTTTCCGGTTGACAACAGTACTGTTGTTATAGAAGGGATGTGATATGATCCAAGTGTAACACCGCAGTTGCCAGAGGTACTTACAGTTGCTGGAGTTCAGTCGCTTCGCGGCATAGCACGTCGGCCTCCTGTAGTTCATGGTTCTGTTGAGCTTTCTTCTTCTCCTGTCTGTCTCGCAGTTTGTTTGTCTGACGCTGACGCACTTCCTCCACTCTCGACTGCGCTCCGCTCATGTGATCCATGATCTCCGCTTTTTCCTGCAACGCGCACATACACGTCTGTTATTTAAAGCAAAGCCCCTCACGTTCACACGGCAAACTTAACAGCACTTACGACAGGCCTTAGCACATTGAATATTGCAAATAAAAGCATTCTTTGAACTTAAGTAACAAGTAGCGTCACTGAGAGATGACGTTCAGTCGAGTTCAGTTGTCGACATTAAGTCGTCGGATTTCAGAATGAGGCGACTCTGCAGGTCGTAGACGTGCGCCTTGATCAAGCGTTACTGCGAAGAGTTCTGCATTACCAGGTCCCGCGATTTGGTCCGCCGTCATTTTCATGGCCCCGCATTTTCAGTTGCGTATATACAATACAGCGAAATTAACGTCGTTTAGCTGTACTCAGAACGTTGTTGTAATCACAGCCTCACTTGTTCGTAGTCGTCGTCGTCGATCGTGAGGATGGTCGTCGAGGCAGATGCTGTCAGAGTTCTCCGACTACTAGCTGGAGACGAGGCGCTACTAGAGTTCTTGAGAAGAAGTGCTGCTGTGAGAGTCAGTTTTGGACTGATAGAGTCCAAAAGTCTGGTAGCTGGAGACGACGTCCTTACCAGAGTCCTTGGATTGTATTTGTGAGAGTCTTTGGAGTGGTAGAGTCGAAAGTTCTTGAACTATAACTGTGAATGATAGTGCTTAAACTGGTAAAATCCAAAGTCCTTGGACTAATAATTGTGAAAGTCGTTGGACTGGTAGCTGGAGACGAGTCTGGTGACGAGACTCGAGGTTGCTGTCGCTCGGTGAATGCTGGTCCGTGCATGCGGCGACGACGCTCAGACTCAAAGCTGATGGAATCCATCGACGAGCTGACGCCTGCAGACGTCGGTGAGCGACGACCATAAGACGACGAGCCAGGACGCGCTGCCGCCGCCGTGCTAGGTCTAGTACTGTAGTACGCAGTGGCTGGTCGTACGGTGGCAGTCATAGGTCGCGATGACTCGCCATGTGTCGTCATGTCGTGTTCAGACTGACGACGCGCCTTTTTAGCACTCAGCACGCGCTGGTGACGCGCTGCAATGATGCCGCTGCGACTTGTCTCAGGACGCGGAGTCGTGTTTCTTCTGCGTGTCGCCGAACTCAGTCGCGTCTTACCTATTACACCACAATTCTACCGCATTTAGATGACAATTGACAGATATTTACCAAAATCTGTCGGATTCCCGACCCTTTGGAAGTTTGGAACCGCGGTGCGCGGTGCCGAAATCCCGTAACTATTTCTGTAATACGTCAAGAGCGTATTCTACTTCAGAAAATTTACTTGAACACAACGCTCTTCACAGGAAGGAATTTATTTAGTGAAAAGCACGTTAATAATGGTTTTTCCATAAACTGGCAAGTAAATGTTTTTCACAAAAGTAGACCTATATACTACTTTCGACCCATCTATACCCAAGCGAACATTTCTTTAGAATGCTAAGTGGCTATTGTGCTGCAGTTCTGGTAAAATAGGTCCTGTATTGTGGTCACAATCTTGTGCATGGCAAGAATCTTTCTGGTCAATTAGTCTACTGTCAAGTTGAGGAAAAAAACAGCAAAGAGTATATAGGAACTGACTGATCTTGTCTGCTGTGAGAGAGAGCACTTGCTGTTCGTCGCGTAACTCGTCCAGTGTTAGAGCGAATGACTGTCTCGCCTCATCAATGATGTTCATCATCGAGTTATGTTCTTGTTCGTAGATCTCCGTCATCGTACGCCGAAACGAATCCTTTACGTCGCACGCAGACGCGTGTAGTAGAGTCGAGAAAAATTTAACAAGACTTACGCAAAAAGCAGTACGTTTGTCGTAAATTGCATTCAAGGCGCTGTAGTTAGACCCAAATGTTAAAAATAACAAACAAGTAATTTGAGCGAAGCTCACGTGACGCGCGATAGCAGCGGTCCTGCGACTTTTGCAATCAGTGTAGGCCTACAGCAATAAGATATTAATGCATCTTAAAAGAGTACTTAAATTTGAGGCCTCCATACGGAAGACTATTTGAATTTAACAAATCAAAACTTAGATTCTTAAAAATGTATGTTCTATGCTAAAATGTCATACGCAGGTTGTCCAGGTTCATTTCCAGCCATTTCGACGCAATTCACTTTTAAAATGTGTGTCGCAGCCAGAAATCGCAAAAAAATTACTAAAACCCCTATTTTGGGGGTTCATGTCATTGAAGGTGATCGACGTTGACACCAATAAAAAGCTTGTCACCAGTGCTTGTTAGGATAAGCAGCATGTCTGTACCTATCTGCAACCGTTTTCACGCTACACGAGATAACTGCGGTAAAATAACCACTTCTCAGGGGGGGGTAGCAGTCTTTCACGCCCGCCTGCGCCGTCCTCGTTGAACCTATAGGGTCGGGACTTGGACTGCCGAAATCTACGTTTACTGCTCAAAATTTCATATGCAGGTTGTCTTGGTCTATATCCGGCTATTTGGTCGCAATTCAGTGTTAAAATGTGCGCTGCGTCTAAAAATTGCGAAAAATTTACTAAAAATCCTTTTTTTGTGGTGGGGGGTCAAGGTCGTTCAAAATCATCGATGTTGATAAATCTAAAAAGCCTGTTATTTATCATTAGTGCTTGTTATGATAAGCAACATGATTGTACCTATCTGTAACCGTTTTCACACCAGAAGAGCCAATAGGGTCAAAATAACGTCTTTTAGAGAGGGTACCCATCTTTGACGCCCTCGTTCAAAGGGAACCCCCGCACCCAGAAGCACGAAACTTTATCACGAAAAACTAGAGACCTAGCGGCAGCCTACGGTAAAGAATTTGTGATTTTAGCTTGCACCGGTTTATACAGTGTTAGGGCGTAACGGACAGACGGACAGACGGACGTCATAAACGATGGCTAAGACACGCGAAGCATTCTGCTATCGCGCGTAAAAAATAAAAAAAAAACAAAAGTAATTTGGCAAGACGCAAAATCGTTCATTTGTATTCTTTACGTGGAAGCATAAGATTGAGAGTTTGGCTGCAATTTTTGTTTGGACCTTTCAAATCTATCCTTCCCCTAAGAGCCAGCAACCTCTATCCATCTAATACAATGTATCAGTTGACCACACAAGAGTATCCAAATACGTCGAACGGTTTAAGTATAGGCAGTGCCGGCGTTAGAGAGTTGAAGCCCCCTCAAGTACAAGTGTGAGAGTCTGGGGGCGGAGCCTCTAGCGGGGCCCAGGGGCAAAGCCCCTGGTCAGGGGTCATCTGAAGCTGAAACACTTCTGGCTTTTGGACGTTCACTAAAAATCGCAAATTTGCCCATTTTTTAAAAAAAATTTAAACGCAAAAAATCAAATACAATTAGTGTTGTCTTTTCAAAAAATGACGTCTATAAGCCGCAATACGTCACAAATTACTGTACAGTAGTGAAAAGTAATAGACTTGTCGACTTTTGGTAAACTTTCCACATGTTTATTCATTTTATATTATGAATATATTTTTTAAAAACTACAAATTTTTTTCACACTTAGCATGAGGCCCCGAGCATACGTGAGGTCGCCCCGGCCAGGGGAGGTACGGGGGCCCTTCCGCCGGCTCTGAGTATAGGGTGCACGAATGTGACAGACAACAGAAAGACGATAGACAGACAGACAGACAAATTAAGCTACGGAAAATGTGCAAAAATAATTGGAATAGCTCGCAGCGTCAGCGATTTCGCCTAAAAATGTTGCTCGTTGTCTAAATCCGTGCCTGTCTTTCGGTTTCGTCGAAAAACCCAACCTTCCTCTAATCTCACCGTTAGTTCGTACATCGCCCGCGCAGTAACGCTCTGTTGCCTTAAACAGTACAATCGTTTACGTTACTTACTTATTTACTACTGAAACAAGCAACCATCTACAACACCGGTGTTTACCTGCATGTCTCTGGGCAACCGATTGACTTTCTGAGACAACGAAACTTCGGCGATGTGGCACGCTCTGCTGCTGCCTGGTCGAGGTAACTGACAATCTGCCATCCTCCCGGTCTATTCTATAGTCAAGCGCTGTACTCGATCAAGGCTCAAGCATCAGCGTACGTATATAAATTATGCTAAAACAGAATGCAACAGAACACGTACGAGTACGTATCCTTTAAAAAATAAAACATGCGCATGATAGACCTACCCCGGTCTTTGTTTGCGATTTTAAATCAATTTTAACGCATGCTTTTAATTTAAAATCATTTTAAAAATAATTTTATCTAACACTAGTCTTAAGCTTATTTTATTTCAGATGATCTGTAGCTTTAAAGCGCAACTAAAGACACATTTGTTTGACTGATTGAAGCTGCGGCGCCTAGTGACTTCTGCTTTTAGGCGCCGTGTATAAATCCGCTTTATTATTATTATTATTATTATTTAACCGTATCATGTTGCAGACACGAGAAACGTCGTGACGTCTTGACGAGTTGCGACGTAATTGTTGCAGTCTTAATTTTCCAGCAAATACACGAAGTATCCCATGCTGAAACTTTCCTATATTTAAGTAGACCTACAATGTGAAAAGAATAATATCTAAATATGTGAATTATTTGCGGCAACAAATAACGCAGAAATCAGGTTTTACCTGCAATGAAAACTTTTTTTGTATTTTACTGACGTCAGCGGCGTTCGCTACGTACGCTGGGTCGCTGGAATAGAATACGATAAAATACGTAGGGCCTACGTCGTACGCGTAGTCTTCGAAAAACAGAATGCGTACGACAGTACGCTCTAACTCTGCATCAATGACGAATAAACGAGATCTCCAGGAAATATAGTCCAAATTCAAAGTTCTCGTGCTGTAAGCTACAAAACGGGCCACTTCACTAGACAAACTGTAGTGAGTACATCATTGAACTTCACTCCAGTTCACTGTAGACTGTTGTTTAAATTGTTGCAAATTTACGAGAATCAGATCCCCGCTGTTCGACGCTATCTCAGTAACTCAGCAACGCTGCAACACCGTCTGCAGGCGCATTAGACCTACGTGTGAAAATGAAACGAGAACGATACTAAAACTAAACTATAAAGCTCTCATGCGATTTTGTTTTAAACAGTTTTGGCCAGTTTTAAGCGTGCCTGTCTGAAACTTCTAAAAACTGTCTGAAACAAAGTCGAGTTTTATAGATAATTTGCCTTAGTTTAGTTGTCGTTTTAGCTTTAGCACAGGCCTACATGTCAACGACTACGCACGGACGGTGCTGCAGCGATGAATGACGTGCAAATTCGTGATGTGACATCGGCACGTTCGTATGCCGATCGCATTGTTGTGCCGGTGTCACATTAAAATGTCTCTCCCATAACCATAAAAAAATCCACCCGGAAAGAAATATTCACGGATTTGATATGTCTTCCCATTATTATAATATCGCCGGCCCAATAAAAATCTTCCCGGGTCGGACGGATTTTTACCGGTAAATTGTCGGCCGGGCGAGACTTTTCTGTGAGGGGATCTTATAATGGGACAACGGCGGCTGTGACAAGCGTTCTGCTGCTGCTGCTACTGCTGCTAGTCGTGGAACTGCGGTGGTGGCCTGACTACGACGATGTCAACAGGTGGACATGATATTGATCGAGACAACGACAAGCGTCTCTGACGTACTTCGACGCCTGCGTGCGTCACACTTCAATGAATACAGGTAAACACCATGCATGTCCGTGTCTGCCAAATACACGTACCATTCTCAACACACCACTGTATAGTCTATCACCACATCTCTAGCAAAATCATTGATTCTATCGAAAAAACGCACTTTTAACTTAAACTGTAATTTCTTTTATCATCGTTTCGTGGTAGCTTATAGCGTTGTTTTTATGTTGATTTTTAAAATCTCCTCTGTCGTTAATTTCCACATAAGCCTACTCTGAGAGATGTTTTACAAAGCTTCCATAATTATTTTACCAAGCTAACCTTTAGTTAATTCTTATTTTTTGCTGTTTTATTGTAGACCTACACTTTAGAAAAAAATTATAGCGTTGCTTTCGCACACTAGTTGTATTCATGCAACGAACTGCTATTGTGTTAATGTTAGGCCTATTTATTTTGCAGAAAATGGTATTTGTCAGTTCATTGTTATTTACTTTTTCAGAGAACAGTATGCTAATTACTCTACATTAGACTCCTGAAAACGATATGTATACTACATCAAAACACAACAATTACGGGCAGGTTAAATTTGTATTAAAGATTCCGTATTTTCCTGGATACGATTTAGGCTTACCAACTAGTGACTGGAATTGTTCTCTGGATGTGCATTCGGAAGGTTCAAAGTTGTTCGCGCGTGTTTCCAAGGCGCCGGTTCTTTATAGTATGCAAGCTCTCCAGGCGTCACTCTAAATCTGCACCTTGGTTTACACCTGCTCTTCGTGCCTTTAGATCTTCTGTCCGTCATGCCGAAAATATCTGGAAACGCACACATTCTTCTCT
>Ga0209367_1002756_pt1 | contig 23447 bp, 12 predicted proteins | sample WorMetLIZISLAND2_FD_187412 | JGI IMG/M metagenome (GOLD analysis project Ga0209367, IMG submission 187412) | Marine gutless worms symbiont microbial communities from Max Planck institute for Marine Microbiology, Germany - Olavius geniculatus... ... | reverse complement strand
GTCTTTGATGTAGTCGACTAGTGACGACAGCTGCAACTCGCGATGCTGCAGTTTCTCTGCATAAACATGCGCGCAGACAAATTATTTTCGTTTTAACCACCCGGCTGTTGTCCGTTTAAAAACGCTAAAAATTTCCTGACTATTAACCAAAATGTTAAAAAATACTCGTACAATTACTGCTTCTGCCTTGTTGTTCATGGCTTTTGTTTTCGGTGTATAATTGGCAAATTAAATGATCATCACTGTAAAAAGTTTTTATTCTTGACTTCCGCAGCAAACTGAAAACCGAACTTTTTGCCCGGTCTTACAGCTATGACTAAGAACGTCTCATTGCACTGACTACTATTACGTGACTTCACGGTTTTAGCTCATTGTTACGTGTCCTTGTAGTCTTAGGACTTAAAGCCACGCTAGAGTTTATTCGTCTTTTATCACCATCATCATTATTATCATCATTATCTCGAGGTTTTAATGTTACCATGAACTACTTTTTGACAAGTGTTTGGACCGTAAGGTGCTTATCTTCAAGTGTAGGCAGTCGCAAGTGCCATTTTGTTTTTTTTGGCCTACGGTTTTACTGTTCAACCAATGTGTAATTTAAAAGTTTTTTTTGTATTTTAACCTGTTGATGTTTTTGAATAAACTACTGCTACTATAATATATTATATTATATATCTATTTTCATTGCCGCACACTGCACAACATTCTACCATGTGATAACGTATGGACCAGGGGCGGGTGGTCACGACTTAAAAATTGCCATGACAGTTTTACTGTAAACCTACAGTGTACGTCAAGCGAAGTTGCAGTTTCTGGTGTAAAGTAACTAAGGGTCGGTCTCATATGGAAACGATTATTAATAGGGGGAGAACATGCAGACGACCAGCGCATAATCATCATCTCACAAAACGATTTAACCTCCACTGCAATATTGAGTACTATTATGCAGTACCCAATGCATTTGAGCGATATGACAGGTAACCAACCATAGAACGGCGCATGCAATAACTGACGAATTTGCGAATACCCAACCATCGTGTGGTCTATGCCAAAGGCAGATCCAGAAATATTAGATAAGATATGGGGTAAGCTGACAAAACAAATAGTTGAAACGCCAAAGGCGCAAAGATTAAAGAGCTAGAGGCGCCAAATAAAAAAGTGTAGAAAAAGGGTATGGCCTGGGGGAAAATTGTAACCCTCCCTGAAAAAATAGCAAACCGCAAGAAAAAAATTCAAGTTTGGTGCACATTTTTTGTCAACGTTTTGTACATTTTTGCTACTTACTTATTGCACCGGCTATAGGAAGGATATCGTTACTTATGGATACGCCAGTGCTAGGTTTATGACGACGCACCGCATAACCGGATTATATTATAGTTCCGTCGTCTGTCCGTCCGTCTGTCTGTCTGTCTGTCTGTCTGTCGATCATACTCGAGATAATAATAGGACTCGCCGTAGCAGTCGGGACATTTTGGTACTTTTCGGTAGTTAGTTGAGAAAGATTCCTATTTGGCGCAGTATTAGATTGAAGGCTACAAAAATAGCATCTCATATCCTTCATGATTCTAGCAAAATGTTAGATGTGGCAGACAGACAGACCACACATCTGAAACATTTAGGCCTATCGTAATAAGCGAAATAAAAAAATTGCAGTTTTTTAAACAAACATTTGCAAATTTTCGCCTGCTCAAAATTTTACTTTTGCTTTTATATTTTCTCAAAACGAGAAGATTTTAACTCCCAATTTTGTATTTTTGAAAAAAAATTTTGACAGGAGGCCAAAAGTTTGTAGGTAAGGGCAATGTTCCAACGAAACCACTAGCTTGCTGATGTTTCAAGGAGCATTTTGAAAGTAATCATGATTCAACAAATTTGATCCAATTCTATTTCTAGTACATTATTTGGAAGGCGATTGCTTAGAAAGACATTGAAAGCTTTGTAGCTAAACGCATTAACGGTTCCGGCTATTGCGATGAATGTTGTGGTCTGTTTCTCCGTCCGTTTGTTACACTAGTGTATAGCCTGCTAAAATGTTAGATAAAATAAAGTAAGCCAATTTATCAGCAATCTCTAACTCAATAAAACTTTTTCTGAAATTTTCTGAAAACATTTATGAAACTGCATTTCTAATCATTGCGTTTAAATCACATTTTGCGTATATTGTGTGTTGTGACTTCCCCTGCAGTTCCGATTCGGTAATCCTATGCGGGATTATGGCCAGTACGGTATCTGAAAGGTGTACGGTTGCACGTGACCAAAACAACAAAAGATTAACCTTATTTTCAGTCTATTAACCTGTCACTCAATGCATCGTTAATCGGCGTAATAAAAATAAAATACCGTTATAACGCAACACTGAGCCAAAAAAGATTTAGATTTACGCATGTGCCGAGATACAGTTGCTGAGAGTACAGCCCTTTGCAGAACACTGTCCCAAATAAAATAACATACAACGGATGGCCAGCGTCACATTACGTAGTCACCCCATGACAGAGTTTCCGCGCGGAGACTCTGTACCGGTATTACAAAGTCTCCCCGCCACCTTTAACCGACTGGGTCAGTATGCCAGCAGTCCTGGTAACAGAGCTCACTGTTACGCTATTTTCTCTAGCGGTTACCGCAAACGTCGCCAGTAGCCTACTGATTTTGCCCACCCACTGAGGGATGGCCAGGTTGGGTTGCCCTGTGTGGCTTGGCCGAATGCCCAAACCGGCTTCTGTGATTACTACACAGTAAGTAAATAAGTAAGTAAGTAATTTAAATTAAAATTTGAGCACCCATAATTTCGTGTGTCGATAATTTGCAGCCTGTTTGTTGAACCACAGCAACCTCCTGCCCTCTTCCCAACTTTTTCCAACCTACGACATTGCTGGGGTCACTGCTTCAAAATTGTGCTTCACTGTTCGTGGAGCAACCAAAACTTCCACAACTTTCCCCCGTGGTGCACGGTTCGTGCACCTATACGTGTATACGTCCGAGCTGTCGTTGCTTAGCGTATAATGACGGCTCACTTGGCTTGATCAATTTCGCCGAGAATAGGAGGTCGAGTTGGAGAACGTAGCAAGTAATGTGTGACTCATATAGCGTATAAATTATATAAAGGCTCATGGAATACGTTTTGACTTTTGATACGTACCCGCCGGATACGGTAGTCAGTGCATCGCGCGCTGTGCCTGTCTACTCTGTACATTTCAATGTTACCGCACTTATCCGCCAAAGGATGGCCAGGTTGAGTTAATCTGCTTTACATCGTGCCTGTTTACTCGTAGGCCCCTACTTAGCGTATGATGGCAGCTCATGGCAATCGATTTTCCACCCACTCAGGGTAGGAGGCTGAGTTGAAGGGAGTAGCATGTGGCGTGTGACTGATATAGCGTGTAATGACGGCTTATGGGATCTGATCGATCGTTGTCGGTTCAAAGCAACTTCTCTTTACACTCGATCTTTTTGTCTGTTTCAACTGTGCGTCGTAGCAGAACATCGGGATCAAGTATACAGGATGGGCTAAAAACGTGCCACTTTACTTTTGTTCATATATTCGCCAATTTATTGACCGATTTTCAAATTCTTTCACTGGCACACTCTGCAGACAATTTGTGATAACGTGATTATTATAGATCGCCGCACACCGTAAATGCATCTCTACACTACATTGTGAAATATGAATGAAATATGCATACATAACGATAATAACAAACGAACATTTTGATAAAATTGAAAAAAAACACTTTAAACCAACATTGCAGTAAATGGTCTGTATGACACTAGACTGTGTGGGTATAACACGTACAGTCTAGTGTCATACGAATCATTCATCGTAATGTTGGTCTGAAGCGTTTTTTATTTACCTACTTTTTTGTTATTATCGTTAGTTTTTGCTTACATTGATATTTCACAAGATAATGGGGTCACGAGTTTGATCTTTTGGGGTCACGTGACGTGACCATTTGACTCCCGGGGGTCGACTTCCTATCCGTGATTCATGGTGACCATGCGTCTATCTTGCACCGTTATAGAGATATGGCGCCTCAAATACTGGACGCACAGACCTGGACACAAAAAGAAAGACGGAAGAATGGATAGAAAAAGAGAAAGGGGAAAGAAAGGGAAGGGGAAAAAGTGGAAAAAAGAAAGGGAAAGGGAAAAGGAAGGTGAAAGGAAGATAGTTTAAGAAATGTAGGACGCACGAACGCACGCTCGGACACAAAGGTGATTAAACTCTGTCCAATGCTATGCGTTGCATTGGACAGACAATGAGCGTGTGCAAACCCGGACAAAATAACCCTTTTTACACTGTTAAAAAACTAACGTGCCAAAGAAAAATAATTCTCCGAAGACCAGGGCCGATTACATGCAGCGGTTTAGTTCACTCCCAAGCGCTGAATGGGTGGCGATGTGGCCAGCCACTAGATAAAGCCTTGGTTTGTATGACTTATGACGACAGCTTCTTCTATATTCGGCAATCAGATATGCCTAAGATCTATGGACGTGGCATTGGATAAACCGGTGTGTCGGCAACGGCGTAACAGCTGCAGGCAAGTTGTGTCGTCTGCCATCCGTTTGAGCGTAAAATTGCACAGAGATGTGCGAATTGTTTGTTTTTTTAAAACACTTAACTATTTTGTTGTTAATTTACAGCACGTTATACACCGATTCTCCAGATGGCAGCACCTATGCTGTGGCGCGTCACGTGAGCTTTGCTCAAATTATTTGTTTTGGTACTCGAGTGGAATTTGCTGTCCTTGCCATTTATAGATTTCGTTGCGGCTGCAGCATTTTACGACTTAATCTGCCAGACAAAAAGCAGATCAGATGCCACGCAGCATCGCCGCATCTCGAATGAAGCGTTTTACGTCTGGCTGCATCAGCAGCAGCGGCGGCATCGCACGTGACACAATTATAGAATCAATTTATGCATATCAGACCACAGGACGCCGGCGTTGGCGGTAGCAGGGGACGTTGCCGACGAGAAGACCAACTCGAAATCGATCGTAAATATTCATACTCGAAGTATCGGACTCGAATTCGAAATCGATCCGAGGTTTGGTCGTTCCACATGATCGATGACGACGAAATTACGGCAGTGCCAGCGCGCCGGCGTCACTCCCGACCGCGACTGACCAGCGACTTTCCAGCGACAGGCCAACAACTGACCAACAACTGACCAGCGACTGGACAGGGACTTAGCGGATGGACGCTGACCGACGTGACCAAAACGATACTGGCAGTAGCCAACTGATATAGCAGTAAAGATGAGACGACTTAAACTTTGTTTTAAATGTTTAAAGACGTTAGCTGATTGATCGAATACGCAATAGCACTGCAATTTAGATGGACATTTAGAGACATGTTTAGCTGTAACGAAACGTAATATGAGACATGATGCCGGGCAAAACAACAAGTAGGCTTAGACGAAGTCGCCTATAAATGATAAGTGGCGTCATGGGCAAGAATAATAAGAATAGGTCTACAAAAAAACTTAAGATAGGCCAGCCGGCAGAAAAGATGGTTATAAATCTGCCATTTGATAGAGGACAAAAAGTAAAAATAAAGCATGCATATGTAGGCGTATACGTTTACTTGCAAGAAATACAGAAACATAAAAATAAAACGCGAAATGCAGCCTACAAGAAATGCAAAATCACACGCTCGAAAAATGACTTCCTTTTATTCTTATAATTATGTATTCTATCCTCGTCGTTAACTTACTTTTTTGTTTTCGACCACTGTCAAAAAGTTGTTATTGTTTTTATCATTTTGTGAGTTAACGTGCAGTTAATCAAAATAAACAACAGTAGCTTAGAACACACATTTAAGCCCATGCTTACAGCACACTAACTGAAATGAAAGAAACTTAAGTTCCAGTTTACAGAATGGGCCATAAAAACGTGGCACTTTACTTTTGTCCATATCTTCGTCAATTAATGATTGATTATCAAAATTCTTTCACTGACACACTCAGCGGACAGTTTGCAATAATGCGGTTATTATATACCCCACCACGCCGTGAATGCGTCTTTACACTACTTTGTGAAATATGTATGAAATATGCAGGTATAATGATAATAACAAAGAAACATTTTGGTAAATCTAAAAATAAACACTTAAGATCAACAATGCGGTGAATGATTCATATGACACTAAACTGTGTGGATCTAACGCAGTCTAGTGTCATACGGATCATTCACCGCGGTGTTGGTATGAAGTATTTTTTCAATTACCTAAATGTTTGTTTTATCGTCAGGTTTTCTTTCATTTATGCTTCACAAGGTAGTGTAAAGACGTATCTACGGTGTGGTGAGATATATAATAATCACGTTATTGCAAACTGTCCGCCGATTGTGCCAATAAAAAAATTTTAAATCGGCAATAATTGGTGAAGATATGGACAAAAGTAAAGTGCCACGTTTTTATGGCCCACGGTGTAGTTTGGTTCAAAGTAGTTCAGTTCAGTTCAGTCGCTTTGTACACCCTTCAGTCTAAGTAGCAACTCAAATGTTCAATAAACTATAGTTTCAGCGCCTCACAAGATCGAAGACGATGCGTGGCTAATGATCGAACGTTGAGAGGGATTTGTGGTCAGCCACCGCCACGTCCGGATGGCCAGGCTGAGTTGGATTTGTGGCGAATGGGACCGAGTCTGTCACACTCGACAAATACTACATTGCAGTATATCGCGCCTGACGTCTTGGATATTCGTGTTAGAGCATGTCCGAGCGTAAGCTTCTCTGGCGCCCTATCTCCCTCTTCTTGTGTCTCTCCCTTTCTCTGTATGTGTCTCCGACCGTTTCTGTGTCGGTGCCTGTCGCATTCGATTGTATGATTATTCTATTGACCGTGGCGGGTCTGTCTGGCGCTTTGGCGCACTGGTCGCCAGTGGTATGTATAAAGTCAGAGAACCGCTTGAATACAGTATGTGTGACGTCACACGACCCACGTGTCGCCTTCGATGCGATTCGTTTTAAATGGCGTAGCCTACGCTGGCAGTGAATCGAATTGCCGTGTAATAGCCAATTCACACCTACGACGCAACTCAACTTAGCAGCTGAGTTGAGTTAAGTCTCGTTGGCGCTGTAAATGTAAATTGGCTATAAGTGTCATCAACAGGACCCCGGATTTTAACTATATTTATGTAAAAAAACTGCTCAGTTTATATAGGCTACAGTGTAAGGGTGACATCGTGGTTGTAGATATAAAAAAGCAAAAATCACAATTTAATAATTTAAACTTTACAATTACACAGTCAGCAAAGTTGAGGAAGGGAAGGGAAGGGAAGGAAAGGCACAAAAAGTCACGCAAGCGTTATGTTTCACCTATTCGTGGGGAAGCCCCCCGTAAACGGATTTTCACCAAATTCTGCATATCAGGAGATATGCCCGACATAATCATCTGTGCCAATTTTGGTGTGGAAAAATAAAGGGGTTTGGGAAATACGAGGGGTCAAATTTGAGAGTTTCCCAATGAAATGGCTGGTCACTCTTACAACAGTGCTGCGCAGCCTGTGATACGCATAACATGTAGTAAGAAATAAAGTCTCAGTTTAATATGTTGATAGTTAGAATGAGCTTAATCAACGAACTGACCAATGGACAAAGAGTAATGCATTACCGTAGGCACTGTATAACGGCGTTGGTGACTACGTGACTACGTTCACGTACGCGTTAACCAATGACCAATGGGAACGCCCTGCTTGCCCATTGGTTAGTTCGTCAAAAACTAAACCCTGTCAGTCAAGTTTAGTTTAGTTACGTCATTCTGTACGCGCCTTTGTAAGTTGGGACTTTTTCGAAAGTGATTTATTTTTGACAGTGTTTCTGTATAAGCTTAACTTACGAATGGAATTTTCCTAAAACACGCCACTGATCCTCAGGCCCGTCGAAAGCCACAGCGGGGCCCGGGGAAACATTTTCGCGGAGCCCCTCTAAAAATTAAAAATTGCGAAAAATTTTGGATTTTTTAAATGGCGCATTCTGGTGTACTTTATATTTTTGAGCTACAGCGGGACCCCCTAAATGTCGCAGGGCCCGAGTTAATTTATCCTCCTCTACCTCGCCCTTCTCGACGGGCTTGCTGATCCCAAACTAGGAACAGCGTATGTTGAACGAGCCCCAAGGTGACGTAGGTCCGTTGAATACATCGAATGGTCCCAAGCACTGGCCACTATTCATCGGGACCGGACATTCGCAGGCTGCATTTGATGGATGACTGGATGCGGTCATTTCATTCATCCCACAGACGGACGGCCAGGCTGAGTTGGCCTGGGTGCGACACCAGGCAGGGATGCGGTCATTTCTCAAATCATTCACGCACGGTCGTCGACGTGTGACGTCACCCGGTGACGTCACATCACGTCACGTGACGTTATTCGATCGACGTAATACGACGACATGTTCGGATTCCCGGAATGTCGGTCCGTCGTGATCACTTTACAATCCGTTACTTGATCCACTCTGCTCCGTTAGCAGCGTCAGGCTGTCGGCATTGTGGACAATTTTTGCCACTTTGTAAGTTTAAGAAGCTTGGATCCAATATTCCGTTTGAATCTGTCAAGATTAAATGAAACATGTGCAATGAAACATGTGCAAAAATGTTCCGGAACATTTTCCCGTCCTGAATAGAGATGTTGAAGGCAACATGGTCTTATGCAAAGTAAAGCACTTGTGCATTGCAAATGATTTTCCGTTAAGCGCGGCACATTATTAGGCAGCGAGCCGGCCATAAGTTAAACCCCCGACCTCTTTATTGCTAGTTTGGTGCACAAACCACTAAGCCATTTTGTTCTAGCTGTACTATGAAACAAAGAAAAAATATGTAAGTTCAGAAAGCAACGTCCAGTCATGATTCCGTCACTAGGGCAACTCAGCCTTCCATCCCTGCGTGGTAGGTAAATCGAGTATCGGCCTGACTGGCTGTGGTTACGGTGGGACGCGTTCACCTGTGTCGAGTTGCAGATAATGTCTCACTCTAAGCGGGTAACGCTTCGTAGCTCTGATATGTTTTTTTCTGCAAACAACTGTACACTTTATTTCTGCATGCGGATCGTCAAACTGCTGCGGATCTCAGTCCATATTTCTGCCCATCTCCAGCACACACACGAGGTAACGAATGTCGGCTAGCTATTAGGCGGGTTCCTGTCAGCCGCAGAACCCGTAGACGTTTCTGACCCTCCTCCATTCTGCCCCCCCTTCCAGAAATCCACCATTCCTCTGCAGATATTGGGCTGCACACCAAAGGCATTTTAGATCTTGATTAATTTCAATTTCATACGGTGTCTCGTAAAAATCTCCGACATCCTATCGAGGAATAATCACCAGATTGTGATAATTTTTGGTACACACATTTCTGAGGTACAGAACTAGTCCAAAAACTAGATAACTTTCGTTTTAGTTTGTTCTTATTGCCGTATGTTTGATTTCACGCGGGCATTTCTATACTGCCTGCATCAATCGTAATGACTGCAGTAGGATAACGTGTGGATAACCAACCCTCTTGTAAACTAAAAAGCGCAGACTTTGAGCCGCGTGATCAAGCGAACGACAGTGAAAGAAACACGACCGACCGTCGGCCATGCACCGTAAAATAAGTGTCGGTTGAACCACTGTCTGGAGTGTGTAAATTCATTGAACATTTATTTGTTCTTTTTCTAGACTGCACTTAGTTTTTAATTTTCTAACACAAAGCTTTTAATTTACGTTCTCAGAAAAAGAAAACTAGTAATTTTCGTTTCCGTTCTTATTTCAGTCCTTAGAATATCTCCTATGCACACTGGTGGTTGAGCCGGTCGTTTTGTCAGTCGCGATCCATTCTGATTACGGAGCTCGACGAATCGCCATAACAGACCGTCAAGCCTACACGTATACCGTCTGCATATCATCCATATCAACCTAAGTCCAAATAAGCCAACCTAGCTTTTTCCAGACCTGACAAAAACTAAGCTTAGTCGGTAGAATAAGCGCCATAGCTACAACAGTATGGACGACAGAAACTAGCCTATATAAATCTGTTGTTGTAATGACGAACCTGTCCGACAATGCCAAATTGCCAGTATATAGGAAAAAAGAACAAGTGCTCTGAAGAAATGAGAAATTCCGCGTGGTCTTCATAGTAGATGAGTCCGAAGTCGCCATCTTTCCCTCCTATTGGGCAAAACCGCAGTCAGTTACGTTAAAAGTTTTCTTGCTGTTGCAAGTTATAAGCTTACAACATTACAACAACAGATTCATATAGGCTAGTTTCTGTCATCTATACTGTTGTAGCTATGGCGCTTATTCTGCCGACTAAGCTTAGTTTTTGTCAGATCTGGAAAAAGCTAGGTTGGCTTAGGCATGGCCCATTTTTGTAAAACACCAGTCTGAAAGCACGTGGCAATGAACGACTGAAATCGGTAAGTAAGACTAACACGAGTCAAAGACCTGCAGCTTCCAAAGGACTAAGTGTCCGATGACGCAGACAACAGCACATTACTGAGATAATGTCTTGCGTACGTGTGAATGAAACACTTCAAACGCACATGCCCAGCCCAAACTTCCGGTTAAGACGTGACCCACGAACATCAGCAAGAAATAGTTTTAAAACGTCTTAAAAAGATTACAGACAAAGTATAGGCAAATCGGTCAAATTGTACGCGCGGTTTACTCACATGAAATTGCACATTTCAAACATCGAGAACATAGATACACAGTTAACACGAAACGATGCAAGTGTCGCATAACAATTCTCAAAAGGTGACAATAAACTTTCCACTAGAACATTACACGGCACATATCACGTCTTTCAAAGCTATACTTTATTGGGAGTGTAGAACTCAACTAGGCCTGCAATCTTAAAAGCATGAATCATAAGTAATCATTAGTATGCAATACTTTGCACTTAACTGACCAGGACTTTATGGTGTGCATGTTGTATATACACCGTGTCCCGAAACACCAAGCCAATTTTATGTTTTTAACAGCTTATAACTTGCAACAGCAAGCAAACTTTTAACGTAACTGACTGCGGTTTTGCCCAACTCACTTTAATACTGTCGCTACACAACCTTGTGAAATGCAGAAGTCGTAGTTTGACCGTTTACAACAATGGTTATTCATACTCGGTAGCGCATACGACACTTGGGTCTACCTTTGACGTTGTTGAGATCGAGAAGAATCTGGGCGATGACGATTCCAGCGTCAAGAAGAACGATCACACACAGAAGAACCTGGACCGGGTTGCTTTGATCCAAACTAAGACCAGACCCGATCTTGTGGTAGAAGAATACGAATGTGGGGTCTAGGAATAAAGCAAACTTGCAACTTGCTCCAAGTTCCAACTATAAAAAACATGAAGATCAAGCGTGGACCGGGTTGCTTTGCAGGAACTTGACGATCTTTTCCCGTCGACTGCTGTACAGAAACGCAGAAATGTACAAGAACAAAAACGATCAGTAATCACGTTGTTAGCTCTAATCCGCCGAAAAAATACAAAGGTTAGAGTTGACTAATCGGACTAAATAGCTGTAAAATAACGTTAGCTAGTCCTTAGAAATTCCAAAATTACGACAGGCCCTTACTTCGGGTTGTTGTTGATTATTAATTAGTTTCTGAACGACACATCAGCGCAAAATAGGCCACTCAGTGCCACGAATAGTTAACGACGTTTAGATTATGTGTTAAAAAACGACTAAAAACTTTATCAGATCAAGGTTATTAAGCGAATATATCGTCAGCATACTAACTTTGACCGTACCCCTACGATGTCTAATGATTAAAGTGACATACATCATGGGCGGCGCTAGGAATCTGAAGCTGAGAGAGGTACGGGGGAGTCAAGAGCCAGGGCACAAAAGAGGGGGCAATAATTTTTTGTGTGTGGCCGAAATGTCGACCTTATTCAGTGGTTATGTGCATGGAAAAGATGTAGCGAGGTCCGGGGGCAGAGCCCCTGGTCAGGAAGTCAGGAAAGCGAAGCCCCCCTGAAGCTGAAACACTTTTAACTTCTGGACGTGCAGTGAAAGCCGCAAATTTGCCTGCTTTTTAATATTTAGAAACGCAAAAAACTCACAAATATCTGTGTTCTCTTGCAAAGAATGATGTTTAATAATTCACACTTTAAAATGATAAAGTGCCCAGAGGGCACTATATCACCATCAAAATTTTTCATGGGGACAGCTAAGGAGCAAGGGGAAGGCACGGGGGCCCCTGTTCTCCCTTTGGCGCCGCCCATGGCCTACATCGGTCATGCTAACAAAAATCAACACGCTCAAAGTCAAAGCCAAAACCACAAAATTTGGTCTTAAGGCCATGGTCAGAGCCAAGGACTGACATCACTGATGAACGTTTGTCAAATTCATAATAAACGGGCATGATGACAATTACGTTGTGCTGTAAGATTTGTTTGACAACCGTTAATAAAGAGACGTAACGTCGACGGCGGGTTTCGTGAGATCAACAAGTCTTAACTTGACAGTTCTGCTGAGAAGGTCACGGCTGATTTTGGCTGATGATTTTACGCAAAACGGCACGCAAACAGGTCTAATTTTCACGCGCTGACGCGACCGTTTTGCGTTGTTCTGCCGTCGTCTGCAGATACGATATATGACAAGTCAATTTCGCAATAGCAGCGACGAGTGACGCGACATTGCGTGTCAAGACGCAAATAGGTCGTTGGCTGAGTTTGCGTGCCGCCGCCGCCGCTGTGTAAAACATGTCCAATCCACGGCCGACGACACATTATCCGATAAGCCGCGGCAGCCGCAGCTGCAACTGTAGGGCGTCGTCGGCACGCCACGATAAGCGATCGAATTTGCAGCGGCCAGCGAACACGAAAGAAAATTGACAGGCGCGACCCACCGGGAACCTCGAGTTGCGTCGGTCAGAGTGAGTATATAAGAGACCCTTACCGTGCGAGAGAAGAGCTTTCACTTAGCGCAGGGCTCAACAAGACGCTACCCAACCCCACGGTTCCCACCCCACCACATCTCTTCCGACGTGCCCGAAGCCGGATTTCTATCTAGCGCAAAGCACGCGACGAAACATCCGTGCGTACTTGACAGAGCAATTATTTTTTCATCATTTTTACTAATAACACAAAAATTTATTGGTCTCAACCGTTTGTGACACTAGGTAACCCTATGTTGTGCCGATGTGCCGTTAAGCAACAACTCACCCACTCATTGATAAAAGAAAAGTACGCAAGCAAGTACGCAACAAACGCAAGAGAGTATTTATTTATTTCAAGAACACGCACAAGCACTCAAAATAAAAGCACGAATTACAACTCAAAATAACAACTAGAAATACGTTCTGTGGAACGAGGTATCTGTCCCATTGCCACGCTATATAGCTTAGCAACTGCGTTTCAGCGTTTGACGCTTTTGTGAGTTTGCAGCCAATTTTGTCTTTAAACAAAAACGGTTGGTTGTCGTGACAACAGGGGTCTTCAAAAAAGAAATTTATGGCAACGAAATATGGGACAAAATTGGTTATAACTCGGCTTGCTTAAGAGATTTTTGCGACATTCTTGCGCCTATAGGGGGGTTTTCGGGGATGGGCAATCGAATGCCGCCAAATGCATTTTTTCCCGACCGACCCCCGTTGCCATGGCAACGAAATATGGGACAAAATTGGTTATAACTCGGCTTGCGTAAGAGAATTTTGCAAGATTATTGCGCCTATAGGGGGTTTTTCGAAAATGGGCCATCGAATGCTGCCAATTGCATTTTCCCCGACCGACCCCCGTTGCCATGGTAACAAAATTTGGGACAAAATTGGCTATAACTCGGCTTGTGTAAGAATATTTTGCGAAACTTTTGCGCCTATGGAAATTTTTTCGTTGATGGGCCATCAAATCGCATTTTCCCCCGACCGACCTTCGTTGCCATGGCAACGGAATTCGGGACAAAATTGGCTATAACTCGGCTTGTGTAAGAGATATCTGCGAGATTTTTTGCGTTTGTGTTGGAGTTTTCGGAAATGGGCCATCAAATGCTGCTAACTGAATTTTACCCCGACCGACCCTTGTTGCCATGGCAACAAAATTTAAGACAAAATGCGCTGTACCTCGGCTTGTACAACAAATGTTACCAAGATCCTTGCATCTGACGGAGATGCGGGTTGAGGGTTTGGCAATTAGATGACGTCAGTCGAAGTCTACCACAGCCAACTTTGATTTCCAGGTATAACGAGCAGCAGCGTAGTAGGAGCAGCAGCAGTAGTAGACACATCCAGCGTTCTGTACCCGACCTTAAAAAGGTAAAAGATAAAGATACGGATCCTGCTATAGCGTTTTTACATGCGTCAAACTCATTCCCCGACAATTGGCAATAAAGCAGCAAATATATATGTAAAAAAACTTACCAGTTTAAGAACGCCATATGCATAGCCGCATCTAAGATTACCCAAATGATTTTTGCTGTTTTAGAGGACTGATATCATCACATCGTCCTTACACACAGTTGTAAATTGGTAAGATTTTTACATATATTCTAAAATAAGTACTCGTCAATAAATGCAAAGAACACAAGCATCTGAAGCGAAAGACAGAGCACCCAAAACGTGTTGATATAGAAGAGATACGTACAGTATTCCTGCGTTACATACGAGGGCATTGAGTAAAAATCAGACTTTATGACTGTAACCAAAGCGGCGTCAGCCATTTCGTTGCCTTAGACTTTTCGAACAGCGTCGGTGGCCGTTTAAAACTGCACTATGTGGAAAGACAGCAGCATGAGAAACATATTTTCTAATTTGTTGCAGCGTATAACAGCGCAATTTTGGAAATAGAAAAATATTTTGTTAATAGCAACGAAACACCAGATCTTTCGCTACTCTAGGCTTTGCTTTTGACTTTTTGCTTTTGAATTCTAGCTATAAAAAATAAAAGGAAGTAAACAAGAAAACATGTTGAAAACTAAAAAGCGAGCGAACAAAAAACTATTGGATAAATAAATAAATAAATTATAAATGAGCAAAAAGTAACTATGTGAGTACAAAAATAAATAAATATGCAAATACGTAGATAAGAATAACTAAAAACATAAATAATAACATAAATGAATAAGTCAATGAGTTAAAAATGAAGCGTGACCTGATAGCGGCTTCACGTAAAGCGTTGAGTTCTTCGTCGATGATGTCGGAGTCCAAGCTGTCATTTTCCAGCTCTCGGATGAATTTTGCGTCACGCAGAAACGAGAATTGATCTTTATACTTCTGTATGCTGTACATCCAACACACTACACGAATGTTTACGAGGCTAAAATATTTTGCAACATATTGACTATCCGGACGTCTTAACAGACCGCATTATAATACGGCCGAGTCTTGCCTGTTTGTCCGTCTGTTTGTCCGTCTGCCTCTTACGAACTCTCAACTCGAAGATGAAAAAGCCAAAATAGGTTCGAACATTTCGCAAGGCCAGATTAGCCTGAGTGCCAATATTGAATTTAACGAACAGGTCAGTCAATTAACAGTTCAAGTTACATGGTTCTGGCGCTGTTACGGTTGCACACTGCAGAGGGAGAGTACTTATAACTAGGCGGACGGCCGAATATCACGCCGGCACTAGACCTTTTCTTGTTACTGTTTAGCTCATTGCCCGAGACAGTCCCCGGACAAAACTGCCGCAGAAAAACGAGAATAAATCGCAAGGGACAGTGTTGCAGCTAACACACAGAGAGAAATGGGAAAAACAGTATTAATCTATTTGTGGCAGCCGTACGATGCGGTAATGAATTGTTGACAAAACGCTTTTGAACGAGAAACGACAAGCGTGTTTGTGCGACGCCGACGTAATGCCCACGGCACAGCCGGACCGACGCAGTTTGTGTGTGCGTTAGAGGTTTGCGGGTAGGGCAAAATTTGTCCCCGGCGGGTACGGGTACGGCTCCTTGCACTGGTACCCGTACCGGTGCACCCGTACCCGTTAATGAAATGTGTAATTTGCTTTTTCCTAGTTCAAATAATAACCAAACAAAGACAGCCTTGTGGCTATGATTGAAAATACACTATAGTAAAAACGAAAACGACATACAGCTAGTGTAGGCCTATAGAAAATGTCTGAAGTTATCTAAATATAGTAAAATGATCTCCGATTATCCGGTAGCCGCAATCAGTGTCAACCAGTTTGCTTAATATATTTATCTTTATTCATCACAACAGAACTGATGGTAACGATTACAACATATTTGCAATACAAACAAAAGGAGAAAAGAAAAAAAAAACACGTATCAATAAACTTACAAATACTGCAGTGTCATAGTTAAGCAAATAGTCTTATGGTTAATCAGCGTCATCGTTATGTTTTTCGTGAGTGTGCCTGTAGTTCGACCGAAGCAGCAGCAGCTCGTCGTCGTGCTCCGGATCCAATGTAGTGCGGCGCCGCTAAACGCTCACTGCGACGCTGGAATGGCGTAGACTCCTTGCGATTACAGACAATTTCGGCATTTTTTCTCCGATGCTTGGCTTTTCCAGAACTACAGTGGGGAGAGTTCTTGGCAGTCAAATGCAGAACTAAAGCATTTGTCCAGTTCAGTTAGTCTGTCACGCAACGTCATCATCATTGTCACTGCAGCCACTATGCTCGTCCGCATCGACCACTGACTGCTTCCTGTCATAAACTAATTGCTGCTCTCTGTAAGAGTTTAGACGCTCGGGTCGTGCTTCACTAGTTCGGTCCGTCATCCGCCAAGAACAATGAGATCTCTTGTTACTAGCAGTCAGTCAGTCACTGACAGCAGGAGCTACTCTCGTACTTGTGATAAAACGATTACAAAGTCGTGAATCTTACAGTGTCCTATCGACAGCAGTAAGACCGATAGTGCATTATAATGTCTAGATCAATTGTGAAACACCTAAGTCTTCACAGATGTGCGAAAAGCTGGAGAAAAATAAATGTTCATCTGACCAAAGAAACTAAATTATTGATAACAAAACGGGTATACCCGCTCGTACCCGTACCCGGCCCGTACCCGCGGGTTTTCAACCCGTTGTGTGTATGATCAGTATTTAAGGCTAAACTTCGAGCAAACTTCAGGATAGGCAGAAACCAGTAGGCTACCGTGCGACGGTAGAAGTGAACGGCTTGGATCTAAACAAAAAGTGAGCTTATAGAGTGTTTACACGATCGAGCAAACATCGAGCAGCTAGCTCGACGTTCTACGGTAATTAGCATGCTAATTAGGAGGGCGAGCGGGTTGTAATTAAAAAGCCTATAACACGTGATCAGCTGTGGGCTAAGAGCCTAAGCCTAGGCCTACATTTGAGCCAGGGGCGAGGTTCGAATAGGCCTGCTTGAGCCAGCTCGATGTTTGCTCGATTGTGTAAACACCTTATTAGTTAACTTTTTACCACGTTTGGCAAAACTGCGTCACGAGCCTAAAAGGGGATGACGCCCCCGACAAACGTCTGGCCGTGGGGAAGGGGCAGTCGTTTATTTCCATATGCTGGCGGCTGCTGCTGCTGCTGCTGCTGATGATGATAATGATGCTACATACTGCGCTCAGACTGCTGTAAAAATACTGCACGATACACCAGGTGGGCCGAAAACTGACATCCTTATCAACTACGTCAATATATTTTCATATAAACTGCGAAAAAGACCACATATTTATAATTAAACAATTTGAACATTTGTTATTATTTATTAAGACAGTTGAAATATATTCTTTTCTAGATTATTGCATAATCTAGCGGCAATTTCGCTACTAATTAAGCACTAACTTACTTATCAACTGACGCCCTGCTGCTGTACAACAGTCTAGTAAGACGACGAGGCCATTGGTTAATGCAGCAGTCAGTAAAGCGGTGTTACGACTTGTTATAATTTATTTGCATAAAAAGTTACAAATTAAACTTGTTTACATGGACAGACAAAAAATTGCGTAACGTTAACACCAGTTAAAAAATATATGTTATTTTGTGTTTCATTTTAATTTAATTTGATTTATTTTTTATTTTATTAATTTTATTACTTTATTTTTTACTTTTTTGTTTAATTTTTTTTATTTTGTAATAAAAATAATATGAAAGTAAACAAAAAGTGCAAATATAATGCATTTAGCAAGTAAAAAACTCAAATAAACCTACCAAAGGATCTCATTTTTTGGCACACTCTGTAGAGATGCGTTTGCAACTTTGCAATACTGCTTACTACGCGCTGTTGACGCGCAAATATTCCGAGATTTTATTACATCACTCGCCAAATATAGCTTTTCGTCGTTCGTCGTCGATTCAATTACTCAGTTTTTCTGTAGTTTTTTTCTCGTTGTTTATTGACTTTGTTCGCTTTTCGACGTGGGCGTTTTTTTCGACAGTGCCAAGGTCGAGAGCCTGTTTGTCTGCAATTCAGTGACTGAATGAACCAGTGTCGAGATTGATTCGCTCAGCGGTTCTGCTCCTGATTGCGACCGACTTCTTTTATCTTCTTATTTTTTTTCCTTTTTTTCTTATTTTTTTTAGTCTTTTTCATATTAAAGCATAAAGATTTGTTCAACAGTTCTGTTTCTGTTTGCGCCCGAGGTGTGCAATCTTGTTGCTTTGTTTTTTTCTTCTGTCTTTCTCCTCTTTTCCTTACACTTAATGTTTCTTGTTAAGCTTCTTTCCATATTGCTTTTATTTTTTTCGTCTTCTTTTTCTTCTTTTCTAACTTTTTTTATTTCTATTACTGCTCCCTTTTCTTCTGTAGTTGTTTTCAGAAGCTTCTAACTTTCTCTCGGATAACCGTCTGACTTGCTTTTCGCTTTATATCGTATTATTATCTTACAAGAAATATTTCTCTTCTTCTATTTTTTTACATTTTCTTGCAACTGCGTAAGGACTGATTCGCTGAGCAGTTCTGCAGCTGATTGCGACGTGTTTTCGACACACTCCGTGATTGTCAGGATCAGTCGCTGACCCCGCGGCACGAACGCAGACATCGAGGCCTTCCCTTAGACAAGGTCGTTGTAGTAATGCTGAAGAAAAAGGTGAGAGACGCTTAGGAGAAACTCAGTGGCTTAATGAGAAATCTTGTTTGAACTTCTGCACGTTTTCCGTTTTGTTTTAAGACGGTAATGAATACAAAAAGTACGGTATAATTTATTAGTAGGTAATATAACTCTTTAGTTTATAGTACATTATTTAGTGTAAGAGTGACATTGTAGTTGGAGATGATTTTAAAACTGCACAATGTCACTTTTCACCAGTACAAAATTTCAACTCCACCAGTACGCAATGTAATACCATTACACAGCTAGTAAATTTAAGTATAGCTTAAAGTCCATGGTCGAAACAGTTAATTATAAAATTGTTGGTTCACTATTTATCACAGATGTAAATAAACGTTCGATAAAAATATATAAAAAAACGTTAAAAACGTAAAAAATGTGGCAAGAATAAAAAAAAACTTTTAAAACCATCGAATAAAAAAAACGTTGGCCATAATTTGTGCAACCTTTTGCCTAAGCCTAATGCTGTGAGTGCAGTATACCTGGAATCATAGTTTAGATGGAGAGAACTTTATTTAATTTTAATTCAACTGTGTGGTCATAGGACCATAGCATGAAACTAACCAAATATACTAGTTTAAAAACATTTTATTTACTATATTTGGACTAACTAAATAAAGTACATCACTATAACCTATTATTTTTTGTTTCCGAAACCGCTTCTCGAAACTTTTGATGGGATTTTCAATGCACGTTTTTTAAAAAATAAACAAAACGCTGAGCAAAATACACAAAAAAAACGTTAAAAAACGTAAAAACATTGTTACATCTATGCTATTTATAGACTACCAGCGGTACAATACGACCTACAGTTCTGACGAACTTGTTTGCCAGACAACAAGATTATAGAAGGCGTGAGTGACTAAAACACGTTGCTAAAATCGGATCGAGGACTAATGGGGTGTTCACACGATCCAGCAAACGTCCAGTAAACTTCCAGCAAATGTATTCAAAACACACGTTTGCTGGACGTTTGCTTGATCGTGTAAACACTCTATAAGTGGTGGCAGTGGTCGGTTGAAACCCTCCTACGTGGGTGAGTGAGTACTAAATTGGTATCCAGACGATACATAGTGCGATCAGAAAAAAACGCGTTTTGTGGGTGAAACCCAAATCTTTACAAATGTGATAATATGACGTCAGAATTACGTCACCATATTTGGCGTTTCCGTCGATGAATTACCTTATTTATCATCGACATCCTCTGAAAAATGTGTATACTCCCAAACAGTTTCCAGAAAAATACAGAAAAAAACGACAGCGGGTGTTTTCGAACAGAGTCTGTGTATGGTTTACGTATATCAGGGCGCGGCGTAGATGTGGTGCTTGGTTATAAACTAAGGTCAAAGATTGAAGGTCCGTCGTTTTGTGGTTCGTTGTACGATGAATTACATTATATGACGTACACAGGTTTTTCGGCACTTCGTTACAACAAGTCACCAGTATGGCTAATGTTGACGACAGACCCAATTAAAAGTTCTAATTTAGTAAGTAAGTATTGCTAAGTAAGAAAATTTGTACTGCGCACAATGTCAACGGGGAAACCCGCTGAATCTGAGGCGCTGGGGTGGAGTGGGAACTAAGATGGTCTAAAAGTTAGGCGGTAGAAAATGCTTTAAGGTGGCAACGAAAACAACAACATTATGGAAGAGGAATTCCGGATATCTTGTAACGTACAAGAAAGAAGACATAATTTAAGGCAAATATTAAATGTGTTACAGAAACATTTATATCGATAATCTGCATAGTAAAGAGTACGCCCCGCCCTGGTAAGTAGATCGTCTGGACACGGCTTGAATAGAGTACGTCTAACGTTACACTATCTTCATGTCCGGTAGCGGGGTGGCCAAGGGCTAAACAGTGCCCGTGCCCGGCCCCGCGGTCCCCAGTTCTGGGGTCGACCACGGATCAATACCGCCAGACGGACAGACACCATCAACGAGTGAAGACAGATCGCTCCATTACCACCGAGAATTTCAGAAACAACCCTAAACTATTTGACAAAAAACCCATAAAACCTCAGATACGTATAGTTAAGTCTGAACGAAAGAAGACAGATCGGTCCGGCGCAAGGCGACGCGTGCGCGAGCGACTGACAAATTTCGCGGCCAATCTCCTGTCCACTGCCGCTTTAGACGGCCTGGTACAAGAATGAAAATCACTATGACACTGTCTGGCACGCTACCTCGATACGGCCCGGTTCCGTATTGGGGTTCGCGCATGACAATAAAATCGTAATGAAAACGCAACTGAAAGCGATCGCAGTCGACCTCGTTTGAGGCTAGTGATTGCAATCCCGGGATTGAATTTTCAATCCCGGAATCCGGAATTGAGAAATATGTAATGCCGGGATCCCGTTTCGGGATTACGCTTACAGAATAATCGCTGTTTTGGTATGCACAGTAAGCTTATTTCATGCATGAGGATGTAGTAGGCCGACCGTACGGAAAATATTGCGAGTTTAGGGAGTGACTGCGACTGTAAAAACACAAATTACAGTGCACAGAAAGAGTAGTATTTTAACGCGCATCAAACATTTTATTTATTACAAAGCTAGAATTGTTATTTTTGTCATTTAACACTCAAAAAAGTACAATTTTAACGAATTTTTGTAATCCCAAAATCCCGGGATTGGAACGCCGCCAATCCCGGGATTCGGGATTGGCGAAAACGGCCGGGATCCCGGAATTTGGGATCCAGGGATTGCGAACACTATTTGAGGCATAATTATAAAAATACAGATACGAAAAAATCAAGTACGCCTGTGTAAAAAACAAGTAAAGAAAAGTAAACTACGATCGAGCAGAAGTGAAAAATGCAAATACAAACAATGTCGGTTAGGTCAAGTACAAAAATTCGCCGATTACCAAGAGGTGCTAATTTTAAATCAAACTGTAGAAATTGATAAAATAAGCATTTGCCAAAATATACAGTGTTAAAAAAGTCAACAACTTTTGACACGTCCAATTGCAAAACTGTACAGTTGTGTGTATGTAAATAAATTACGTATTTGCTGATTTTTTTTGTTCAAAGTGTTCGTTTCTTTTATTTTTGTGCAAATAAGTGTGATACGTTGCATCGACGAATCACGTTCACGAACCCTGTTTTTGTCGACATTTAGGGGCCTACATTTCGCTATCGGGAAATGTTTATTTGCAAACGTTTCTTCTTTTCTTTTAGCAAAACAACGCAACTGATTTTTTAAGATTAAGTTGAAATGCGGTGTCTTCATAATCATAAACTCTCACAGAACTTTTAATTAGCATGTTAATTACCATAACTCGTCGAGCTGGCTGGATGTCCCGTTTACACGATCGAGCAGACGTCGAGCAATTAGCACGTGTATTTTGAATACATTTGCTCGACGTTTGATCGATGTTTGCTCGATCGTGTAACCGGGGTATTAATGATATTGCCGTGCACTAAGAGGTCATCCATTGGTTGCACCGGGGCGCTTCCGCTGGGAAATTTTGACTACTCCGGCCCTGTTGCGACTTTGAAAATGAACAGAAAGTGACCCCATATTTTTGAGTGGTCAAATGAACAAGATAAAAACTGAGGTTTTTAGAGACGGGCGGCAACTAAAAGCACAAGAACTTTTTTACACCCAGACTCATATCGCTGCCTATGGACAGCAAGTCGTTTCAGCGGTGTACGGCAGACAGGTAATTATGACATAGTAGCTGACGGTGGCATGGCATGACAGCTAGGGCAGTGTGGTGTATACGCACCCACAAGATGAGTATAGCCACAATTTTTCAGCAGCTTGCAAATTACGCATGTGGTTTAGGACGCACGACATTGCAGGCATTAGACCCGTTTTTGGGCTTTTAGTGCATCAGAAATTCATTTGTGATTGAGATTTTGTGCTAACCAGTCTCCGTAGGAGCTTAGAGTACTCTTTCCAGACTCTCTAGCAAATGGGGAAGGACTTGCTGCCTCTTCCTTAGGACCTTTCCTCGCTCTCGGTCTTCGGCCTTGAATTTGGGCCAGTCGAGCCACAGAAATGCACCCCCTAAGACAATTTCGTGGCAACGGTTGCACTGGTGGCTGCTATTTTCGCTGACGTCGATCGCACTAGCAGCGCTCTAAATCTAATTTTCTGGCGGTGGTGGGTGCGACCTTATAGGCCCAACTTGACGCGAGCTAACGAGCCATGCGATTCTCCGTCGGTCAGCAACGAGACAAGCAGCTCTATTTGCAAATATTTGCTATGTGCACGACAGAGCTCGGTGGCCGAGTGGTTAGAGTGTTGGACTCAGGTCAACTTCACCAGAGCGAGAGGTCCTGGGTTCGATTCCTGGACGGACCACTCAAAAATTGCCAGGCCTCAGGACAGTCACGTGGTCACGTGGCCAGCGGGTGACCAGGAAAAACACGATTCACTAGGCCTTCTACTCCGAGCTCATCCAACTGTAGCGGAGCTTTACCCCGGGAACATAGAAATTCTGGCTTGAAAACCGGCGGGGCGCTAGTCCTTCACCAGTCC
>Ga0209367_1002755_pt1 | contig 23449 bp, 15 predicted proteins | sample WorMetLIZISLAND2_FD_187412 | JGI IMG/M metagenome (GOLD analysis project Ga0209367, IMG submission 187412) | Marine gutless worms symbiont microbial communities from Max Planck institute for Marine Microbiology, Germany - Olavius geniculatus... ... | reverse complement strand
GCTCAAAGCAGGCAGCGTCGACGCCGACTGCACGCAGTTCAAAGCTACCAACCTGTTTGAAGGTGTCGAATATTCATTCCGAGTTTTCGCCGTCAACAAGGTTGGACCGAGCAAGCAGGCTGCTGAACTCGACCAGCCCTGCAAGGCCAAAATGCCTTTTGGTAATTTCCGCTACAATTATTTATTCAGCAGTATTCAGTAATAATAATTGACGCTTACTAATTTGACGTTATCGTAAATGTGAGACTGTGGAGTAAAAATAACCGCATCAGTCGTGTGCGTTTTTATGGTGAGCTTATGCTGATTGTCTCGGCAACTTAGTCTCTGCTATATCTTTCCTTCATGTCCTATAAGCGCATGATGAATAGCTTTTAACTAAATCAGTTGTCGTCTGATAATAAATCTCCGCGTGTTGCATAAGAGAAACGCAGCTAGGCCAAAGTGTGATGTCAGGCATTATTATTGAATTGTAGCCGCAGTAGAAGATGTTTAACATTCCGAAATTCGTCGCCGTAATTCTTGTTTCAGCACGATAAACCTGCCAGTGTATTTCGGCTATTTGTATGGTACATTTGACGTGAATTTTGTCAGTCAGACAAACAAATTGACGCTGAAACATCGTCAGCATATTTATACTCATTTGTGGTGTCGCCTACAGATCCTCCATTCCCGCCGCGCGAGCTATCGGTGTCTGAGTACAACGTGGACTACGTGATGTTGTCGTGGACTGCTCCAGAGCATGACGGAGGTTCTCCAATTCTCGGCTATGTCGTCGAGAAACGCGACAGTATGATGAACATGTGGTCACAGGCGGCCAAGGTCGACAGGGACACGCTCACTGCCAAGGTCACCAATCTGTTTGAAGGTCAAAACTACTTGTTTCGAGTCGCTGCCGAAAACCAGTGCGGAATAGGAGCTTACGTTGAACTCGCCAAACCTGTCACTGCTAAACTACCCTACGGTAAGAAATATTTTCTGACTTTGTGCATATTAGTAGTGTCATTTGCATAAATTATTGCGCATGGATGAATTGAAGGAAGAACGTGCAATGCGTTTTCTCTCTTTATTTTATCTGTGACATTTGTAGTGTACTTCAGTATTTAAACAGAGGCGCAGACTATTATTTCCTGATCGTTTCATAAAATGTGTACTGAAAAGTGTTTGAACTTCGAAGATGCATCTGAACTCGTAACGCGATGTTTAAACTGTAACTTCGTTATCGTTACAGTGAAGCCTTCGAAGCCGAACAACCTGCACGTGACAGACATCTGGAAGGACTACATGACGGTCGTCTGGGAGGCTCCTCAGAGCGACGGCGGATCTGCCGTTACCGGATACACTCTGGAACAACGAGACGCTTTCGACGTCAACTACAAGTTCATAGCCAGCGTCGACGCCAACACCACTCAGTACCAGGTGCGTGCCACCGACCGTCAACATCTTGCCGTACATGTCTATGTCAATTTCAACATTCGATTTATATAGCGCAATATCATAAAGCATCTCTGTTGCGCTGAATATACTAGTATCTCGCAAAAAGTACAGTTTTTAAGCCGCGTCTAAAGCTACAACTGCTGCAGAGCGATGGATCACGAAGATTTTCCGGTAGGTAATGAGTTCCAAGCCGTCGGACCCCACAGCGACGGCCCAACAGCCGAACCATAGATGTGATAAACGTCAAAAAAATTATAATAAACGTTAATAAACGCGTTTATTAGAAAAAAAATTGTAAACGTTTGTAAACTAAAAGTAAACGTACACAGAGCGTAAGTTTGAATATTAGGCGTATTATTTGGATAATTCCAAATTCCAATAAACGTTTTTTCATTGTCAAAGAATGTCTTACTCCAGTTCTGTGACAACCGTTTTACAAAAGTGCCCAGAATTCACTCACTTTAATCTTACAGCTACGTGAAAACTAAGTTAAGTTGTCCTGTCCACTAATTATCTTCGTCGCTGTCATAATTTTGCTTCGTTTCGCTCATGTGATTTTTATTGAGATAAACGCTGACAAAATATAATAAACGCGTTTACAAAGATTTTTTTGTAAACGTTGTAAACGTTTATCATATCTATGCCGTAGTAGGCCTAGTGGCTGCCAGTGATGTTGAACGAGGCCGAACTCTTGAGGCCAAGGCCAAAACCATGAGATGAGACCGCGATCAAGGTCGAGGCCAGTTGTTCAAGGCTGAGGCTAAGACCGAGGAACCATAAAAGTGACAATGACAGCGTAATGTCGAAGTTTTGTGGTGTTAACAAGGCCAAAGCACTACGACCGAAGCCAAGCCGAGGCCATGGTTTCAAGGCGAAAACCTTGACTGAGACCAAGTATTTGGCTTTGAGGCCACTTCGGCCTCGAATACTTAATGTCTTTACTGGTAGTTAAAAAATTCTAACGATAATATTTGGTAATGAATGGTGGAGGTAATGTGACAGGTTATCGGCTTCGTAGCTAAACTACTAAAAAAACAACTGACTAATTTCAATGAAATTCTGGGAATGAGTAGTTCAGAAAAGGCAGTGATTGAATTTTGGATTCTAGGTTATTTTTCAGGATTTTTCACCACTGCGAGATCAGGCGTAAACTAACACTGTGTAGCGTACCTCAGCTTTGACGAAAGATTAGAGAATATTTCAAGAACTAGCTGTTTAGATTTTTTGTGGCAATATGGTTCAGGATCAGAATTCAGGGTCCCTTTATTTGTATGCAATGCATACACTGTAGAGGCATGAACAGCTAGACCTACTGTATGTACAGAAGAAGATTTAAACTCGCCACCTCAACTTATAAGGCACTGCACACTGGCCATCCACCTTACCTTACTGATCTTCTGCAATATCATAAATCCTCAGTGTCCAGTGTCCACGTGCTCTTCTACCAGTCAGTTACTTGCAATTCCACGGCATAACTTATCCTTTGGTTCTCGCTCCTTTCGTGTCTCTGCTCCGAGAATTTGGAACTCCTTAACTCCTCAAATTCGTCAATGTCAAACCTTGGCTACATTCAGATGTCACTTAAAGACCCACTACTTTCAGTCAGCCTTTTCTGCAACCTAGCGTCCATCATCCTATGCGCCCTGATTCTTTCTGAGACTTTGGCGCTTTATAAATCATTTACTTACTTACTTACTTACTTACTTACAAGTATCGCGCGGTTATGCTGACGGTGTTCTATGACCGCGTGCGCAGGTGACAAATCTTATTGAGGATCATGAATATTACTTTCGCGTGTTCGCACACAACGCGGCAGGACCGAGCGAACAACCAGCTGAACTCAAACCGCCTGTTAAAGCCAGACTGCCTTTCGGTACGTCGCGAAACAGAATATTGCAATTTTTCATCGTGAATAAATTCCAAGATTCGTGTTTCAGCCATATCTATGGCCTCGGTAAACAGTGATCAATTGTTGTACAATACTGTACCGTTACATGGAATTTCTCACCAAAGTCGCATAATTGACGCGAAAATACGGATAAACATGACGTTATAAATAACAGTCACACTACCAAATTACTGAGATAATAAAGATTCGACGTCGAATGCATTTTGTTCCATAATCTTTAAGTAAGTAAGTGCTGCAAGTAAGAAAGCAAGAATTAACAGTGCACCCAAAAGCCAGGTGAGCTGGCTTAATCTGCCGCACTTTGCCAAAGTGCATTTAAAAGTGCTTTAAAACATCGCAAATTCTTAAAATGGTGATTAAAACGCATGCCGTTAAGTCGCGTTTGTCTGTCGAATGTCGTGTGTCCAGAAGTGCCGTCCGCGCCGGTTGGTCTGCGTGTGACGGAGACAGACGCTGGACGCATCAGTCTGGCCTGGGACGCACCCAAGTCCGACGGCGGCTCGGCTATCACCGGGTACGTCGTCGAGATCTGTCGTAGCGGCAGTACGACCGGCTGGACAACCGGCGTCCGCGTTGACGGGAGCACTCTGGCCGGCGACCTCGGCGGTCTGTCGGAGAACGACCTCTACTTCGTCCGGGTCTTCTCAGAGAACGCGGCCGGCGTCTGCAAGAAACCCTGCGAACTCGGCGAGCCGATTGCCGCCAAGAAACCACTGCGTATGTCTCATATAAGTTCGGCTGTCTCTTCAGTTGATTTAATTTTCACGGTAAACTGAGCAAATGAGTAGTAAGTTAACAAAAAACGATTTGAGTGTTTAAAATAGCATGAGCCTTACTGCGCGGGCACTGTACAGTCACAAAGGGGCAGGAAACGATATATGACGCAGAAGGATCACCTCCGCCAAGGAGGTTATGTTTTTGCCAGACTTTGTTTGTTTGTCTGTCTGTGTGTTAGCAAGATAACTCAAAAAGCTATGGACGGATCTTTCTGAAATTTTGAGGGTATGTCGGGAATGGCACAAACTACCAGTGGTTCAATTTTGGCAGTGATCCGGAAGGAATCCTGGATTCTGGATCACTTTGAAATTTTCGTTACCATTGCTTTCAATAGAGCATAAGGGAAACCGCTGAAACCGAAAATGGTGCTGCCACCTAGCGAACAACATTGCCTTGGTGGAGGTGTGCGGGCTCTGACTGCTTTCTAGTTTTTAGATGGGACCGGAAGACAGCGTGCGGAGATGACATGTTCAGGCAGACCGTTTCAGACACAAGCAGCAGCTTCCGGAAAAGCTCGCTCGCCACTCGGCGACGGTAGACAGTCGGGCGTAGCTGATGATCAGTGATGAAGACGAGCTAGAACTTAGTCACTGACGAGCATCGACAAACTTTCAGAGCATAAAAAGCAGCATTGTTGCTCTACAGTTGTGTGTTTTTTTCTATCTATTTGCACATAATGTATCGGCGCCGTGCTGCTTTGTATACGGCACTCGGTCAGAGCTCTGTCTTGTTAATGTTGTTTTTGTTGTTATTTGCGGTATATTCATCCGGCTGTGTGTTTATATTCTGCTTCTTGCTAGAACCTCCGGCTGCTCCGCGCAACCTTCACGTGACCGACGTCACGACGTCGTCAGTGACGCTGGGCTGGGAACCACCTGAGACTTCCGGTCCGTATGACGTCACGCAGTACAACATCGACATGAAGGACGACCAACTGGCAGAGTATTCGTACGTGGCGAAGGTCAGCAGTCGCATTACGAGCTACACTGTGGAGGACTTGCACCGAGGCCGTCTCTATCGGTTCCGTGTGCGCTCGAAAAATGCGGCGGGTTACAGTGAACCGGCAGCCGAGCTCGATGAACCTGTACAACTCAAGGCTCTCGGTATTCCCCGCATTTGTCGCTCTGAAATAATTCGTCATACGCTTGCCATTTAGCTCTCTGTTTCTGCTTTTTTTGTTTTCTGGTACACTGAAGCGCTGTAAGAACAGCAGTGCTGGTCAGAGACTATAAGTGTGCGATCAGGTCTTTGACAGATTGTGAGCAGAAAATAGTCATACTTGTGTATAATATGGAGTCCCTGGTTTAAGGAAATTTTGAGTAAAACAAAAGTACCGGAATTTCGCCTTGAGTCAACGACTAAGTAAAAAGATTGTTGCTTTTGTTATCAAAAATTACTACCAGTGACAGACGTCTTAGAGGTTAAAACTGCTAAGCCAACCGCAAAGGCTTAGCGGTCTGATAAGCCGCTAGCATAACGGCTTAGCGTTAAATCGCTAAGCCAGCCGTTAAGGCTTTAAACCAGCTGTTAAGGCCTTAGCAAACGGTTCCGAGGACCATCAGGTACGGAGCGTTATTTGCCATATGAGATCACACAATGTTACATGCAAGTAAACGCACCCCTCCTTAATCGATAACTCAGCCAGACAGTACTCTGTTTACCTACCTAGGGGGATGGAAAACTGAGTTGACAGTTAGTTGTTTACTGAGATTGTTTATCTGTCCGCAGACAGTCACCCATCCAGGTAGACCAGGTAACCTTTGATCGCTATCAACCGACCAGAGTTGAACCCACGCCCTCTTGATTGTAAGTCCAACACTACCAAGCCACCGTGTATATTTAAACAATAGGAAGAGAAAAACAGCGATTGATATTGGTTGCATTTTAAGGATCGTTCTTACATAGGCCTATAATTATTAACATGTATAGTTTGTAGCCTACTTGATGTTCCTCTATAGATTGCGGTTTCTGTGTTCTGGCGTGTATTCGCAGAGCTTCCGCGTGCGCCGAGGAACCTGCGGATGTTTCCAGATCTGTCGACGTACTCGATGACCTTGGAGTGGGACTCGTTTAAAGTGGCGCCCGATGACATCGTCGTCGAGATGAAAGCCGAGGACGAGTCGGAGTTCACGTGCATCGTGCAACTCAAGGGAAAAATCACTCAGGTGCAGTGATGTTGACAATGTTTTTGTGTATTTTTACATATGTTTAAAACATGTTTTCTAATGTTTTTATTGTCGTATTGTTGTTAAAACGTGCAATAGGAAATTTGGAATATGCTGCAGTTTTGATGGGCAAATTGCATTGAGCGTTTTTTTCGATGTTTATCATGTTCACTAGTGTGTCAATATTTTGATTCTGACACAGTCAGCGACTCCGATTGCGAAGTAGCTGACTTATTGCGCGTTGTCGCTGACTCGCAGTTAAAAGCATTTATGCATGTTTTTCCTGTTTTTTTTTCAAAATTAAAATTAAAAACGTTTCAGTGTGTTCTTATGTACATTCTGTTGTGTTCAACATCTGTTACTCAGGTGTTGATTGAGAACATCGACAAGACGAAGCGCTACACGTTTCGAGTGACTGGTCGAAATAAGTCAGGCCTCGGTGAGACGGCGACTGTGGAACTGACAGAGCCTCTGTACAAAGAGCCGCCCAAAGTGGAAAAGCGAGAAGAGGTGAAGATAACGGAAGAGGTCGTAGAAGTGAAGAAGGAAATCATCACAGAAAAAGTCACGGAAGAAGTCACTGAAACTGGTCAGTAATATAACGATATGTGTTTGGCAAAATAAATAGTGTTATTGCTGTTGTTCTCGTTATTGGTCTATCATTTTGTCATCTTTGTACTGAAGTAACCTGGTGGATCACTGATTCGCCTATCAGTTTTTAAATGCATCCTAAAAAACTTTAAACTTTATTTTATGTCATGTTAGCTGCAACAAAATCATGTTTTTTTCTCTGTCCCTAAAGAAAGAAATAAGAGAAAAAATAATTATGCATGTTATGCCACCGCTATGTAGACGAAAGTCAAGAGGACATTGTTATACGAGATATGATATGATGAGATATGGAAATTTTGTACTTTTAGAATTACAACTATTGTTATAAAAGTCTCTGGAAAAGTGAATACATTTTGTATTTTATTATAATTGTGAAAAGCTAGTTTGGATAAAGCTTTCGCCAAGTAACACGATAAACTTGCAACACTTCTCAAGTCTTTGACCTGTTTAGTAGAATGGACAGTTTCTTCCGTTCGTTCCTGTTTCAGTGCTTTTGGCCTTTTTTCTATCAGCATCTTTGATGCCTCGTTTTGGTCCATCTAAAAGCAAAAATTTTTAACTTTTTTCCCTAGCGATGCGTCGATGCCAGTAACATCATCTAAATTATTGTTGTTGCAGTGAAGAAGCCAACGGCACCAAGTGGTCTTCGCGTGACCAGTGCTACTCACGATAACATATCACTGGCGTGGGACGCATCACAGTCCAAGGTCTTAAACTATGTCGTCGTCATGCGAGAAGTTAACCAGAAGAAATTCAAAAAAGTGGCAAAAATTGACGGACTCGAACTGACTTGTTCGCTAACGACTGGATTTGAACAGAACCACGACTACGTCTTCCGCGTTTACTCTGAAAATGAGGTGATTATAATATTTTTGCGCCCTGATTTTTTCTGAGACTTTGGCGCTTTATAAATCATTTACTTACTTACTTACTTACTTACTCAATTGTTATGCAGATTGACTGTGGCCTAGGAAGTTGCTGTAACTTACTGACCGTCTGTTTTGTCTCCGTTTACATTTCTACTGAACTCTAAATCGGTGATCTGTTTATTGATCCGGATTCTGAAAGCACATAAATGTAAAATGGAAAATATTTTGTTGCTAAGCTTAACAACAGCTTAGAGTCGTTACCGTTTCAATAGGCTAACACCAAAGTGTGTATGCACAATTTTATGCAAAACCATATTTCTGCATTTATTTTAATGCTGATGTATGTGTAGTTATTCTTGGACACGAAATGATATTTGTGCTCTGTACTCAGTGTCAACGATGCAAATGTAGTTGTGTAGACGTTGCTGTATTACTGGTGTGTAGTTGTAGTAGTTTATAACGAAAGTTTGTGATCGATGTTTGTGTAGTTTGGAATCAGCGACGAGTGGGCGGAACTCAGTGCACCTGTGAAAGTTCCATCAGCTCCGGCTGCTGTGGAAAAGACTGAAGAATCTGTCACAATGAAGGAAATGACAATGGTTGAGGAAGTCACTGTTGTTGAAGAAACAATCGTACAGCAGGTAACAAAAGAGGAGGAATCGGCGTCAATGGTGTCAATTCAGGAAGAGGTTGTTGAGAAGAAACAAGTTATTGCAGTCGAAGAAGCTTCTGTGGATGTTGCAGTGCAGGAAAAAACAACTGACCAAGCAGAGGCTGAGCTAACACTTACCAAACAGCAAACTAAAGAGGAAATTGTAGAACCGATTAAGAAACCAGAAAATGAGAAGCCTCAACTTTCAGTTGAAAAACCAGAACCAGTTATCGAAAAGCCAACAGTTGAGGCAAAAAGAATAGAAGAAGCAGTAACAGAAGAAGAAACTGAGGAAGTGGAAGTGGTAGTTGAAGTTGAACAGAAAAAGATCGTTGAAGTAGTGAAAGAGAAGCATAAGGAAGAGCCAAAGGTAGAAGTTATTGAAAAGCCAACAGTTGAAGAGAAAAAAGTCGAAGAAACGACGATTGAAGAAGAAACTGAAGAAGAAGAATGGGAACCAGAGCCCGCCAAGACGCCCAAAAAGGAGCCAATAAAAGAGACAATTGAAGTAAAGGAAACTGTCGTAGAGGAGGTACGTATCGTCGAAGAAGAAGTAAAAGAAGGAAAACGTGAAGAAATAAAGAAAGAAGAGGTGGTCGTTACAGTAGAGAAAAAGGAAGAACAGAAAGAAATATCGGAACCCAAAGTGGAAGAACCAAGCAGTGAGGAGGAAATGAAATCAAGTACAGAGGAAGAGAGCGAAGAGGAAATAATTGAAGTTATCACTGAAACAAAGAAAGCTGCTGAATCAATAAAACCAGCTGAAACTAAATTAAACGTTAGTCTCCCAGCGGAGAAAACCACAGACGAAGCTGAAGCTGAACTTAGCTTGGCACAGAAACCAGAAGAAGCGCCGAAGGCAGAGGAACCAACGACAGAAGAACCAACTGAAATGAAAACACAACCAGAACCTGTCAAGGAACCCAAACCGGAACCAGTTGTAGAACCAGTCAAAGAATCAGAGGCAGAGAAATTGGCTGCAGAACCAGAAAAACCAGCTTCGGTTAAGAAGCAGCTTATTCTGGAAAGCGTAAAAGTAGAAGAAGAACAGTTTGAGAAAGTGGTACAAGAGGTGAGCGAAGAAGTACAGGTTGAAGAGAAAGTAGAAACCAAAAGAGTTGCCTCGGGTTTTGGAGCAGCTACGGTATCGGAGGTAACGTCTGAATCAGTAACATTAAACTGGGAAGAACCCAAGGACACTGGCGGAGTGCGGATTATTCGTTACTTGATTGTCATGAGGGAAACTGACAAGGCAAAGTACAAGAAAATCGCTGAAGTAGAAAGCAATGTTCACTCATACACTGTTACTAAAGTCAAAGAAGATCATGAGTATCACTTTCGAATTTATGCAGAGAATGAAGTCGGCATAAGCAAGGAGGCAGCCGAAGTTGCGACAAGCGTAAAAATCCCGAAAAAGAAGAAAGAAAAGAGACAAGCCGAGGAATCGCCAAAGCCGGCTGTTGTAGTTGAGAAAGCAGTTGAGGCAGAAGTGAGTCTTCCTGCTGAGAAAACTAAGGATGAGGCTGAGGCTGAACTTATCTTGGTAGAAAAACCAAAAGAAGAATCAGACGCAAAAGCTATTTCTGAAGAACAAATAGAAAAAGAAACAACGAAAGAAGAGGAAACTAAACTCAAACCTTTAAAAGAGCTTGAACCAAAAGCAGAACCAATCAAAGAACCAGAAGTGGAATCATCAGAAGCAGAACCGACTACAGACGAAGAAACAGAAAAAGAAGAGGAATCAGAACCCGAACCAGTCGAAGAACCTCAACCAGAGCCGGTTATCGAACCTGTTAAACAACCAGAGATAGAAACTTCAGTCACTGAGCCAAAAGCAGAACCAGTCAAAAAGCTTGAACCGGTGACTGAACCAGCCAAAGAGGCAGAAGTGGAATCGTCAGAGGCAGAACCGACTACAGAAGAAGAAACAGAAAAAGAAGAGGAATCAGAACCCGAACCAGTCGACGAACCTCAACCAGAGCCGGTTATCGAACCTGTTAAACAACCAGAGATAGAAACTCCAGTCACTGAGCCAAAAGCAGAACCAGTCAAAAAGCTTGAACCGGTGACTGAACCAGCCAAAGAGCCAGAAGTGGAATCGTCAGAGGCAGAACCGACTACAGAAGAAGAAACAGAAAAAGAGGAGGAATCAGAGCCTGAACCAGTCGAAGAGCTTAAACCAGAGCCGGTTATCGAACCTGTCAAACAACCAGAGGTAAAAACTCCAGTCACTAAACCTGAAAAACCAGCAGCGGTTAAGAAGCAGCTAATTCTAGAAGGCGTAAAAGTGCAAGAAGAACAGTTTGAGAAAGTTGTACAAGAAGTAAGCGAAGAAGTACAAGTTGAAGAAACAGTTGAAACTAAAACAGTTGCTTCGGGGTTTACGGAAGCTACTGTTTCGGAGGTGACTTCTGAATCAGTAACATTAAATTGGGAAGAACCCAAAAACACTGGCGGAGTAAGGATCATTCGATACTTGATTGTCATGAGGGAAACTGACAAAACAAAGTACAAGAAAATCGCTGAAGTGGAGAGCAATGTACATTCGTACACTGTGACTAAAGTCAAAGAAGATCATGAGTATTATTTTCGAGTTTATGCAGAGAATGAAGTCGGCATAAGCAAGGAGGCAGCCGAAGTTGCGACTATTGTAAAAATCCCGAAAAAGAAGAGAGAAAAGAAACCAGCCGAGGAATCGCCAAAGCCGGCTGTTGTAGTTGAAGAAGCAGTTGAAGCAGAAGTGAGTCTTCCTGCTGAGAATACTAAGGATGAGGCTGAGGCTGAACTTATCTTGGTAGAAAAACCAAGAGAAGAACCGGAAGCAAAACCTGTCATTAAAAAAGAAGAACCCGAAGAAAAAAGAGAACCAGAACCCGAATCAGTGAAAGAGCCTGAGCCAAAAACAGAACCCATCAAGGCGCCTGAACCAGTCAAAGAACCAGAAGTGGAAACTTCAGAGGCAGAGCCGACTACGGAAGAAGAGATGGAAAAAGAAGAGGAAACAGAGGAAGAAGAGGAATTTGAACCCGAACTTGTAAAAAAGCTTGAACTAAAAACAGAACCTGTCAAAGAGCCAGAACCATTGATTGAACAAGTCAAAGAGCCAGAAGTGGAGTCTTCAGAGGCAGAACCGACTACAGAAAAAGAAACTGAAAAAGAAGAAGAATCAGAACCTGAACCAGTCAAAGAGCCTCAACCAGAACCGATTATCAAACGTGTCGAACAACCAGAGGTAGAAACTTCAGTCATTGAACCAGAAAAGCCAGCAGCGGTTAAAAAGCAGCTGATTCTGGAGGGCGTAAAAGTAGAAGAAGAACAGTTTGAGAAAGTGGTACAAGAAGTGAGCGAAGAAGTACAAGTTGAGGAGACAGTCGAAACTAAGAGACTTGCCTCGGGTTTTGGAACAGCTACGGTATCGGAATTGACGTCTGAATCATTAACGCTAAATTGGAAAGAACCCAAGGATACCGGAGGTGTAAAGATTATTCGTTACTTGATTGTTATGAGAGAAAGTGATAAAAGCAAGTACAAGAAGATCGCTGAAGTGGATGGCGACGTTTATTCGTACACTGTGACCAAGGTTAAAGAGGACCACGAGTATCATTTTCGAGTTTATGCACAGAATGAAGTCGGCATAAGCACGGAGTCTGCCGAACTCTCGACGAATGTGAAAATTCCAAAACGAAAGAAAGAAAAGAACGAAAAAGCTTCGAAGGCAGAAGCCACGCCTGAACCCGTGGAAGAAGTGGTGGAAACTCGGACAAAAGTTGTTAGTCAGGAACAAACAGAAAAAATAATCGTAAAAGAAGAAAAAATTGTACAAGAGGTACGTTAACTTTTATGGGTTTTGTTGTACGGTAACAGTGATTTTTTGCTGCTTTTTAACATGTTCTCGCTTCGTTCATCGTTATTGTTAGTGAGACAAGCAAAGTTAGCAAAGTTAGTTGACTCGTAACCGAATGCACACTGTTGCGTTCTGCGAATCTCATGTATTGAAGTTTGATCTAAAACTAATATTTCTATGAACCAAATATACTGATGTATTATGCCGGACTATTTGAGAGAACCAACTTTCTCCGTTGACACTTTCAGGCAGTACATAAAAACCTTCTTCTTTGCTCTTTACTAAACGTAAGCGCATTAGGAACTTTGTGTCTCTGTGTAACAGTTCTGCACCTGCGTTGTGAAAATTGTCGAGACAATCCCAGTCGTCATAGATTAGCCACGATACAGGAATAAATGTGTTTTTCAATAAAATACCCGCCATCAATCTAGTTTCGTTAACAGTAGTTTGGTTCTGAATAGGCCTATGCCGCGCAGTAAAGTCTAGCGAACGGACTGTTTTTGTGATCGTAGTCGAAGGAGGTGTCGGAGGCGGTAGAAGTAGAGACGGTTGAGAAGAAAGGCGTTGAGCCGTTGTTCGAGGTCAGTCTGCAACCGACCTCCGTCGCCGAGGGACAAACGATCACATTGTCTTGTACTGCGTCAGGTAATCATTGGCATTATTATATATGTCACGCCGTTTTGTATTTTTATGCCAATAGTGCGCTACTGATATAACTTTACACATTCCGTGCATCCTGTCGTTCTGTGCAAAATGCAGCAGCAAACAGAAGGATAATAAAACAGAACGGAGAAAGTACATGCGTGTCATTTTTGCGGGATTTCGCAATTCACTGTTTATAAAATTCGGCGTTTTGTTATTCGAAATCAACGATATTGTGTTTGAAAAACGGACATATGTTATCGTACAATTTTCGCTAACTGCATTTCTATTGCCGTAATTCCTTTGTGTAATCTTTATTGCGTTGAGTTACACTTCCTACTAACGGTGTTATTCTTGAGACACACCAGTGTCGTATGTATGTGTAACCCATTCCAAGCCGGCGTTCTTTTTAACTTTTTTGTTTTATTATACGTTACTGCATTTCAGTTTACGTTTTTAAACGTTTTCGTCTATTGGTCCAACATTTTTTCGTTTTTGTTTATGCAGTTAATTTACTAATTAATTTGACGTTGGTTAAAGTCTTTTGGTCTTTGTTATCGAGTACTTAATATGCATTATCGCTCATGATATTACTGCTTAGTCGATTAACCATAAAGTTGTTGTCAGTTTTTACGCGCGCGTCTTAGCCATCGTCTAGGCGTCTGTCTGTCTGTCCGTTTGTCTGTCTGTCACACTCGTGATCTGTATCAAAACGGTGCAAGCTAAAATCACGAAATTTTTACTGTGGACTGCCTTAAGGACTCTTAGTAGTCTAGTCATTAAACAGTAAGACTTAGTCTACGATGTCATGATTGTTAACATCCGAACCGTTTTTGTCAAAACTTCGGTGATACAAACAAAAAATGCGACTCTTGCTATCAGACCACGTGATGAAGTCGGGGGCCCAGGATAGAGGCATGCGTTTATTGCTTCTACTGCTGGGCGGCGAAATTTTGTTTCGGCACTGAGGATTGGATATTTGCTATATAGCTCTGCTTAACACATTTACGTTATTATTATTATACATCTATTCCACATTCATTTCCTGTTGTTTTAATGTTTGTGATTTTCTTGTGTTAATATTATAATAGACGATTATGGCCATTATTTTTGGCACTAAATGACGTTGTGTGACTGTGTGCATGCTACTGAGCGATTAGTTTCGTGTTTTCTGAGCATTTTGTGCAGCGACTTATTGTTACAGGTAAACCGAGACCCGAGGTGAAATGGTCCAAGGATGGTGAATCGCTGCAGCAGAGTGACAGGATCGAGCTACGTGATAATGCAGTTTTTAATAGCTCTGAGCTAAGCATATCTGACGCACGTGTTGAAGACAGCGGAATGTACAGCGCCGAGGCAGTTAATGTGCACGGATCCGTTAAGACAACTGCCGTTGTCGAAGTCACTGAAAGCGTACAGAAAACGTCCGAAAAACACCGCGAGACAACAGTTGTAGAAAATACCACGGAAACCGTTGAAAAATTACATCGGGAGGATACAAAAAAAGTTTCGGTGAAAGAAGATACGGTTAGAGTAGCGGTGACGGAGAAAAAAAAAGAGAAAGAAATGGAGGCACGTGAAGAGACGACTGAAAATGTTGCCGAACGAGTCGAGATAGTCACGGACAGCAGTCTGATTCAAAAGCAGAGGCGCGCGGCAGAAACTGAAAAGTTTGATAAAGCAGAGGAAGTTGTCACTTCAGAGGCAGCAAGTACGCAGTTTTCTGCGATGGATTATGCTGAAACGAAAGAGTCCGAAGTAACATCAGAAATTCTGCCGGAAGATGCCGCGGTTATACCGGAGGAGATATCTACCCCCGAAGGCAAAGTACAAGGCCTTGAATCTCCAGATATCGAAATACAAGAAACGGTTCCTCACACGACTGAGACAGCAGAAACGTCAGTGGCGACCGAAACGAAAATCATTACTCGCGACGTCACGGAAAAAAAGAGTGAGGACGGAATAAAGTCAGAGCACGAGGTTCAAGAAGTCGCAGCATCCGATTCATTAGTTGAAGATGATAAGGAAAAGGGTAAGCCAGAAGGACATCAAGATGTGTCTCAAACAAGTCAGTCGGTTGAAGACAAAGTTTTCAATGTTGAATCTCGAGTTAACTTCGAGGCAAAAGAATCAACAACAACAACTAGTGTCAAGCAAACTGAAGTTGCAAAAGAAGAAGAGAAAGTCGTAGAAATAAGCTCCGAGAAAAAATCTGTAGGAGCGCTGCCGATACTAGTGATAAAGCCGGTACCAACTACAGTAGATGAGGGCGAAGCGCTAACACTAATGTGCGTAATTGCCCAACAACCGCATGTGGAGATTACCTGGTCAAAAGACGGCAGGGAACTTGACACCACGGGCAGAGCTGCGAGGATTCGTACGATCGAGGACAAGATGGCTGGGACGTACCTGCTGGAAGTAGCCGAAATGACGTCCGAAGACGTCGGCGAATATACATTCTCGGCCGAGAGTGAGGCAGGCGTAATCAGTTGCCCCGTGAGCGTTAGCGTTATTGCTAAGCTCGGACAAGAAGTGCCGCAGCTGTCGACAGTGCAGGAAACGGAACCTCTGGAGTCTGTGGATAGTGAACCTGGTCTGGAAGAAAGTGGACGCCAGGAGGACAAAAAAGTTCTTGCCGAAATACTAGTAGTGGCTACTGATCAGAAAGTTGCAAAAGAACCGTCAACAGATCAGGAAATTAGTGCGGCTGAGGAAAAGTTAACAGAGTCCAGCGAGGAGGGCACAGAAGTAAACAAGGATGGAACTGAGACATCGACTTCTGCAGAAACTGCTACCGAAACATCAACGGCTGCCGGCGTTAGAACTGTGATTAGCAAAGAAACAATTACGAAGAAGAAAAAGAAGTCAAAAGACAAACAGGGAAAGACAAGCTCGGATATTTTAGAAGTAACTGAAAATGTTGAGGAAGTAGAAAAGAAAATATCGACAGAAGCCAAAAAAGATAATTTAGAAAAGAAAGCAGCAGAAGAGATGAACGTTGTTGAAGAAAGTAAAGAAGACAAAAAAATCGCTGCCGTGGAAGTTGCAGCGGCTGAAGTAGAAGTAATCGAAGGCGAATATTCCAAGGAGGAATTCGAAGGACCGTTGCCGGTGATCGAAGTCAAACCAGTTCCGACCTCGGTGAACGCCACTGAGACCGTGAGACTCGCATGCAAGGTTGCCAAAGAACCTACGGCTCGGATCCACTGGTCCAAGAACGGACAGAGGCTGGAAGCTTCGTCGGAGAACGGTGGGAAGATAAACATAGGCGTGGATGCGCAGACCGGAATGCACTTTTTGGAAATAGTCGAAGCTTCGCAGGAAGACATTGGCGAATATACGTTGACGGCTGAAAGCGAGGGCGGGATCGTGAGTTGCACTGTTTCGGTTGATGTGGTGGTTAGCGACTCAGAAGTTTCGTCAGCGCTGAAGCAAATTTCGCAGCGAAAATTTTCGGAAAAAGTCAGTGAGGACGATAAACTACAAAAGGAAGAAACGAAAGCGGTCATTGAAGGAAGCAAGGTAAGCGAAAAAGCAGCAACCGCAGCAGAAAACACAGCGATGGAAAATGTTGCAGCAGCATCTGAAGCAGTCGATGTAGGACGTGAATTACAGGTTTCGTCACAGTCCGATGATTTGCAACAGCTTGCGCCACTACAACAGACGGCAGTAGATAGCGAAGTAACTGAAACCAGCACCGAGTCGCTAGGAAAAGTAAAGACAGGCGAGGTGGTCGCAACCGAGAGCTCGGAGCGGCACCTGCCAAGAGCACGTGAAGCGGCGCCCGCGTTCGTGTCCGTTCTTCATCCGGTCTTCGTCGAGGAAGGGTCAGCGGTCCGCCTGCAGTGTCGAGTGGAAGGTTAGATATGAACGAGGGACACTCAATGCTGGCTGGGTTATAGTCGTATAGAGCATGTCCATTGACATAAAGTATTGTAATTGATTGATGCTTCTAGAAGTGCATTACGCGGCTTCAGTCACGTAATCCGTAATAATTCTGTCGCTTCTAGATAGTACGCATGTTGGCCTCTCGCGTTTTAATGGTTTTATTACCGTATATAACGTGTCTGCTTATTTAATGCGGGTTGTGCGTATAACCTCATACACCTGATATTTTGCTTAACGTGATCGGGTACTGATAGATGCAGTTTACAGCAAATGGTGCATAAAGTTAAAAAAATATTGCTGGATGCTTATAAATGAATATTCGAAAGCACTTAAGCCTAGTTATACGTACTGTGGTCTCGTGTTCAATTATGATGCCCGTTTTCTATCTAGTGTAATTCATCGAAAGTCTTAGGTTTCTTCTAGATCACTTTATGACACACTGTCCCATGTTTTGCTTGCCTATCTTTTAGTAAGTTTTCGAGTAGGCTACTTTTTATTGTTGTTTTTTTGCGAGTCACTTTTTGATGACATGCAGACTACAGGCTGTACACCTGATTGAATCTCGTGTTGGCCAAGCCAATAGAAACTGAATTATTTATTGGGTTGCTTGTCACGAGCTTTTTTGCGTTAATTTAGTATTTGCATTATATTATTCACTTGCACTGCGACGAAATATAGGCTACAGCGTGATGTTATTGCACATAGCAGTTTGTCAGTTTTTACGCGCGATAGCAGAATGCTTCGCGCGTCTTACCCATGGCTTGGGCGTCAGTCCGTCTGTCCGTCCGTTACGCCCTAGCACTGTATCAAAATGGCGACACGTAGAATCACGAAATCTTTACTGTGGCTGCCCCAAGGACTCTAGTTTATCGTGACAAAGTTTCGTGTCCCTGGGTGGGGGGGTTCCGCTTAAATGAGGGCGTCAAAAGGGGTACCCCCTAAAAACGTTATTTTGCCGTTATTAGCTCGTATAGTGTAAAAACGGTTGCAGATAGGTACAAACATGCTGCTTATAATAACAAGCACTAATGACATGCTTTTTAAATTTATCAACATCGATGACCTAGAACGACCTTGAACTACCCAAAAAGGGGTTTGTAGTAAATTTTTGCAATATTTGAATGCGGCGCACATTTCAAAACTGAATTACGATGAAATTGCTGGAAATAGACCAAGACAACCTACGTATGAAATTTTCAGCATTAAACGTGGATTTTAGCAGCCTAAGTCCCGATTCTCTATGTTCAAGGAGGCCGGCGCAGGTGGGCGTCAAATACAGCTACGCCCAATAAATGGTTATTTTAACGCAATTATGTCATGTACCGTGAAAACGGTTGCAGATAAGCACAGACATGCTGCTTATCATAACAAGAAATAGTGACAAGCTTTTTATTGGTGTCAACGTTGATGATTTTGAATGACCTTGAACCCCTAAAATAGGGTGTTTTAGTGATTTTTTTGCGATTTCCGGTTGCGACACACATTCTAAGAGTAAATTGTGCCGAAATGGCTAGAGATGGACTTGGACAACCTGCGTATGACATTTTTAGCATAGAGCCACATTTTTTAGGAATCTAAGTTTCGATCACTTAATTCAAGGAGTATTCCGTACGGTGGCCTCAAATTTAAGTACTCTTTCAAGATGCATTAATATCTTATTGCTGTAGGCCTACACCGATTGCCAAAGTGGCAGAACCGCTGCTATCGCGCGTCACGTGAGCTTTGCTCAAATTACTTGTCGTTACATTCGCTGCACGGTTTTGTTTTTGATTTGCTCGCTGATTTGCTTCTGTGGTTTACTTCAGAAGCAAAAAGATATACAAAACTACAATGGTGTAAAGTAAGCACTAACATAATTTCACGTTTTCGTTATTTTTTATTCTTATCGCAATCGTTTAGGCCTCTATGCGGTTTAGGGCCTACATTTTTAAAAATTACAAATCGACATAAATTCAAACCTTGCATCTTTTTGCTGTTTAGTTTTCTGTTACATTTTGTTGTCACTTAATATCTGAAATGTGTTGAAACAAAGAACTGGTTGAGTTTTGAATCTTTCCTTTTTACAAAATTGATGATGGATGGTGAGCATATTGTCCGGCCACACAACCAAAGAATAAATTCATTTGGACGTAATTTACTTTTTTTAGCGAATAACCATTGTAGGTGTCAAGGTAAGCAATAATTTAATAGCAATCAGAAAAGTCGGAAAATGCGAAGTTAGAACCATATACAAATACGAGAAGCATGACCAGATTTATCAAAACCAACACGGAGCACTGGTTGAAGTGTCGCTTTAACACAATAATATGTTGTAGGCCACTGCTTTGTACTGTTGTCTATTCGTACCACAGTACTGCGTTGTACTGCGTCTGATGTGGCAGTTAATATTAAGTACTTCGAGATACCGGAGTACATTAATAATTGTGTGGCTTGTAGATCTATAGAGCATTTTGTTTGGCTTTTTTGCTCTGTGTTTTGACAGCAGTTTAACGGTTGCACAAGAGCTAACGGCGCTGTTAGCCTGTCGTCTAACGAGCAGCACACTGTCTTTCGTGTTTTGTTTTTACTTAATTGCTATATTGTTATATTATACGTTAGTTACAAGTAGCGAATGATCATAGTTTTTACAGGCACAGTTTTATTAAATCAATGTTATAAATAGGCAGTTATTTGGATGCCAAACAACGGTTTTTATATTAAATTTAATTTGCTAAAACAATACTAGGTTTTTATTTGTCTAAGCTCTACAAAAAGACCAAAAGTGGTTTTCGCTTTTTATGCATTGTCTGAAACAACTTACTTGATTAATTTAGCAATATTCTAAACTATACGTTTAGCGTCATTTAAAACTTTTCCGTTAGCACTGTTCTGCCAACTCTGAAGCTTCTTAGAAATTCCACTGTCTCGAATATGTATCGATCGATTATTCAATTGAAATGAAATGAGTTCGATTGACAGCCGGCTGCTGTTGGCCGTCTGTTAGGTGAGCCGGTGCCCGAAGTCACGTGGTTCAAGAACAAGAAGAAGCTGAAGAAGAGTAAGAGGACGAAGATGTGGACGCAGGCTGAGACGGGCGTCTGCACGCTGGAGATCAGTGACGCTACGGCTGAGGACAGCGGACAATACACGGTCCAGCTCGACAACGAAGTACGTCTAGTTACCTTACCTTACCTTACCTTACCTCCGGGGTGGGCAGGCTCTTACACCTGCCCAGCGTTGAGGCCGTATCAGTTCGGCCCAATGCACGTCCCCGAATGTAACCGCTAGGTTACAGGTAGCGGCTATAAAGCCGTAGTCGGCTGTGAAGCCGAAATCAGCACAAGAGCACTGGTAACGTGTAGCAATCTGCCTACACGAGTTTGGTCAGCTCTTAGTTGGCTCCTCGTCTCCAGATTGTAGAAATCTTTCGGGTCATCGGTGCAAAGCCCCACCACCACGGCAAGGTGGCTGACCACGGTGGGGGAATCTACAAGTAGTTATTTTACCGCTATTGGCTCGTGTAGCTTGAAAACGGTTGCAGATCGGCAGAGACATGCTGCTTATCATAACAAGTAATATAGTGACAAGCTTTTTATTGGTGTAAACATTGATGACTTTGAATGACCTTAAATTTCAAAAATAGGGGTTTTAGTGTTTTTCCAATTTGTGGCCGCGGCGTAGATTTCAAGAGTGAATTGCGTCAAAATGGATAGAGCTAAATCAAGACAACCTGTGAATAATAACTGCTAAGGCTGTCGCGGGTCTCATGAGCTTTGCTCAAATTACTTGTTTTTGTTTTTGGAGAATTTACAAAATGAAAATAAAAGACGAAGCTTTTGTTTGTTTTGACATAAGTTTACGTTGAAATTATTTCGATCTGGACACGTTTAAAGTTGTGCATTGTGCATTTTTTGTCATTCATTTTTAGACTTAAAAAATTCCAACAGGGAAGTGTTCAAAATTTTAATTTGGCTTTCAAACTTTTTAAAATTGGAGATTTCTAGCCTCAGATTTTGTATTTCTGAAAAAACAACATGGGAGGAAAATTCTCCGCGGGTCAGTCATAATGATGCAGTAGACAGTGATAATGGTTAATGTCAGCTAGTAGGGCCTACACTGAATATTTAAATTATTGAAGCTGTATAAGCCAAATAAAAGTAGAAGAAGAAGGTAAATTTGCTGTGCGTCTGACGTTTGTAGGCTGGTAGCATCAGCTCGTCGGTGAGTGTCGACGTCAAGGCGGTCGCAGTGACGGAGGAGCAAGTGACGCAGGAAGAAGAACTTGTCATCGAGGAACAGGTTGTGATGAAGCAAGAGGCATTGGTCGAGGAGACGAAGCCGGTCGCCGTCGAAAAGGCTCCTCCACGACTGGAAGAGTTTCCCAGACCGCAGGCGCTCAAGGAGGGACAGATGTTGGTGCTGTCTTGCAAAGTTTCCGGTCAGTTTGAGAGTTTTATGACCTAAACATCTTTTATTCGCCAAGAATGATAGCGCCAGAAACACTTGTAGCACGTACGCATGTCAAATTGGCTGTATTTTTTTAATTTACCGTAGTCAGCTAGTGAGGAGACAGTAATGTCGACACGCAAAGTATTCACTTACAGACACTTTACGTGTTTATTTATTATTTATTTATTAGTTCAGCACTGACATTGAAGAACAGAAGCTAAACACAGGTACAAATAAGATTACAATGTCAGGCAAGGACAGAAAGGCTCCACACGAAGCACTGACAACTATCCTAATCAGTACAATAGGTTAAAAACTTCGACAACTCAGTACGTGTTGGTGCGAATATTATTATATTTCACGTTTGACGAAATGGTCAAAACCATACGAGTGCATAAGTTGCCTTCACTCAATCACTGTCATTACGCCATGAGACAAGATGGTAAAAGCAGAATGTAGGCTTAGTTAACGTTGCGCAGGCATAGGCTCGAATTTCAAAGGGATGGACTTTAACAGAGGCTATAGTAGGAACCGAGTCTTACCCAAATCTGCACCTGACCTTAACCACTGGTATATATAATTGTGAGATTGTTGTGTACATGTACAGTAAGCTATATGAATTTAGAACTTCTCGAATATTGCAACATTTAGCATATTCGGTGAGGTTTCGGCAACCGCTGCTGCCCTTGCAGGGTGTTTACACGATCCAGCAAACTTCCAGCAAACGTCCAGCATTACATTTGCTGGAAGTATGTATAAACACCCCACTACTCAGGACGATTTTCGTTCGCCGCTATGCGTCAAAGAACCGCGCAAAAACACATCATCACAGACACGTGGGAAAAATGTCGTGCCAACTTTCTTTCTCGCTTACTGACTTACTCATCGTCCTGTTCAGGTACGCCGGAGCCGGAAGTGACAGTGTGTAAGGACGGTCAACCGCTAGAAGCTGACGCCGATGCGGGTGGTCGTATCAGACTGAGTCACGTGGACAGACAGGTGCTTGTAGAAGTCTGCGAGACTACGCCTGACGATGCTGGAGAGTACACGGTAACTGCGGTCAACGAGTTCGGCAAGCTTCAGCACGCTGTCACCGTCGTCGTCTTACCCGCCACTGGACTTGAGTAAGTCTCAACGACGAACCTTACTATCGACGACATTGCGACAGGGGCAGCAATTGCTCGAAAAAAAATTTTTTGTCGTTTTTTTCCCAAAAATACATAAATTTAAAAACAGCTCTCCCATTTTGGATAAATTTAAAAACAAAATTGAAATTTTAGCACCTATAATTTTTTTTGTAGGAAAATTTTGCAGCTGTCTGTAGGAAAATTGCAACTTCCTGCCACGCCCCATTCCTACTTCCTCAACCCACGACGCAGCTGCTTAATTTTTAATCGTCTAATTCTGTTCACTGTTCGAATTTAAAACGGTTTGACTTATTTTGCGGCTGTCTGTCTGTCCGTCTGTGCGTCTGTCTTGTACGGGTTCCCAACTCGAAAATGAAAACTGGTGTGAATGTTCCTCGGGGCAGGAATTGTTGATGTACAAGTTTTTTTAGCTTTAGCTTTTCAGAGTTAGGCGGACGGCCGCAGAGTATGTCGACACAAAACCGACGTGAGTTTTCTACTTGGTATAACGTTTGTTTGTTTTTTTTCGGCCACTTTACAAATTATGTTTGATTGTGCAGACAGTCGATTAATCCGATTCGCCGAAATAAACTGCCGTCTCTGTTATTCCGTGTGCTGCGACGCCAAAGTTACGTTGCAGTCCAAAATAATTGCCACGTGTATCATTCGTATTATTTTTTGGATAATTTGTTAAGCTCTTGCTGTCTGAATTTACCGTCGTCACTCTCAATCCTAAAAAAAGTCTCAAAGTCTTTTCTGTCTTGTCGTTCATATATCGGCCTACTTACGTGTACGCCTGTCTAACATTTCGTATTTTGTATTGGTTCTGGAAATAAGACCAATTTTGTTATTCCGGCCACTCTAAGCTTCTACATGATGACTGATCAATCGATTGGTTGACTGAGTGAATGATGCTATGCTATTGTGACTGTGTATGTGACTATGTCATGAACATTACGTGGATGGACAAAATGACGAATGAGGACCTCTATGGTAACCTACCCAGGATATCAAATAAGATCCGGGAAAGAAGACTTCGACTTGCAGGGCACTGTGTGAGACATAGCGAGCTAGAAGTGAGCAACCTGGTACTCTGGGAACC
>Ga0209367_1002754_pt1 | contig 23450 bp, 8 predicted proteins | sample WorMetLIZISLAND2_FD_187412 | JGI IMG/M metagenome (GOLD analysis project Ga0209367, IMG submission 187412) | Marine gutless worms symbiont microbial communities from Max Planck institute for Marine Microbiology, Germany - Olavius geniculatus... ... | reverse complement strand
GTTTTAGAATAAATCGTTTGATATGGGCAGAATAACAAAGGATGATCGCTGTTTGATCATGGATATTAGCAGTAGTGTTTGTTTTGCTAGGTAATGTGGTCACACAATAAAGGTGCGGTGGGCGGAAAAACTTCACGTTTACGCGGCATAAATATCTGCTTGTAACAGTGAAAGAATGGTTAAAATTGGTGCTGAATTACCGAAGTTATCCCAAAAATAAAACTGGGGGTCCGTTTTTTGGACCACCCTGCAGACAGCCTGAATAACAAACAGGCCTACGGCGTGTGAAACACGTCGTGTTGTCCGAATGGCGAATTACAGCGTCCTATGTTTGCGAGATGTCTGAAGGTCTGCGGATCCTGAGGTAAACCGGTCCGTCTGGAAGTCTCTTGAGCAAGTTCCACGCGTCGAAGTGGTCCAGGAGTTCCAGACTGACGCCATTCACCGTTACCAGTTCATCTCCCAGCCTCAGCATCTGTCTGGCCATAGTGTCCCCTAAACACGCAGTCGCGTATTATCATCAGACTTAATAGAAATCCACCGACGTCGTTAGTTAAAAAAAAGTAGGCAGAACATGAAGTTGCAATCACAACTTTCCGGCAATTCCAATTTTTTTGCTTGATGCTTGGCACTGCAAATTTCCGACAGAGAAAATTGGGGTGCTCAAAATTATCATTTTTTTATTTTCCCAAAATGGGCGGAAGGTTTCAGCACCTTGCTTTTTTCGACGTTACTTTTCCAAAAGAAAAAGCTTTGCCGACGATTTTCCCACAACCAAAAATTTCGGGCGGGCCCCTCCTTACCACGACGTCACTGGAAAAATCCCCACCACAAAACATCTGTAAAACAATGCCTATATGTACTATATACCGCATTGCCAGAGTGAGTAAGCGAGCACGCAGGACGAGCTTATACCACTCCAGACAGTGCGGTATCGTACTTAAACCACATTTAGATTGCCTATGCTACACCATCGTTTGGTTTATGACGCGCGACTGCAGTTCAAAATTAAGAAAAAAAAGTACCAGTGCCAGCTAAGTGTAGTTTAACGAACGTTACTGCACGATGATTGCTGTAAACAAATATTTTCTCGAATACATTCGCGGTGCAGCTTTATTACTATTGATCTAACCAGTATCACTGAAGCCTGGAAGAGCGCGGAGCTGTTTAATATTCGCTACAGGTAGACAGAGAGAGCCGTAGCAATGCAGACAGACGGACCTCCGACCATGGTTCACTGCGCGGACAGGCCAGCGCCGTGCCGTCTCATTTGCCACCGAAGCCATTAATCACACATAGCCCACGGAGACGCAAAAATGTGGATCAGTGAGTCAGTGCGCAATAAAAACGTAATGTGAGTTAACTTCGCACGTTGAATTCCGATAATTCTGGCACTGCGCCAGGGTTATATTTGTCATGCATCATTGACGTAAATGTTTATATTATGAGGCCGTCATAATAAGCGGCATTACAGGTCTTGCCCGTCCCTCTGCCCGTCCGTCTATCCCGTACGGGCTGTCAACCCAAAAACTTGGAAAAACGTAGAAAAATAAAAAAAAAACAGTGTGAACGTTCTCTTTGACAAGCGTAATCGTTGTGCCAATTTCAGTTCAAAAGATCAAAGATCAAGTTTGCCAATGGTCAATGGCCTTTAAAAATGGCACATCGCGTGAACAAGGCTTGTGCGATAGCAATGTGAAAGTAAACTTTTAATCAAAGTTTAAAATAAGTAATTGCATAGTTATTTGGACAGTGATATAATATACCGGCACTGTTTTACTTGTCTGTAGACAGTCGCCCATTATAAGTACACCGGGTCTAAAAAAACAGTCAAAATTGTTTTTGTTGTAACTTTGTCACATTTTCACCAACTTTGATAAGTTTTGGCAAAAAGATGGCCAAGACGACAAAATTATGTAAGATCTACTCATTTTTTTACCTCATTTAATTTATGTCAATGCACTACCGTGTGAAACACAGATGCTCCAAATTGTTACATTACACGGTGGTTATTTGTATCAGATTGCTCACTTTTGCATCATCAATTCGACAGAGAGTGCCGCGTGGTTTAATAATTTTATGATATAAAATATTTTACAGCAAAAACAGCAGACAACAAAACAGCTAACAGATGAGCTTAAAATACGTCTAATCGATGAGTGAATGCCTATTGATCAGTTGTTGATCATTGATTCAGCTATCTGCCACTAGCCTTGCATCTAAGCCATTGTGCCTTTGTATGCGGGACACACTCTGAACATAAGTTCTGATAATTTGCAAGTGAGTGGTTATGCAAGTTTATAATTCTGCCAAATACTTCACATTAAAGTGTTTTTGTGCTGAATTAAATCATTACAACATTTACTTGAGACAACATCTCGGCGTTATGCAACAATTTGGAGCATCTATGTTTTACAAGGTAGTGCATTAACAGAAATTAGGTGAGGTGAAAAATGAGTATATCTTACATAATTCTATTGTTTTGGCCATATTCCTGCCAAAAATTATTAAAGTTAGTTGAAAGTTGACAAAGTTATGACAAAAACAATTTTGACTGTTTTTTCTGAGACACGGTGTAGTAACCACCTGATAGCGACTCTATCGATTCGAAGTGAAACTCACGACTCACGACTCACGACCACAAGTCCGACGACCATCACGCCACCGAACCATTACTATGACAAGGCTACTGTTAAAATTGAGACTACCTTTGAATAGGCGTTTGACGGTGATCGGTGCTGGTCCGCCTGGGGCGTCGCGACCACCGTCGATACAGAAGCCCAGACCGAGAGGTCCTTTGTCCAGCACGGCATCCAGCATCTTGAACGTCATCGTCGTCGTCGTTGTCACGTCACCGGTAGGCCTACTGTCCTGTAGGTTGTCATCTATTCGCTGCTCTGCTGCTGCTGCTGCTAGTGATGGTGATGATGTTGATGATGATGATGATCTACTGTCCATCCAGTCGCTTACAGCCTCGATGACAGTTTCTGGCAGTCTTATGACCTCGATATCGACCTCTTGACCAGTTTGACTTGAGCTCAATCTAATCACATTCTCGTAATCATCAGAGTTCGTAGCATCAATTTCCGGTGTCCGTTCGTCCCCTCCGTTATCGCTACGCGGCGCAGCAGCATCGCTGTCATGACGACGTGACGTCACATCGACGCCATTGTCATGGTTACGCGCACCTGGCTGCTGCTGCCTGCAGTCTACAGTCAAAGCGTTTAGCGTGGCGCTCAGCTTCTCTACAAGCCGAGTCGACGACAGCACCACGTGACCGCTGACGTCATACTTTGCCGGCAGGCTGTCGAACCGGCGCAGTTGGCGGGAAGGTCGGATGATGGGAGGTGCGTTTAGATCGGTCGACGATAAATTTACATCATGAGCACCTACATCATCATCATCATCATGAGCAGCAGCTGGGCTTGCAGCAGAGGCGGCAGCAGCTACAGCAGCAGAAACATCAGTGCACCTGTCCGCATCACTCACCTGCTGATGCTGATTGCTCGTTGTTACACCTGTACAATAGCAGCAGCAAAATTCGCACTTTGTTTTCGCAACTTTATAAACATTGCAGTGCACTACCCCTCTTTCCCGTAGACGGGAAACTATAACACTTATGATGATAATGATGATGACCGGCAGATACCACGTTCTGTAACTTAAATTAAATTGCGTATACGGTTTATTAATATAAGGTTTTAGATGTCAGTTTCCACTGAATAAATGACAAAATAATCGTAATAAAGTTGTCACGTTTGAAGTAATGTTACAAAAAAAGGTAAACTTAAAAACACACAAAATTAAAAATGATACGAACGGATATTGAGCCAGCAGCCTGCTAGGTGTATCAAGATTTTTTACTGCTCAGTCCTGTGTCGAAAACGGTTGGGGCAAAAAGTTCAGCTGCAATTTTCTGACAGACAGCTAAAAAATTTTCGACAATTTTATTCTCAAATCTTTTCGAAAGTTGGGATTTCTAGCTACAAATTTTATTTTAAAAACAAACTTGCCACAGAAAAATTTTCTGACACCTTAAACTTGGAGGAGATCGGGGACGGTTTAAAAAATGGAAGTGCAAACAGTCACAGTCATATCCAATTTAACTGCGTAGGCCTGGAGCAATTTTTGAATATATAATAAAACAAATACAACAAACTGTTGAAAATACGTCACCTTCCGTTTTGTACTCTCCAGAATGTAGCTGCTTCAATCTGTTTGCAATTTCACTCTGCGACGACGCAACATCAGCTTTGAAGACACATGACTCAATGTTTACTGTTTCCGCTTCACGTCGCGTCAATTCACGAGACGGTCTCCCGGATGTCAAGTCTTCCACTGAAGATTGTCGCTGCGACGTCTCCGATTCGTATTCAGGTCGCCGATCACTTGATTCGTCAATTTCAGTCTCGATCATAAATATGGAGTCGGATGTACTCGAATTATCACGATCGGTGTCTCGGCAACTGCTCGTCAGACTATCAAAACCGGCATTAATTTCAGCGTCGTCTTTATTTATATGTCCATTATTACCTACTCTTTCCGCGGTTTCTGAGTTGTTATAATTAGCAATAACCTCAAAGCGGCCATTATTGCGCGCACTATACATTTTTTGCGCGGTAACCGGCTCTTCCGACCTGTTCGCCGTCGTATCCGAGTGCGGCGAAGTTGGCGCGGACGCGTCGAACACGCTGGTTGGTGACGTCATCGAGTCACATGACACGGCAGGTGCTTCCGGTGACGTCAGCGGCGGGTCGACGTGACGAGACGCTGCGGGCGGCAGACTGGAAGACAGCGTGCCGCGCCAAGACAGTAAACTTAGTGAACCGACGGCCTGTGTGACGGACTGGTAGCTGGCAGCACGACGTCGCGGCGGTCGAGGAATTGACCAGGCACTCGCCGACGCTCTCACGACGATTGTTGGCATCGCCCCGGCAGACCCGGCTCTGGCCAACGTCACATCGGCGGACCCGGGTTGACCGCTCATTGTCTCGGCGGGCCAGAGCGCGGACGGCAACACCCCGGGCCTGGTCAACGTCACCTCGGCGGGCTTGGCTATGGACAACATCGTCCCGGCGGACCCGGTAGAGGCACTCATCTTCCCGACGGGCCCCGGTTCACCGCTCATCACCCCGGCGGGCCCGGGCTGACCGCTCATTGTCCCGAAGGGCCCGGGCAGAGCGCTGATTGTCCCGGCGGGCCCGGACGGAGCGCTGACGGCGCGTCCCCTGCTATCGGCGACCTGGCGGCGTAGAGCGCGCAGTCGTCGACTCAGGTCGTCTCGAAATCGCTTCTCGAGCGACTCGTAGGGAGTCGTGCAGTCGCGCCCCCGCCAACGGCAAGCAGTGGGTCCGGGCCGCGTCGCGACGTCATCGCCAGTCACGTGACGGCACGCCGTGACGTCATCGCGAGTCACGTGACGCGGCGTAGTGCGCGATTCCGCCGGAAGTGCTTCTACGCCGACGACCATCTGCGTCATCGAGCCGGCGGCTACGCGTAAGTAAGTAAGCAAGTGAATTTGTACACACGAAGCCGGAAGAATCTCAGCCTAGCGTATTAAACTATTAATTAGACAGATTAAACGTTCACATAAAAAGTAGTTCGATTCGCGGCGGTAGTAATAATAGCATGTCGTACAGGAAGTCAAATCGTATGACGTCACGTCACGCCTGCTCGGAATCCATTGCGTCGGCTGTGTGTTGCTGCCGTGTTAGCGCTCAGCTGATACAATCACAGTGAAAACGATGCGGCAATGGCCTGCAGCAGCCTATCAGCGGTAATATCAGAGCTATCTATCACAGATCAATACACAGCGTGGCGCAAAAAAAACACCACCGCTCCTCAGTTCAGCGCATTGCGCTCTGTGAGCGGTATAACTGCACTTTTTTAAATTAGAGAGTTTTTTTTAGTTATCTTCAAGTCACCAATAGACCAACCTGTAAGTATAACACGACGGGAGTTTTTTCAAGTTTTTCGTACGGTTTTTTGCGACTTCGGCGTCTTTTCTGTTTTTTTGTCTGTCGTATGATTTAGATTTTCGTTTGTGTAAATCGGATAACAATTTTTTATAAGATATTACTCGCCATCATATGCTGTTGAGGAACGTGATTTTTTTAATTTGCTATTTTCGATGTGTCAGTCACTGCATGACGCCGTTACAGTTTATAAACTGTTGTTCTGGACATTTATATTTGCAGTTTTATTACTAGGATAATGTTTAAACGAACATGGAGTACGTCCGGCTGGGTTTCCTTCCGGCTGTAGTAAATTATACATTTCGTAGGACTGAATCTATCTTGGACGGTTATTGAGATATAGTCTTAAATATTTTGGGGTCACAACTTTTGAGGTCGCGTGACGTTTCTCGTCAGTTGGCATATGTGGTTTCCTGTCGGTGGTCTGTCGTAATCATACGTCTGTCTTGCACCGTTATGGATCGGAAAGCATGAAAGTTGTGTTTAGCCCATGTTAAGGGCCAAATGTTTACTGCGCACACCACGTGTCACGCGATCTGTAGGCAGGGGGTCAGAAATGACAGCATATTTGTGTAAATCATGACGTGGGAGTAAAAGTTTGTTAATGACAAAATAGTTCGCGCCTGTCAACTTAACGGCGCAGCGATAAACGATCGAACTGTTCTTTCTAACGGTTGTTTCTTCTTGTTCATATCTAGCAAACAGCGTTGTACAACTCTGGGCCGAAATTATAGTTTAATTAACAGGTTAGCAAATTAATCGTTACAGCCACTTTGTCAACATCCATCATTAACATGTTAATTAGGAGCAATTAGGTCTTTCCAGCCAATAGGGTGGGTTATTAACAAATTGCATTAAGCCTATACAAAAATATTACAGAAAATGCACAAAAGAAAACAAAAAACGTGTTGACAAAGTGCCGACAAATTATGCGGCCGTCCGTTTAGACCTGTGTAAACCTAACTTAACTCGAACCCTCACTTTTGACCTTTTGAATTAAAAATTGACACATTTGTTACTCCTATCATGAGGAATGTTTATAGCAAGTTTGGTTTTCCGCGCTTTTCTTTTTCAAGCCAGGAGCCACATACGGGACAGAGAGACAGACAGACGGACGAATGGGCAAGATGCAGCTTTAGAGCGGCCGCATATAAACAAATGTCGTTCCATATAGTACAATATACTCGCTAATACCATAACAGAATAATTATTTTATCCTTAACAGAAATACAGCAGCGTTCAAACAGAAGTTTGAACTTAACAAACTACAAAACGAACACGAGCGTAAATAGCACTACAGTTGAGTTCTACAGTCGATTTATTCGATGACACATGTACGTAAACGTAACGATTGACTTCAAATACTGATTGTGCATTATACGTTCATCGGCAAGTTCAGCAGCTGGATGCTTCAAGTTTTAGCTGCCTCCGGTTGCTTTTACTTCTAGAGTCACAAAAGAAAATGAGATAACTGACATTACGACTATAGTTTAAAATGGATTCGTTGACGAGAATGAGAGATTATGCAAGGAGCATGTAAAATGTAGGAGACTATAACAGGAAAAAGTAAAGTGGCTTTGCCCCTTGCATGGAAAAATTATCTGGGAGTGATTCAAATACTAGGCTTATGTCACTTCGTACACATCGACCAGAAAATTTTATGATACACCGGTACAACAGTTGCAATACGCGAAATTGACAGAATCCATATTATAAGGAATTACCTGAAATTTTCGCAAGCATACTTGGTGGAGATGGAGTTAAGTAAGGATCGATCACATTTAGGCCTAAGTATACAGAATGCGGTCAGGTGGGCGGGGGCGGGCGTGTCAGTGTTGATGCAGCAGTGGAACGTGGGTCTCGTTGACAAGAATGTCGTGGATATGTCTCTGAATATCGCCGACCGGCGGCCCTCCAGTCGGTGCCCGCCGCCGGTCCAACCGAATGACTCGGTCCATCACAGTCTTTAGTCCTTTCAGCCGCAGTATCACGCTGTTGTAGTCGTTCACGTGCACGCCTAGTGCCAGCCAGTCGTCGGTCTCGACGATTAGACCGACCGGGAAGATGAACCCGTCGTCTATGTAGCGCGGACGGATCATCGGAGCCGAGCGGTAAACCGTCGGGTGCACGTGCAGACTGTCGCTGACGTAGACGATGCGGTAGGTCGGACGAGCGCACAGCACTACCATGTGCGCCGTGTAGTAGCGATGACTGTTGGTCACCTTGTACATCGTCGTGTGAGCCACGCTGTCACACAGAAAACACGAATTATCAATTATTGACAACTTTCAGCGACGGTTAAACAATGCAACGCACGCAACGATGTTAGAATGAACGCAAGAAAGTACGGAGAAAAGCAAAGCAACGGATGCAGCTAACGCCAGAAGAACTCCGTGAATAACTCCGTGAAACGTGCACGGCCGATTTAATAAATTTTGGCAAGCAACATCAAGAAAAACAAGAAATTTGAGCTACTGTTCACGAGACGCGCGAAAGCCTATAGCAGTTCCGGTTCAGTAGTATACAAATACCAAATTCTCTATCTGGATCGCATAACGATAGTAGCGTGGCGCCAAAGTCTAACCTAGGCCCTGTCTCGTTCCACCCGTGTGACGGACGGACGGACAGACGGAGACACAGACAGACGGACGGACGGACATAATTGCGATGGCTAAGACGCGATGAAAGCAGTAGCTGCTTTCGCGCGTAAAAATATAACAGTCAATCAATGCCATCAATCAGCGTTAGTTAGTGCTGGGCGTTGTAAACCGATTCCCGAGCTGGCAGCACCATCGAACAAAATGTCACAAATTAGGCTACGCTGTAAGATATGCAAACCGTTTCACCAAATACTGTGCATCAGAAATTTACTAAATAATAAATTACTGCGCTCACAATACAACGAAATCGTACAACGAAAATCTGTCGCTGTTTGAGTTAGATTTGCGGGAATTTGGGATAAAATACAACACCTTATAATGATAGTACCGTGGCGCCTCCTTGTGAATGATAGACTTCGCAGTCCGAAATCGCCAAAAAAAATCCATAAACCCCTATTTTGGCGTTCAAGGTCATTCAAGGTCACTGAATTCGGCGCCAATCGAAAGCCAGTGTACGACTTCCTATTAGTGATTAATAGTAACCTAGGCCTTATCTCTCGCACCGTTACTGAGATACAGCGACTTATTGGCCAAAAATCGCAAATTTTGCCCACCCTCCTCTCATTTAGCACCCTCGTTCGAGGTGACCCCCTTTGACTTTATGGAAAAGCTTTACGGTTCCTGAAAGTAGAGTCTTCCGGGCAGCCGATGGTGAAGATTTGGTGATTCTAGCTTGCAGCGCTTTTGACTGATCCACCCGTGTGAGAGACAGACGGACGGACGGACAGAACTGCGACGGCTAAAACGCGCTGAAAGCAGTAGCTGCTTTCGCGCGTAAAAACTCAACGTAAATGACTATAGTTTTGTTCAGGTCACCTTATTAATGTCGCTACACTACCTTGTGAAATGCCCAAGTGAACGCGCCCCAACTCAACCCTAGCTAGAGAGGCCGGTACTGAATCTACTTACCCTAAGGGGATGAAATGCTGAGTTGACCTTGGTGTTGGTTATATGCAGACAATCATCCATGTAACATAGTAACCATTGGATAGCGACAACGACCGGGAGTCGAACCAACGATATCGCGATCGCAAGTCTAACGTCGTAACCGTTATACTACCATCAACCGTGTACGAAGAACAACCTGATGTAGTACGGCCATCGGTAGAGTTCGAAGGGGGTTCCGCCGCGCAAGTGTGAGAAGGAATCTCGGAAGATGAATCCAGCCTCTTGATTGTTGGCAGCGGCACTGAGTTCGTCTCGCTGTGTGAACTGACACATGCCGACGTCGAGCGTACAGCGTAGAACTCTGAGCGGGTCAAGGTTCTGGACGAAGTGCAGCTGACGCTGTGCTGCGTCAGTAGGCTCGACCAGTCCCATCCAGTGCTTGTCACGTGGCATGTCGTTCTCTTCCGACGCGTTCACCATCGGGGTACCTGTACATACAAACAGGCACTCAGACACGATTAGCTCGAAGGAGGGCCGAGTTAGGGGTCTATGGGATGAGGTGCCGATAATTTTACGAAAGGTCGCAGGCACCGAAGGGGACGAAAAAATTAGAAACAGGGACGGGTATCTTCCTCCCGATTCCGACTAGTAGCCGTGAGGGAACGTTTAAAGCTCTCCCAGAAGGGTTCAGGACAGAGTCCCGGCCAAATTCGCATTTGGAGCACTTGATCCTTCCATCAGATGCGTTCTATGACGCTTAGTCATGTGTTTTTGTGCGGCCTAGCAACGTTTAGTAATGGCAGATAGCCTGTCGCTAAGGAAATCCGTTGATGGAGGGCTAACTGTATACAGCATTTGGGGGCTTTGCACTTTTGAGCAAGTTGCTAAAAATACTGTGTGCTCCAAATCCTCTTGTATGTAATTGAATGTCTATAGCACAGTAACTGTCAGTTTAGCAATATTATTCTGACCTCCTTCAATGCGCGGAATGATAGGCAGGTCGCTGTTGATGTCCCAGAGTACGGTGTAGTCCATGTAGGTCTGCTGAGCGAATGCCATGGCCGCGTTGAACGTCACCAGTACCCGGCCTGCGACCGCCACCAGCCGCGGTTCAATCGGTCCGTCGCCGACCCACCACTGTTTAGGTGCCGGGATGCCAAGAATACGCCCCGGGCTGGTCGGCCGCATGTGACGGTCAAACCTCTGCTCGTACAGCCAGTTGTCAGCGAACTGATTCGACGGCCAGTTATTCTTCGCCTCGTACCTGCCAGCATCACCGGGAAACATACGTGTAAAACCAAAAGACGCTAGTGAAAGAGCGCATCTCCCGAGATGAATTTCTACAAAATAGTAGAGCTGTCAAATTAACACATTAATTAACGCATTAATGCGTCAATAAATTAACGCGCGTTAACAAAATTAACGCACATACGTAAATTTATGTTAATTTACTAAATTCCGTAAAGTAAAAGTTCCAATATTCCGTTAAACTGCGGTTAGTTGATGATCAAATGAATTCAAGTAACTAAACTGTAGTTGCCGTTCTATTGCTACTGTGAATAAATAATTATTTTGACCACAGGCTAATAGATTTTTATGCTAGCTATGACGGCAGTTATTGTTGATTATGCGTTTAAAATGTGTTTTTGACTTTCTATATTACAGGCGGGGGCCAACCCAAACGTCGTGGGACCCGTGGTAATCTACCCCCTACTCTCCCTCTCGTCGGGCCTGGGTGCGTTAATAACGCGTTAATTAATGCGTTAAAAAAATTAACTCTTCGACAGCTCTACAAAATAGTAATCCAAAGGTGTGTGGCTGTGCATGTGCTTAATTCAAAATCCGTAACTTGAACCGCTTTTGAATTAGTAGCGTGTAACAACCAAATTTTAGGAGTGACGTCGCCCTCGCCACGCCCCTTTTTCGAAAAAAATTTTAAGGGGTCACGTTCGTACTGTGCCTGAAAACATGCGCGTCGTACACGTTACAGTATGTGCGTAGCTTTAACCGTTTTGGAGCAATGGCGTTAACGTCCGCTGCGCAGAAACGTATGAATACAATCCAATGAAAACATTATCTTGGCATTCACTCCGTTTACTTGGTGGAGATAAAAAGCGTTTAAAATGCGTTTTTACGAGAAAAAAAACCCAGCTGTCGCTAGAGTAAGCCGACTGTACCGCTTATGTCTGAAAGCTGACTTCCGGTCGGGGAGATGATCACAGTTTCATACACGCTATGTTAACGCTGCTATCAAACGCTACAATTAGCGCTAATACGGTAGTTTGGCGAACGTGAACGATGGCTTTCAGAATTGAAAATTGCGGCCAAACTGCTGAAAAGAGCGACATGATTATTATTGATAGCATATAGAACTCGTCATTGCCCTATTCAACAGTACAATCACCGACCCCTACGACGTACTGTTTAGCCACAATACATGATGTCAAAGACGACAGACAGACAACAGGCAGACACAACCCTGTGTCATATGGGCACAACCGTTAATACGGTTGGCCAAATAACAAAGTCTATAGGCCTAAGTGACATGATGATGATAATATCGAGCCGCAGTTAAACGCAGCAGCCAGCAAGTAACAGACCGTTCGCGGTCTAGCCAGACGCGTGAGACGAGGACCAGCTCATCGTTGAACCACGTGATCGCCGGACTGTTGGCGTAGTAGACGTTGTCACGGGCAGGGTCGAGAAACCGGCGTGCCGCTTGGCGCTCCACGTGCGGCGAGAACGAGTGCACCAGGCACGTCGACACCGTCCCGTGCATCTACATGCACATGCAACATCTCACGATATTCTCTCCGCGTTATAGTAGCGTCGTGGCAGGGTAGACCTTCACCCCGTAGCCCGCAAGCTACTACTCATTCTCCATGCCATTGAGAGTAAGAAACTAAGTGAATTGACTTGAGCATATGTATACACTCAGTGGATTAGCAACTTGCTTGATCAAGATTACTCAATTGCCCCAATCTCCCCTAGTTTTAGTTTGTCGGTCCGGACAATTTTCTTCTAAAAATACAAAATTTTGAGGCCAGAAATTCGCCAATTTTGGAAAAGCCAAAATTTAAAGCTAATTAAAATGTTGAGTCTCCCTACCGTCACTGACGAAAATTTGCAGCTGCCTGTCGAAAACTGCAACTTTCTGCCTCAAACCTTTTTTAACACATGACGCCGCTGCAGCGCGAAACGTTTTTTTTGAAGGTTTCAGGATGTAATTTTCAAAGACATTTGCACGCAGGGCCGGATCATTCATGAGGCTAATAAGGCTGAAGCTTCAGGGCCCCGACAATGTGTGTTATAATGGATTCTGAACGTACTTGGGGAGAAAATTTGCGGTCTTTTATAGACTAAAACTTTTGCCAATCTGCGTACACAGTTCAAATTGTTTTCTGCTCGCTTCGCTCGCAGATTATTTGTACCTCCACTTTTCAATTTGTTCCGCTGCCTTTGTTTGCCTTTATAGTTTAAGCAAAAAATAGCAAAACTCGTGGTTGTGTCGCAGGATCGTGACTAGTAGTGATGAAACGGCAACAAAGCTATTTTTAAATAGCCTATTTAAATATTATTTGACCCGTCGATCGTAACCGCTGTTTAATGGAATGAAACTTCTGCTTTACAAAATGTGGTAAATGTGCACTGTGCGTATGTGCGTTAGGTCTAATTTTTGACGTGCGTTAATTCTTTAACGCGTTAAGTTAACGCGTTAATTTGACAGCTGTAAATAATTAAATATTGCAATACATGTACAAAAGGCCAGCAGTCGCTTTGAAGCCTCAGGGCCCAAAGGACCATGATTCGGCCCTGTTTGCACGTGTAAAATTTGGACAATACAGACATTTTGACGCCTGTGTAAAAAACTAAGAAGTTGCGGCACTTCACTTGCAACTGCTGTACTTGAATGACATTTTCCCATGGCGCGATCAAATTAGACTACAAACAGAGGACATAACGTACTTACATGTATGGCTCGACCTAACGGTCGGCTAAAAATACAACCACATATACATAAACGATTATATAGCAACTATACGACATACCTCGGCGCCACGACCTCCCTGGTCGAACATGCGACCACCCAGGTCGAACAGGAAACAGTGCCGCTCGACGGCGTCGATCGACCGGTCACGTGGTCGTGTGACGTCATCGGTAAGCGTGGCTGACCGGTCGAGCAGGTAGGTGGACAACAAAGCGCTGATAAGCAGAATAGTTACGATGACCCGGATAAGACGCTTGAACTGGAAGGCCATCGCCGTCAGCGCCATGCTGGAGACATTCTTCCATCAACCCGGCATCAAAGACCTACCTACCGACGACTAGAACAACACCGTGCCAGCAAATTGACAGTGAATTCAGCTACAGTTGTTCTGCACAAACACATAATACACAGTTTACGTATAGTGGAAAAGGTCGTAATTTTAACGATATTCACAAGAAATAGTATTAGATTGTGACCAATCTAATGTACTCCTCGCGAGCATCATTTTTTGGTATTCTTTTCTTAAAGCTCTTTCGTTCCTTTCGGTTTGTATTAGAGACCCGGCATCTAATTGAGACCCGTTTAATATTATACTAATAGCGACTGGCATCGAGATCGTTAATGAAAATTTTCTCCCCGAAGTTTATAAAATATTGCCCGATTTTAGGAACTGAAAGGAAAAAAATTCCAATAACGGTCGATGACGCTAGTTGCCATTTGTCTTGTTATACCGCAACGCATGCGGCTATATGGCACAGTTACGGAGATATAGCGCCTCAAAGGTAATGGAGTCACGACCTTGGCCTTTTGGGGTCACGTGACGTCATCAGTCACGTGACCATTCGACTTCCGGGGGTCAACTTGCAAAGGTAAAGTCTGGTATTTGATATACTACGTTTTTGATATATCGCAGGAATCGTGACCAAAAGCAACTATGCGATCTTGAAGTGGCAGCTGATTGGCATGAGCTAATGATACCGTGACACATTATGCAGCCATCCAGTGCCCGCATCAGCGAACAATATTGTACCCGCTGTTTGCAGCTAGCAGACATACCACCGCCAGTTACAATCACCCGCATAGGCATTCACCCCGTAGACCGTAAGCCACTGTTTATTTCCCATGCCGCTGAGGGTAGGAAGTTGAGTGACTTGACTTGAGCACATGTCTACACTCAGCAGGTTAGCAACTTGCTTGATCAAATGATCCGCGATGAGATTTGAACCGCAACCTTAAAGTTACGATTTCGATACTCCAACGTAGACCACTTGCATCAACAAAAAATCACGTTTAGTTTATGTTCACAGGGTGGACCAAAAATGGCACCATTTTTTGTATACCTCATAACTTTACCAAATATTAACCGATTTTCAAAATTCTTTCACTGTCAAAATTAGGAGACAATTTGCAATAAAAATCTCGTTAAAAATCTCACCGCACCCTAAGTGTGTCACTACGCTACCTTGATAAATGTCAGTGTCTTAAAAATAACAATAATAAACAAGACAACATTGGTAACAACACATTTAAAAAAAGTTAACAACAAAAACAACGTGTTGTTGTCTCAGTTATTGTCTAAAAAATCACATCTCACAGTTTTCACATCAAATGTTCAATATGTCCGCCTTGCTGCTGGACGACGCATCGAAGCCGGCGACGCCAATGACCAATGGCGCGATCAACCAAACGCTGCGGCACTTTGCCCCACTCAGTGACAATGACTTTCTTTAGCTGGTTGACTGTCGTGAATCGTCAATATTGATAGGCCGTCTGTTGAAGGGCATCCGGAACAGCATAATCAACTGGATTTAAGTCTGGGTTGTTTGAGGGCCACATGCCAGGCTCGATCAACGTTGATCACGCAACCGGTCAGTGGCGTCGCCGGCTTGAGTGCGTCATCTGACATTTCACGAGGTAGTGCAGCGACACACTTGAGGTGTGATGGGATCTGTAGTGACAGTTTCATTACAAATTGTCTCCTGATTTTGACATGAAAAAATTTTGAAAATCGGTTAATATTTGGTGAAGTTATGAGGTGTACAATAAATGGTGCCATGTTTTGGCCCACCCTGTATAACGCAAGAAACACTAACATAGCCTAAAATAGTGCGAAACGGCAATTTGAGTAATTAGGGGACAGAGGGGTTGGTTGAGATATCGCCGCCGTAAAAAATGTTTTATGTACGGTATATCAGTTTATATCTACAAAATATAATAAATAATCAAATTATAATCGCAATACGTCTATATCTGTGAAGATGTTTTAGTTTTTTTTACGAATGTTTGTTTTGGAGTTGCAAAATTTAAATTTTGGATAACCGTTTAACTTTGTCTTCTAAGTTAATAGTCGTTGTCACCTCTAACAATGAGTTATATTTTAAGATATCGATATACACGGCGTTCAAAAGCGTGAGCGCGAGCAATTTATGAGCGATAATACAAGTGCTACGGGTTGCGAAGGTGGGTCACCCTTGTCGGGGTTGGTTGAGACACTTTCAGTCCAAAGATCATGCCATGACGCCACTGATTATATCACCGAACACTACGGCCTCTGACCCTTCTAGTTCAGTTGAGCTAATTCCCACAATGATTATTGGTAATTTCTTATATAAATACTCGGTTTATGAAGCCTTATTTTCAACACAATTTTGATGTCTTAACCACGACTGCCTTTGTCTCAACCAGTACATACTCGGGGTTGGTTGAGACATTAGGCCTAAGGTACTTAGTTATTTTTCGTACTTTTTTCACAAAACAAAACACAATTTTGTTACTCAGACTTATTACTTTTGTTGCTAAATGAACACGGTAAAATAGAAACTTAATAAGTCATACTAAACGCAATAATTTTTTTAGATATGATCTTTGGACTGAAAGTGTCTCAACCAACCCCGGTCTCCCCCAAGCTTGCTGGTTTACTAGACAGTGGAGTACCTCATACAGGCCTACTGTATTGTATACTCTGTATAAATGTATAAAACATCAGTTTATACACTTGCTAACGGCGACACAGATGAATGACATTTCAAAAACAGCAAAAAATCATTTTAAAAATGATATCACATCGCCTAACTGTCAATGTGCTGTTGAATAATATCACCTTTTTTATGATTTTTGCTGTTTTCGAAGTGTCATTCATCGTGTGTTGCCGTTAACACGTGTATAAGCTGATGTTTTGTACATTTATATTTGCTGTTTTATTACTTAGATAAGGTTTTCTCGTATTTCGTCAATTATAGTTTATCTGTCTTCCACGGCTATGAAATTGCAAAGTCTCAAAGTGTATGGAATCACGACCCTAACTTTTATGGGGTCACGATCTTGACCTTTGACGTCATCGGTCACGTGACCATTGGACTTGGCATATGCCATTTCCTATTAATGGCCCATTGTAACTGTGTCTATTTTCCACCGTTATGGAGATAAAAACCTCAAAGTAGCGTTTAGCCCATGTTTTAGGCCAAAAATACACTGCGCATGCTCCATATCACGTGACCTGTGGACAGGGGGTCTAAAATGACCACATATTTGGAATTTCCGTAGCCACACTGCCTATTCATTATACAACTTTTAGGCGGCTACGATGACGTTTAAAAGCCGTTTGTAGGCCTAGGTGAAAATTTTATACGAGAGCATTTGTGGCCGTCCGTTTTTGGGTCCAATTTTCGACTCTGGGAATATTTTCCAGGGGTTAGATATTGACTTCGAATTTTCGATTCCCAAAAGGCACATTCTTGCGTGAGGCCGCGTCATTTGAGTTATAGCGCGTATAAATGTGCAGGGCGGTTTGATCTGTGGGCGTGTCATTAAAAAGTTACATATAAATAAGAAGAATTTTTGTTATATTTCACCTATTTGCCGAGAACCCGCAACGGGCGGATTTGCATGAAATTTTGGACAGGGTCTTCTCGCAGACGTACTTACCTCTTTCAATTTTTTTTGTCCATCGGTTCAGGGGTTTCGGATTTGCAAGGGGTCGAATTTTGCCATTCTCCATTGACTGAGCCGGTCGCCATTAACACAGGGCTGCGCTTACGTCGTGCTGAGTGAAGACGTATTATCAATGACAAACTTTTTACGCGTTCTAACGAATTTTGCATCTGGAAAAAATTGCGAAATATAAGGAGTGTTATGATGAGTCTAAACGTACCAAGCAGCCACGCATTCAGCGTCACCGTCGAGTCGACACGTAGCCTATAAGACTAATGATTCTGGACACGGTCTTTGCTTCTGTGGTCTCTGCCCTCACTCCTCAGCAAGCGCGTCTGTATCTGACACATTACGCACATAAACCATCTTCTGACGCCGCGCGCTAAGTAGGCCTATCTATACACAACAACGGTATAAATTATACTGTTACAATACCAAGGCCGATAAATCTTATAGCTCTCTCTAAATACAGCCTAACATAAGCTTACAAACACGAGAATGTGTGGTATATTAAACGCACAGGCCTACAGAAGATCATTAATTTAACTGCCATGTCTTGACCGCATTCTGCTAAAGCTCAGCCTGAGAACAGATACTATCTTAACCACAGTCGGGGCATATTCTTTTCAAAGGCGCATATACACCTGTAGACAAGGACATTTTCTAATTTGCATGCGAGTGTTGTATAATTGAATCGTGTACAGGTAATGTGCAATGGCGTCGATCTACCTCACTATATTGAGGGGGCTAATGTCTAGGCGTCGTAGGCGCTGAGAACAAGACGCCGCAGGTGTCGAGCAGGATGAGATACGAAAAAGGTGTCCCCTCTCCGGCCGACTATAGGGTTTGATGGAGCATCGTAAGCTCCCTTATTTAGTGCATTTTTAGCTTCACAGAACACTTCCGGTGGAACGATAACGTATAGCAAACAAGCAAAAAAAATTGCTATTTTTTTGCTTTCCCATGCAGCTGATATGATTTTACGCGCGATGCACAATGTGCTAGCGCGTATTAGCTATCGTAATTCTGCCCGGCTGCCTGTTATTTCGTTTGTCTATTTAAGATTGTTTCGACGAGGTACCGATTAAGTCTCAGGTGCGACAGTGATTGAGTTTATCACAATAAAATCTAGTTTTTTTGTGACAAAATTTCGTGACGCTGGGTGAAAAAGTTCCGTTCGAACAAAAACGTCGAAGAAGGGTACCCCTCAAAAATCGTTATTTTGCCGCTCTTACCGTTTACCGTTAAAACGTTTGCAGCTAAACGTAAACATGCAGCATATTTTACCAAAAACTGGTGACGAACTTTTAGGGATTTCTTGCTGAGCTTGCCAGTTAAGTGACTGCCTTAGTCCCGCTACACAACAGCAAGACATGTTTAACAGTTGTCTGCCCTAAAGTTACAAAGTAAGGAGCACGCGGTCTTTAAAACGCACGCACAGAAAGTGAACATCTTTCACGCGCAGGCACCGTACGCTGCACACCGCTCAGTGTCGCCTTCAAACGTCAATATAAGTTACGCGTCCAAATCAATCAGATTGCATCGTGTCGTTGTTGACCTCTCAGTCGTCAAGAGTGTGGATTGAATGGCTATAATAGTGTAAACAGACGCGCTCGCCGAAGCGCCAACGATCCGACCTATGCTATCTATCTTAGCTTACGTGTTTAACGTCAGTAAATAAAAATTTGAGTCTCCATGGGTCTCCGCAAATGACCAAATCCCCCGCGCCTATATAAAACTGTACGTAGGCCTACAGGCGTACCGGTACTGTAAAGTAGCGAACAAAGCAAAAGAACGAAACTAAATTGAAATTTTTATTTCTGCTGCTCTAAACGCACCGAAAAATGAGTGCCAAAAATGGCAAGGCAAAAACGGAGTGCAAAGTAGAATCTATTGTGAAGACATGCACACGGCCACTAATGATGGGGTTTGTGCAAGTGCAATACAACTGTGCACTGCAACTATTTTTAAGTCGAATCTTGCTTGTCTTGGAGCGCAAGCGAATAGCGATTCCGCCTATCCATACGTATCTCTCCGCAACGTTGTCTGTCTGTCTGTCTGACGTATTCGTGCCCTTGCTTAAACCGTTTGCCACTTGTGGGGTATAATGGCACATTGTGTTACATGTTCCTGACTCCTAGGAAAAGAGGAGATTATGGACATCGAACCCCCAACCACGACAAGCAGACGACATATTGTACCCAAGGCTTGATCTAAGGCTAAACGGTCGGTCAAAAATTAAACGGTGTCGACGGCGACCGTTTCCAATCATTTATTGTGCGGCAGTTTTAACAAGCCGCAATATTAATGGTTTTGCTTTTTTGTCCGTCCGTCCGTTTAAGCCTATCTAACTTGTCCCGAACTGGAGTTGCGGCCAAACCGCTGCAAATGGAGACGTGGTTACTATTGACAGCCTATAAGAATTCGTCGTCCTCCTGTCGCCGATTCTTTACCACTTACTGTTCAGCCACAATACTGCACGATTAGCATAGCAGAGTGCATAATGGTCCTTCAAGGTCATCCACGGTCAATAATTTTCGTGTCATGTGAACGAGCTTATGCGACTTCCTATTAGTGATTTATAGCAATCTTGGCCCCATTTCTCACCGTTTAGCCACAATGCATCCGTCAAATACAGACGAAGGGACAGACAGACACATCGTATAGCAAAAGAGTAGACCTTTACGCTTACAACGTTTGGCCCAAAGAATTATATATTTGGAACATGGTGAAAAGCGACAGACGACGGTCAACACTACAGCGACGACGACTAAAGACGTGATTAAGACACCTGAGCATATGCAGCTGGGTCATCGCCTTCTCAGCACTCAACGGCTCTTCAGTAAATACTCATCACTATTCGATTACGCGACGAGTTATATAATATCACGTACTCTGCTGTAATAATTACTATGCTATACATAATCGCAATTCGCAAATCCACGCAATTGTCTGTCCATCACGCGATGGTTATCATGCACAGAGAACTGTGCACTTTACACTGCAGCTAGTGTTGCCATTAACATTGCCGAACAGTGTTAACTTCACGGTTTCTGAAACCAGAGTCTTCCAGGCAGCCGACGGTAAAGACTTGGTGATTCTAGCTTGCACTGCTTTTGGCTGATTCAACCGTGTGACAGACAGACAGAGAGACAGACAGAATTGCGATGGCTAAGACGCGCTGAAAGCAGTAGCTGCTTTCGCGCGTGAAAACTTATCAGCCACAACTCGACTTATGCACTTCTTGCACACACATTACTTAACGGGGGCGAATCGTCCAAGCTGAGAGGGCGAATCAGCAAGAGGGCGAAAGGGCTAGGGGCGAATCAGCCAATGGGCGAAATGGCAAAGAAGCGAAAAAGCCATAATTCGGTCTTGCGACTGTCTTACTAGTCTTAGCGTCTTTTAGGCACGATGTTGTCTTGTCTTCTCCGCTTGTAACGCAGGTATTATAGGTAGAAGCAAAGGGTTCACCGATAATACCGTTAAATAAGGCGATGACGAGTTTCGGTTAAATTGAACTATATTCGTAGGTCTCTTGGCAATAATCGCTGTTTTTGCAACTCAATCAATAACTGCAGCAAATTTTAGAAAAAAACACTATTATGAAGAATTTACCTGCGGTACAGTGAAGATTTCCTTCGTTCTTTATATGCTGCTTATTCAGTATCTGCAGTTCGTCGATGGAGATCTTTCCAGCAACGGACGTATTGTTCAATTTTAGCCGAGTTTCTATAAACTGTCAATAGTAACCACGTGTCTCTAGAGCGGTTTAGCCGCAATTTTGAATGCAAATTTGCTGCCTGCAGTATCATCCACCTGTATCAAATTTCATCGTAGTGTTCGTTATAGCAGTATCATCATAGCTTATGGGACTGTAGGGTTACTCACTTTGGGATATCGCTTTCGTCCGCCACCCATATAAGCGGTACGGTCGGCCCACACTAGCGACAGCTGGGCTTCTTGTTCTTATCTTTTTTGAACATTTTTTTGATTTACAAGGGGGCATGCAGTATAATGTCCCTAAATGTGTTCCGTGTTATTAAGGTTTGAAATCGTCTGTTTTTTTATCTAATGGGTATCCATTTATTGGTCCTGTCTTAAAATTTTTGTACTGTTTACATCACTGTTCTATCTGCAGTTCATATAGTAGTAGAAATTATACCTGTGACTGTAGTGTTCTTGACCAGAGCCTGATCTGGGATCTTAAATCAAAACTTTGTATAAGCTTAACGTATGTTGCACGCCTCGTGTTTGACTAGACTCGCGAACAGTGCCGGTTTCTGTATGTCACGCTGGCACCGAACACATTATTGGTCACATCAGCTATTATACGCCTGTGTTCTCTGCACGTTGTATAAACTACAGGACATTCTACATGCATCAGCATGAAGGTAGAACAACATCAGATCTGTTGAAGATGGTTTACCTGGCGACCGTCCTGTGTTTTCGACGTTCGCCTACAGGTAGGCTAAGGCCGGCACGACTATATCTGCGTCTTGCCATTGGACAAGAATAATTATATCGTCATGCTTCGCGCATCGAGTGCGTAGTTCCGCAGTAGCTAGGCCCACGCCGCACGCGTGGGCCTAGCTACTGCGGAATTACGCACTCGCCGCAGACTTCTTGATATAGAGTCTTTGTTGATAGGAGTTGGTTATCAGCTGAGTGTGTCACAGATAAAACCGTTAATCTCCATAGCTCAAACAATAATTAGTCCTTCTAAGCATGTCCGTCGAGAGAGGGGGTAGTATGGTAAGTTACCCCCAGGCTTTGCGACGTTTGGGGGCCCCGTCGTAGGTCAAAAATATTACTTACACAAAATACACCATTTGAAAAGAAAAAATTAAAATTTTTCTTTAAACGGACCCAGCGATAATGTTTCCCCGGGCCTCGTTGTGACTTTAGACGTCGCTGCTTCTAAGCCCTTTACATATAGGACAAAAATAAAGTAAAGTCTACGCTACACGTACGGTAGGCCTAAGTTATTATTCGCGACAGCTATGCTACGCGCGTCTTAGCTATCGTCGAGTCGTCTGCCACTGCTCGACCGTCCCCCTGTCCGCCATACACTCTGGCACTATAATAATATTATGTCGACGGATCTGCTTAGAAGGACTTATAGTTTGAGCTATGAAGATTAACGGTTTTATCTATGACACTGTATGTCATACAGTGCCAGGGTGTATGGCCGATGGCGATAGCTATGACTATAAAATTTTTACTGTGGGCTTCCATAGAGATTTTAGGAGTTTTTTCGTGACAAAATTTCATGCCGTTGAATGAGGGCGATTTAGAGCGAGAGCGACAAATAGGGGTAAAGGTCGGAATATACACTGTGTCTCAAAAAACATCCCCGACGTACATTTTCGACTGTAACTTGAAAATCAATTATCAGATTTTGATAATTTTTGGTGCAAATACTCCTGACACAACTTGTTCAAATGACCATTCAGTTTCCCACCTCACCCAACATTTGTTTTTGCACTACCTGGGGAAACCACAACCAGCGAAATATCACTTTTTATCTAATGCAATATGATTGCTTACTTAACATAACGCGTAACAACACATTTTGTTTACATTTTTGACACTGTGGCTGACGTTTCATTGAGTTGTCGATTTTTCAACTGCCTGCAGTAAAATTGCTTAAAGTGTTGGCGCACTATGCGAACACAGGAAAGGAGACACTTTTTTATTCATTGAAAGCAGTATCGATAATGTTTTGCTCCAGTTCAATCCAGACTGTACCAGTCGCTTCTTGACTTCACAAACATTTCTAAACTTTATCTGGTAGCCTACACACACTGTTGCATGACATGCATGACAGTCATACCTTGTAATACACCGGCTGTTGGGGCCCACAGATTAGGATAGATGGAATTTGTTGACGTTTTTTCATTCATTTTAACACGTATTATGTTTCGCCTGATTTCCCCAGCAGATGTTGGGTGAGGTGGAAATTAATACACTTATTTAATAGCCAGTAGTGTCAGAAATATTTATACG
>Ga0209367_1002752_pt1 | contig 23456 bp, 21 predicted proteins | sample WorMetLIZISLAND2_FD_187412 | JGI IMG/M metagenome (GOLD analysis project Ga0209367, IMG submission 187412) | Marine gutless worms symbiont microbial communities from Max Planck institute for Marine Microbiology, Germany - Olavius geniculatus... ... | reverse complement strand
TCCGGAAACTGTTGTCTTAATTGATCGATATTCATAAGATCTCCTTTCGTTTGTTCTTTTAAGGAGATCTTACACCATGGGTGTGACAGATACGGTCACACTAACCTTAAAAATGTAGATAGGCTCGTTTTATAATTATTGACTCACCTCCTCCCAAATTGACGGCCGAAACCTTTGTTTTGGCAAGCCAGGTCGACGGCATCGTGTTGGTGGTTAAATACAGCAGCACACCGCGCGATATGGTCGCGGAACTCATTGCCAAAATGGGCAAAGACAGGATACTTGGGTGCGTCCTGAACAATTTTGACGTGCGAACCCCAGGCTATCGTTATCGGTACTATGGTAAATATTACGGGAAATACCATACGAAAAAGAAAAAATCTCGCTTGAGTCGAATTTTCGGAAAGAGAAAGAAGTAGGGAATAAAATAAAATGCCTAAAATGTCTAAAGTGTCTAAAATGCCTAAAATTATAGCTGTAAGTTGTAGGTTGTGTGTGGCATGTGGTTGAACCAAAGAAGAAATCAAAGGAAATGATAAATGGCTATAACGGGATTTGAAAGTCTTCGAATTTATAGGTTGGCTGAAGAAATTGCTGATCTAACATGGGAGATTGTAACCCAATGGGATTATTTCGCTAAAAGTACAGTGGGGAAGCAACTTGTGAATTCTGCGGATAGCATAGGAGCTAACATAGCGGAGGGTTATGGGCGTGGCAGCCACGCAGATAATCGAAGATTCGCAAAAATTTCCCGAGGATCCCTATTTGAAGTAAAACATTGGTTAAGAAGAGCTTACAATAGAAATTTACTCGCCGAAGATGAAATTTCAAATCTGAAGAACCTGGTAAATGAGTTAACTCCGAAAATAAGCGCATACATTAATTCCATTGGCAAAAAAATAGATAATGAAAAATAATCTCTCAGCTTTGCTACTGTCATGCTCATTCAACCAACAGACAACAAAAAATTTGCTATCGACAACACGCAACAATCAACTAATAACTAACAACATACAACACGCAACATACAACAAACAACTTATAACAATTATTACCAAAAAGTTAGTGTTAAACCGGTGCTCGCTCGAGAATCGGAGGCACCTATTTTGTAACTAAAATATATGCTCCGTTTTTTTAAAAAATATTACCCCATTCGCAATCTTTTCTTCGTTGCCGGCGAAGGTATATTTATTTTTCTGTCGGCACTGGCGGCGGTGTTGATTATATTTGGACGGTCCGAACTAATACTCGATGACTGGCTGTTGCTCAAAGTTTTTTTGATAACCATCGTCTGCCAGGTCTGTCTTTATTACAATGATTTGTATGACCTGAGGATCACCGAAAGCTATAACGAATTGGGCGTTCGGCTTCTTCAGGCCTTAGGTTTTGCCGCGATTTTATTGGCATTCGTTTACATGCTTTTCCCGCAGGTGATTATTGCTACGGGCACCTTTATCGTAAGCATCTGTTTCGTCATGTTCCTTATTGTTTCGTGGCGATTTCTCTATTCAATCATATTAAATCGCGGCATCTTTAACCAGAAGATTGTCCTGCTGGGCTCAGGGCAGGTAGTCAAAGACATCAAAACGGAGATACAATCCAAAAAAGATTGCGGCTATTCGATCGAACTCGAAGTTCCCGAAAAAACCGAGGAGGATAACTCGGCCGATCCCGGCGTTATGGCAACGATGGGGCAAAACCAATTCGAGGGGTTGAGCGAGATGTTGTTAGGCCACAAAATTGAAAAAGTCGTTGTCGGGTTCAGGGAGAAAAGGCACATTTTGCCCACTCGGGAGCTACTGAGGTGCCGGGTGGAGGGCATTGATATCATTGACGGCTACGATTTTTATGAAAATCTGACCGGCAAGTTGACAGTGGCGGCGCTCAACCCAAGCTGGTTGATATTCTCCGGCGGGTTTCAAAAATCGCGCGCTCGTCGGATCTTGAAAAGATCCACCGACTTGATCCTATCTGTTGTCATGCTGATTTTTTGTATGCCCGTGTTTTTTATCACTGCGGTTTTGATTAAATTTGAGTCTAAGGGGCCAATTTTTTTCTCCCAGGAACGAGTGGGAGAAAAAGGAAGAACATATCTAGTTCACAAATTTCGATCTATGGTGGCAGATGCGGAAAAACAAAGTGGGCCGGTTTGGGCTCAAACCGATGATGAGCGAGTGACTCGGGTCGGCCGCTTTATTCGACAATGGCGGATCGACGAGCTGCCGCAGTTGTGGAATGTGCTGAAGGGTGAGATGAGTTTTGTCGGACCGCGGCCGGAGCGTAAATTTTTTGTTGAAAAACTTGAGGAAATACTACCTTTTTACACAATAAGGTTTACCGTCAAACCCGGCATCACGGGCTGGGCGCAGGTTAGTTACGGCTACGGGGCTTCGGTAGAAGATGCTCTCGAAAAGCTGAACTACGATCTTTTTTACATCAAGAATATGTCCGTACCAATGGATCTGATGATCGTATTGCAGACCATAAAGATCGTTCTGTTTAGTAAGGGGGCTAGATAGCATATAGCTCAGAGCTCATTGTTCATAGCTGATAGATTTGTAAGAAATGACTATAAATAAAGTTATTTTAGATACTTAGGTGAAACGAACCTTGTAATCGACAAGGCGGAGCTATATGAGGCCTACGGCCTTAGCTCATTGTGAAAGGATAGAAGTTGAGAAGTTGAGAGGGTGGGAAGGTGTGAGAAAAATAGAAGATGATGAGAAGTTGTGAAGTTGAGAGAGGGGAACGGGCGAATTGGTTAATAATAGGATAAAAAGCGCCAGGGATCTTGAAGTATATAAAAAAGCCTTTGCCGCTGCAATGGAAATCTTTCAAATTTCTAAAGAATTTCCTGCCGAAGAAAGATATTCGCTTACGGATCAGATTCGAAGAGCCTCAAGATCTGTGTGCTCAAATCTTGGGGAAGCTTGGCGGAAGAGGCGTTATCGGGCGGTATTTATCAATAAACTGACTGATTCACAACAAGAAGCGTCTGAAACTCAAACCTGGCTCGATTTTTGTCTGGCGTGCAAATACATAAACAAACAGACATACGACAGGCTGGATCAGGAATACGAGATGATATTGGGAATGTTGAATTCAATGGAAATCAAAGCTGACAAATTTTGTTTCAATTCCTAAATCGTCAACCGCAAGGAGCCGAGTTGCTGGAGTTTCATAATATGACAAAGCCGAGATCTGACTTTCCTATGTTCACAACTTCACAACTTCCCAACCTCTCAACTTCTGTTTCTTTAACGCAACTTCCCAACTCCCCAACCTCTCAACTTCTTTTTTTCCCGCCTACTATGCGTTGATTCGGGATATTAATGGAATTAAAAAATGAATAGACTATCAACAATCATAGCATGCCTGCTTCTCACTATATCCATTGGCACAGAGGGTACGGCCTTAGCTCATTGTTCATAGCTGGTAGCTAAAAGTAAGAAGGAATTGACAATGGCGTTTGCATTCGAAGATTTACAGGTTTATCAGAGAGCTTTGGATTTTGCGGTTAATGTGATTACGATAATTGATAAAATTGATGCACCGCGTAAACACTATAAATTAATTGAGCAGATTGAGGCTTCCAGCACATCTGTAGCTTCAAATATATCAGAAGGCAAGGGGCGCTATTCAAAAAAGGAATTCAAGCAGTATCTGTATATAGCGCGAGGGTCTTTGTATGAAACTGTCACAAGGCTTCAGATATTCCGCAAGTTGAAGTGGTTAAGCGAAGAACCATTCAGAAGTCTGTATCATGAAGGCGAAGAAATAAGCAAAATGCTATCAGGGTTGATAAATTCAATTGAAGCTTAAAAATTAGATAGCCTAATATACCTACTTACTATGAGCTATCAGCTATCAGCTTTAAACTGATGGCCACTACATCTTATAGAGAAGTTATCATGAAAAGAATCGCCATCTCCATTGCTTGTTTACTGATTTCGATATCAATCGGTGTGGGCCATCTTTTGGCTGCCGATAAAAACGATTCCAAATCAAAACAAATCTGGTCTGCCAGGGCCAGCCAGAAAGACTATCTCATTGGCGCTGGGGATATTTTGGAAATTGTTACCTGGAAAGAAGAAGATTTTACCCGAGAGGAGGTCCTGGTGCGGTTTGATGGGAAAATATCTTTTCCTCTGTTAAATGATGTCCAGGCCGAAGGATTGACGCCGGTCGAATTGAAACGGGTGATCGAGAAGGGCCTTAAAGATTATGTATCCAGCCCGGAGGTTACCGTCCATGTCAGATCCCCTTTGAGCAAACAGATTTACATTTTGGGAGAGGTGTTAAACACTGGAGAATATCCCCTGGTCAAGCATCTCACGGTTCTTCAGGCCTTCGCCCTGGCCGGAGGGTTCACCGAATGGGCTTCCAAAAAGGAAATTATTCTCCTGCGAAATATTGACGGAAAGGAGAAGATTTACCGCATTAATTACAAAAACATCGCCAAAGGCAAAGACCTCAATCAGAATATAAAATTAAAGCCGGATGACACCATTATTGTGCCATGAAAAATCATAGAATTCTTCATGGCGCAATGTAGGTTGTGAGTGGTGAGTGGTAAGTGGTGTGTTGTGAGTTGGTATAAAGAACAAAAAATACTGCGTGTGAGATGGTAAAGTGAATAGAACTGGATTTGAAGACATTAGGGTATACCGATTGGCGGAAGAAACCGCTAACACCCTGACTTTCAACCCACAACATCCAACAATTAACAAACAACTTACCACTTACCATCACCAATAACAACCAACTAACAACATACAACATACAAAACCCAACGAATAACTTACCATCACCACCATACAACAAACAACATACAAAAAGCCTGATAGATTGAAATAAATATGATTAATTGCGTAATTACAGTCGGAATGCTGATCGCGGCCATAGCTATAAATTCCCAGGCTTTTGCAGCCCGATACACCTTCACACCCCGGGTATCACTCCGCGAAACGTACACGGATAATGTATTTTTGACCGAAGAAAATACCGTAGACGACTTTATTACGGACATCTCCGCGGGTGGCACGTTATCGATCCTTGGCAGAACCAGTGGCATGAATTTCGATTTTGATCCGGGTTATGTGTGGTATGAGGATGGATCCAGAGAAAACACCTGGCGCCTACCCGCCACATTGGATATATGGGATAATTTTTCTGAAAAAACAAGGTTTGAGTTATTTAACCGATTTCTGCGATCCGAGGACCCGGATGAGAACAGGCCGACCATCGCCGAAGATACCGGCGAGGTAAGGGCGCCAGGGGATTCCACTCTCAGAAGAGGGAGGGGTTGGTATATCACGAACTTTGCAACCGCTCGGGTAAACCATCAATTCGGTAGGGACGACACGGTTTTCGGCCGGTTTCTTTACAGTATTCGCAGAGAGGAGGAAGAAGACGGGAACGACAACGACCGCTACGCTCCGTCAGCTGGTCTCACATATTGGTTTGGACCCAAATGGGGAACGACCGTAGATGCTGCATACACGCGTGCTCTTTTTAAAAATTCGGATGATTATTATGATATTCAGGGTATATTCCGACTAATGCGTAGGCTGACCCGGACTTTCCAATTATTCGGCCGTTATGGCTATGCGTATCGGGATAACGATGGCGATGATCAGCAAGAAGCAGAAGGTGACTATCAGGTCCATGCGCCATCTGCTGGCTTTAATTATGAATTTGCAAAAAACGCCAGAGCGTCTCTTGGTTTAGGATATTTTTACCAGGAATTTAAAGACAGCGAATTTGAAAACCAGGAAGGCTATTTTATCAACGGCGATCTATTTAAACGCTGGAATTTTCAAAGATGGTCGTCACAGCTGCTGGGGCAGGCCGGGCTGGACCGTAATGATTTCGGCAATGAAAAATTGGGATTTGAATGGTTTGCCGGCATTATTGGCAATGCCACTTATAATTTCACCCGAGACTTTTCCGGTAATGTGAGTGCAAGCTATCGATATTCTGATTTTATAAACGAGTCCCGCGAGGATAGCCGCCTCGGTTTTGGGGCGGGAATGGCCTGGTTGGCGAATAAATGGTTGGCCTTAACTCTTGACTATAACTACAACAAGTTCAACTCCACCGTTCAAGAGGACTACGATGAAAATCGAGTGTGGCTCAGACTGACCCTGCAGCCCGATCGCCCGTGGCGCTTTTAATAAAAAGCAGGAAAAAGGTTAAAGGTAGCAGCCATTTTCTTTTTACCTGAAAACCCAACCAGGAGCTTTGAGCTGTGAGCTACGAACTGGCGCGTCAGCGCCTAACCTTTTACCTTTAATCTTCTGCCTTGGCTTCGTAACCGAGCAGGCGGAGCTATATGAATCCTACGGATTCAGCTCATGCAGGGGTAAGTGTTTCACCTCCATTGGAACAGAGGGGTAATGCATCAATCGTCAAGCCTGCCCTGTTCCAATTACCAAAAAACAACCTACAACAAACATTTTACAACTAACGTCGGCACAGCCGACAGCGAAGCGGATCAACCTACAACAGACTACTGGCAACACATATACCTGCGGCCGAGTTTGACTTCCATAGGCTCAGGATGTATTATAAGTTATCGATACAATAATGTAGAAATACTATTTTGATAGTGTTGAAACTGAATCTTTAATTAAGGACACCATTTCATGGAATGGAAAGATATAAAAAAGAATTTTGAGAATCAATGGGTTTTGATTGAAATAAAGAGCGTTGATGAGAGCTTCAATGTCCTCGAGGGAGAAGTTTTGGCACATTCCAAAGACAAGGATGAAATTTATCAGGCGCTTTTAAAAATCCGACCCAAAGAGTTCTCCATTGAATATACGGGAGAAGTGCCGGAAGACCTCGCAGTCGTGATGCCTATGTAGATTGATTTTTTTATATAAATTATTTGTACATGATCAACAAACTCAACAAACTCAATCAACCAAATTAGCCTCCCGGCTTCCAAACTTTCCAGCTTTTAGGTAACTTAATCAACTGAATCAAACAACCAGTTTAAGAGAAACGGCCAACTAACAACAAACAAAATACAACTCACAAGCGCCTGCGTCCGCCCAACAACAAACAGCAATAAATCATCTCCAACGAAATTAGATAATACCATTCCGAAAAATAAAATGTCATTAAAACATACCCTCATCGCTTCATCCATAATGATCTTTACAGCTGTGCTGCTCAACTATATAGCCCATAGCGAAGATGTTCACCCCAACAAGCCATTTTCAACATTTCCCAAACAAATTGGTCAATGGAAAGGCATTGAACACAGGTTTGCTGATGAGATTTACGCCGTCCTGGGTGTTGACGATTCCTATCTAGCTACATACGCAGCACCAAACGGCAGTCAGGTTCAACTGTATATCGGTTTCTACCAGAGCCAGCGTGAAGGCGATTTAATCCATTCACCCAAAAACTGTATGCCTGGAGGAGGGTGGAACATCGTCAAATCATCAATTGAAGAGCTGGACGTTTCCGACACGGACTATAACACAATTAAAACGATAAGATTCAAATTGTCGAACGGCATGCATGAGCAAGCAGTTCTTTACTGGTTTCAATCACGGGGTAGGATTATTTCTTCCGAATATCTCCAGAAGATTTATTTGGTGATCGATTCAATCACCCGCCAAAGGACGGATGGCTCATTTGTGAGGCTGATTGCACCCATTCAAAATGGAGATGAAGAAATGGCCCTAAAATCTCTCAAACAATTCGCACAGGACATTTTTCCAATACTAACTGAATATATACCGTCTTAGTGAAGCGCGGTTAACCGCAGAGATCGCTGCGTTCGCAGAGGGTAAAAATTACAATGCTTTTGCAGTTTCTGGTGGCTTGTCGGGCCGTATATAGAAAAGCGAAGCTGAATCCAGACTGATAGCTGCTTTTTTCAGTGTCCTCCGCGATCCCTGCGGTGAACTATTTCAACAAACCGAGCAAACTATGCAAAAATATCTGAATACCATATATTCCCAGCTGCTTATTCTTACTTTTTCCTTCGCAATTGTGTTTCACCATACTGTCGTTAAAATGGCAATAGACTGGTCCCAAGACGACAACTATTCTCACGGATTTTTGGTCCCTTTTATTGCTGCTTACATGATTTGGCAGAAACGTGAAGAGCTTTCGGTACTGAAGATCAGCTACAACAATTGGGGATTGATAGTAATAGCGGCTGGAATGTTGCTATTTCTACTTGGCAATGTCGGGGCTGAACTCTTTACCATGAGATTTGCCATCGTAGTGTCAATTTTTGGGTTGGCAGTTTACCTTACAGGCTGGCCGACAAGCCGCCGAATTGCAGTGCCGATTCTCTATTTAGTGATTATGATACCCTTGCCGGCTCTACTTTGGAACAAACTGGCATTTCCGCTTCAACTTTTTGCTGCGAAAATAAGCGCGGAAACGATAAACTTTATCGGAATTCCGGTACTGCGCGAAGGCAATATTTTGCATCTAGCCAATACATCACTCGAAGTGGTCGACGCCTGCTCTGGTTTGCGTTCATTAACCTCACTATTGGCGCTTAGCGGCGCTTTCGCCTATATCGTAAATTTGAAGAAATACAATAAATGGGCTCTTTTCTTTTCAGCTATGCCAATTGCAGTGGGGGTAAATGTTTTGCGATTATCTATTACTGCCATCATGGCACAACGGATCGGCGCCGAAGTTGCCCAAGGATTCTTGCACGATTTTTCCGGAATACTTGTTTTTATAGGGGCTTTTTTTCTTCTATATTCTGTCTATTACATTCTTTCTAAACTGGAGAAGCGAATATCAAAATCCGAACCGGGCCGCTAAGCTTTTAGCCGATTGTTTGATTCATGAGATTACGTCAAACGGCGCGGTTTCGCACAGAGCCGTTTACAAGGAATAATTAACACCCCTTGAAAATAATTACGGTCATTGGGGCGCGGCCTCAGATTATTAAAGCGGCAGCGGTCAGCCGTGCTTTGATCCGGGACTATGAAGATCGCAATCCCGAGATAAGGGAAATTATTGTACACACCGGTCAGCACTACGACTACAACATGAGCCAGGCGTTTTTCGATTGTCTTGAAATCCAAAAACCGGACTACAACCTGAACGTCGGCTCTGGACATCACGGGCAAATGACCGCTGCCATGCTCGCCAAAATTTAGGATGTATTGATGAAAGAGAAACCCGACTGGGTTCTGGTTTACGGGGACACAAATTCAAGCCTTGCTGGCGCCTTGGCAGCATCCAAGCTACATATTCCTGTCGCCCACGTGGAGGCTGGTCTACGAAGCTTCAACAGACACATGCCCGAGGAAATTAACCGGGTGTTGACTGATCATGTTTCGAAACTACTTTTTGCACCGACCGGCACTGCCGTGAATAATCTGGCAAAAGAAGGTATCCTTAGCGGTGTGATCAAGGTTGGCGACGTGATGCTGGACAATTATCTTATTTTCAAGCCTATGGCTTTACAGACGTCCAGGATTTTAGAACAATTGGGGGTAATTTCAAAACATTATTGCCTGGCGACCATACACCGTCAGGAGAACACTGACGATGCCGCGAAGCTTAGCGGGATATTTCAGGCGCTAAATGAAATCAGCCGGCAATTCTACCCTATCATTTTACCGCTGCACCCTAGAACACTTAAGGCACTTGAAAAAAACGGGTTATCTAACGACGCGTTGTCAAACCTTTTGCTCATCGAGCCGGTTGATTACTTCGACATGATCTGTCTCCAAATGAACGCTAGCGTCATCCTCACTGACTCTGGTGGAATTCAAAAGGAGGCATACTTCGCAGGCGTTCCCTGCGTCACCCTTCGGGATGAAACCGAATGGATCGAAACGGTTGAGGCCGGCGTCAACTACCTCTGCGGTGCAGATACCACGTTAATACTGGAAGCCTATTCAAAAGCCTGCCAAACAGAGGTCAACATGCTCGATGGTCTTTATGGAGACGGCAGCGCCAGCACATCTATCATCCGGGCATTGATCGAAGACGCCACCAATCATTATATGCCGCCGCAATAAATATTCGTCATTTTTGAGTATTTAGTCTGATATAAGCCCTCCACCTCTTGTGGAGGACCTGGAATAATTTATCTGTGAAAATCTGTGAAGATCTGCGTCCCATACTTAATTTATCGAATTTCGCATTTCGGGCTCCGTACTTCGGATTTTTATTGATGAGCGCTTAATCCAGTCCAATTTACTTTTTAACCTCAAACCTTAATCCCTATACCTTAAACCTTTCTTTATTCTATGTGCGGATTTGTCGGAGTTATCAATAAAAATAATCAGCCTTTAATAGAACTGCCTTTGTTGAAGAGAATGGCGGATACAATTAGTTATCGTGGCCCGGACGATGAGGGGCATTTTATCGACAATCGAGTTGCCCTGTATCACAAGCGGTTGGCCATTATCGATCCGGTAACAGGTCGCCAGCCGATGACCAATGGTTCGGTAACTATTGTATTCAACGGAGAAATATATAACTATATCGAATTGCGTGAATCATTGAAGCAGCTGGGACATGCATTTGTGACAAATTCAGATACCGAAGTCATCATACACATGTACCTGGAATACGGCCTCGATTTCGTGAAACAGCTCAACGGCATGTTTGCCTTTTTATTGTACGACTGCAAGTTGGACCGAATAATCACCGCGCGTGATCATTTTGGCATAAAACCGCTATATTTCTACATAGGGGATGAGCGCATTGTTTATGCCTCTGAAATCAAAGCCATACTCGAACACCCGGACCTGACGGCTGAGCCGAATTACAGTGCTATTTTTGACTACCTGTCTTTTCAATATGTGCTGGGTGATGCCACGATGTTTCGGGGGGTCAACAAACTGGAGCCGGGACACTGCCAAGTGATTGAGCTGGAAACCATGACCATCGAATCGCTGAAGTACTGGGAACCCGACTTCCGGGTGGACGCTGATCATACCGAAAGATATTTCATTTACCAACTGCAAAATTTGCTGGTGGATACGATTAACATCCAGCTGCGAAGTGATGTTCCGGTGGGCGCTTATCTCAGCGGAGGTATGGATTCGAGCCTGGTGACCATCCTGGCCGCTGAAAAATATCCCGGACGGATTAAAACCTTTACGGGTGCTTTCCGTGAGGGACCGCAATTTGACGAAAGCAAATATGCCAGAGAGGTGGCCGAACTCTGCAATTCAGAGAGTTTCACAGTGTATCCGACCGAATCGGATTTTATCGATCTATTGCCGAATTTGATTTACCACATGGATGAACCCACCGCCGGTCCAGGTCTTTTCCCGCAATTTATGGTATCCCGTCTGGCCTCGCAGGAAGTAAAGGTCGTCCTCGGCGGCCAGGGTGGCGATGAAATTTTCGGTGGTTATACCCGGTATTTACTAGCGTACCTTGAGCAGGCATTAAAAGGGGCTATTTTCGAGACACATGAAGAAGGCGAGCACATCGTATCACTGGCTTCGATATTGCCAAACTTACCCTTCCTGAAGCAATACGTTCCAATGCTAAAGAGATTTTGGGAAAAAGATGTGTTTGAAGATATGGATCGCAGATACTTCAGCCTTGTTGATCGCAACGAAGGCGACTCGCGGCTTTTGAGCGGCGATTTTAGAAATGGTCACAATCCAGAGAATGTGTTTGCAAGATTCCAGAACGTATTCAACCATCCCGATACCCTATCCTACTACAACAAGATGGTGCACTACGACATGGTGGCCGGCCTGCCGGCTTTGTTGCAGGTAGAGGACCGGGTGAGCATGGCCAACTCATTGGAATCAAGAGTACCCCTCCTCGACTATCGCATTTTAGAACTGATTACCAGCATGCCACCGCGGATGAAGTTCAAAGGCGGCGAGATGAAGTATATCTTTAAAAAGGCCATCAAGTCTATTTTACCACCCAAAATATACTATCGTAAGGATAAAATGGGTTTTCCGGTCCCCTTGCATCTTTGGACGCGCAATCGGACAGGGGGATTTATCAGGGATGTCTTGCTCTCTAAAAACTGCCGTGAACGCGGCGTTTTTGATGTGAATCGTGTTGAGGCTTTGATTGACAACGAAAAAGCCTTCGGCCGCAGGCTGTGGGGCCTGCTCTGCCTTGAGCTCTGGTTTCAAACTTTCATCGACAAAAATTAAAGTTCACCACGGAAAGACACGGATAAACACGGATGGATGAATTTAAAGAAAAAGATATAGTATGAATCTTTAACCAAAATGAGTTTCAGTGTCAATCCGTGTATTTCCGTGGTTAAAAAGTAAAATTGGATGAGCATTACACCTGAAAATTGGAAAGTTGAGAAGATCGCCGTAGTTGGTCCCGGCATTGTCGGCATGCCCATGGCTGCCATGCTTGCGCATGCCAAAATTCGTATCGGAACCGATACGCCGGCTAAAGTGGTCGTCGTCCAGCGCAACTCTCCAACCTCGGGCTGGAAAGTCGATGCTATCATTGCAGGCAAATCCATCATCGGAGGTATCGAACCGGAGTTGGACCGAATCGTCAAGGATGCCGTGGCCGAAGGTCTGCTAAGCGCAACTCATAGCTACGCCCAACTCAGCGATGCCGATGTTGTCCTGGTGTGCATTCAGACCGACAAAGACGGTATGGGCATAGGCCCGGACTATAAACCGTTGTTCGAAGGGCTCAGAGGACTGGCCGCTGCCTTGCAGGAGAAACCCCCGGAAAAATTACCTTTGATCATTTTTGAATCAACCTTGGCGCCTTCTTCCATGTGTACTGTGATTAAGGACTTCTTCTCTAAATGCGGCCTTGCGGAGGGACGCGATATATTACTGGGTAACAGTCCGAACCGGGTAATGCCCGGACGACTGGTCGAAAGGGTGGCTGATTCGGACAAACTGATCGGTGGATTGTCATCCTTAACCACAGAGTTGATAGATAAGCTGTATTCCAATATTGTAACAAAAGGTATTCTCTATCAGACCAACAGTATGACCGCTGAAATTGTTAAAACGCTCGAAAATGCCTATCGGGATGTCCGTATTGCCTATTCTTCGGAAATCGTAAGATACTGCGATACTAACGATATCGATTTCTACCAGGTCAGAGATCAGGTCAATCACCGGTTGTCACAGGAAGATGCGGCGTCAGAGAATCCTAATACCGTGCCGATTGGCGGACTGCTGATCCCCACTATTGGAGTGGGGGGACACTGCTTGCCCAAAGACGGGATACTTATGCTGTGGCGACAGCTTGAAAGAGATCAGAATACGAACGACAGTGTTATTCTCGAGTCCCGCATGATAAATGATTCCTCCCCGGCTAAAACCATCCAGGGAATAGAAGAAAAATTTGGTGATATCTCCGGCAAATCCATCGCGCTATTGGGCACTGCTTACCGCTTCAACTCGGAAGACACCCGCAATTCACCGACACTGCAACTGGCCAAGCTGCTCCTGGATAAAGGCTGCAGTGTTGCGATGCACGATCCTTTCGTAAAACCTAATGATCAGAAGCTTCAGCAATTTAACCTCCAGGATTATTTCACCGAAGATCTGGAAAAAGCTATGAATCAAGTGGAAATAGCAGTATTTTGTACCGCCCATCAAAAATATAGCGAAGCCCGCGAAACAATTCTGCACCTTGCACCGCAGCTTAAAGGCATTTTCGATGGCTGTAATCTGTACAAAAAGTCGGATTTTATTGAAGACCAGGTCTGCTACTCTGGCATCGGGCGGGGGACAAAGCCACCAGAGCCGAAATTTGTTGACTTCGTTTATGAGGGCTTCCGCATCATGGAAAGAGGTGTTGCCAACGAAGTACGGAAATTTGTTGACTTTGCCAATGGCCGGTACGCAGCAGACGATTTTAATCGTGTCGATTTCAAAGAAGTTCAGCGCGTCGCCAGAACCTGCGTCACTGGCTGCGACATTCTCGACCCGGGACCTGTCAAATCAATTCCGGATTATAAAGGCTTCATACCCCAACTGCTCCAATGCGCAAAAAAAGCTTATGATAAGCAACAGATCTAAATTGGATGAATCCTAATCAAATACAATTATTTTAGATAGGACCCACAAACTTTCCAAGTAAATGTAAGCATACTGAAAAAAGCGGATTGAGTCTAGCCAGTTCCATTAGAGAAATGTCAGCAATAAATATATTATGGTTCTCCTATAACTCCTGTCTAATAAACTATTCGATTATTAGGCTCTATCCCTTAAGTAAATTTAAGTGAATATTGGAATCATTGGCGGTGGGATGATGGGTTTGGCGACAGCCTATTATTTGAATAAAAAAGGCCACCAGGTCACTATCCTAGAAAAAGAAAGCGAAATCGGCGGTCTCTCCCGCTCGACCGAAATCCTGCCCGGCACCCGGTGGGATCGCTTTTACCACGTTATCCTGTCTACAGACGCGGATCTCTTGAATTTCATCGACGACATCGGCCTGTCCCTGGATGTTCAGTTTCGGGAAACCAAAACGGGCTTATACACCGACGGTCAGCTGCACTCCATGAGCACCACCTTGGAATTTTTGAAATTTAAACCGCTCAGTCTGATGGACAAATTCCGTCTGGGAGCCGGCATATTTTATACATCTAAACTCAACAACTGGAAGCGTTTGGAGAAGATGTATGTCAAAACCTGGCTGACCCGTGTGTTCGGACGCCGAAATTACGAGAAAATGTGGGGCCCATTACTGCGGTCCAAACTCGGGAGGGCCAGTGAACAGACCTCTGCTGCTTTTATTTGGGCCACAATCAGGCGCTATTACGGCACCCGTGAATCAAGCTCGAAGAAAGAAATGATGGGGTGTGTACGCGGGGGTTATTTTTCAATCTTGAATAATATCAAGGAGAAGCTTCTATGCAATGGGACACGGATCGTCACAGATTGCACGGTAAAAAAAATCGAATCCAGCAATGGAGGAAAAATTACGATTCATTCCTCAAATGATTTCCCTCTGGAATTCGACGGCATCATTGCTACCACACCGAACCCGGTGATCAATAGAATGTTACCTGATCTATCCGCTGACTATAGATCTCAACTGGAAGCTGTTCGCTATCTCGGTGTTATTTGTGTTACCCTGGTTTTGAAGAAATCTCTAACTACATGTTATGTAACAAATTTGACCGATGCAGATTTGCCGTTCACCGGGCTGATCGAAGCCACCAATGTCATCCCTCAGGGATTATTAGATGGTAAAGCTCTCATATATTTGCCGAAATATGTGACACCTGATGATGTGTTTAATGAAAAGCCAGACGAAGAAATCATCAAGGTCTTTTTAAATGCACTAAGACGGATGTTCCCTGATCTTTCCAAAGACGACATCATTAACCTTACTGTTCATCGAGAGCGCCACGTGCAGCCTTTGCAGGAAATCGGTTATTCAGAGAATATCATGCCCATGAAAACCCCTATAAAAAATGTTTACATGGTCAACACCACGATGATCCTGAATTCAACCCTCAACAACAACGAAGTCATTAAACTCGCACGAAAAGCAGCCAATCTGGTAGCGAATGATAATTAATCGCAGATTCAAGCAGATGCTCACAGTTTCTGTTTTTGGGATTACTTCAAACGCCAAAGGACTGATAAAAAGTGGGTGGTTTTAGATTTTCCCGAAGGGCATGATGGATAATGTCCGGCCAAGACGGCCGGATAATTGTCTGCGTTAATCTGCGTACATCTGCGGCTAAATATAAAATAAAATGAAGAGCGCAAATACCAATAGCGATAAAGCAAAGCCCCTGGCAAGCATTTCTCTTGATTTGGACAACCAATGGTCCTACATGAAGATTCACGGCGACGAAGGCTGGGAAAAATATCCGTCCTATTTTGATATCTTTGTCCCTCACATTCTCGATATCTTGGATGAGTGGAATCTGAAAATTACATTTTTTATTGTGGGCATTGATGCTGCCAGGAAGGCGAACCAGACATATTTACGGGAAATTGCTGGCCGGGGGCACGAAGTCGGAAATCATTCCCTGAATCATGAATCTTGGCTGCAGAAATATTCACGGGATCAGCTTGTCGATGATATCTGTGAGGCCGAAAAAAAGATTGTCGAATCAACCGGGAAAAAACCGGACGGTTTTCGTGGACCAGGCTTCAGTTGGAGCCATTCACTACTAGAAGTGCTGGCAGATCAAAAATACTTGTTCGATGCATCAACCCTACCGACTTACATAGGCCCTTTGGCACGGATGTACTATTTCTGGAAATCCGATTTAAGCACGAAAGAAAAGAAAGATCGGAATGAACTTTTCGGTAGTTTCAGAAATGGATTTCAGCCCCTGAAACCATACAGATGGCAACTGGTATCAGGGAAATCGATTTTGGAAATCCCGGTTACGACGATCCCCGTCGTAAGAACACCTTTTCACCTGAGTTACCTACTATACATGAGCCGGTACTCGGTGCTTCTAATGCAGCTTTACCTGTCCATGGCAATCTATATGTGTAAAATCACCGGCACATCTCCGAGCTACCTCTTGCATCCGCTGGATCTTATTGGCGGCGACAAAATCAAAGAACTTGCCTTTTTTCCTGGCATGGACCTTGCTAGCGACCAAAAAGTTAAAGTCTTCAACAAGATGATCAGTACTCTTTCAAAACATTTTAATTTGGTCGATATGAGTACTCATGCAAACGCGATTCTGAAAAGAGACTACCTCAAAGTTGTTACCGTGTAGCCTCAGATATTTTGATTGTTACCACTAAAATATAATTTGTTCTTTTGCAATTACTATAACTTTTGGTTTTAGCCATGATTGGGACACAAATCTTGAACAGATAAACACAGATCACATAGTAGATAGGTAATTGCAATACGAATATAATTCTTGTTTGTCTGTGCTAGTAAAGTCCAAAAAAAAACTTAAATTTTCCAGCCGGTGTAATGCCATGAGCCCCGTTGACCAATCTGAGCCACTCGAAAGAACAAGCAGGGAACAATCTACGTCGAAGAAGCCATTCGTCTCCATTGTCGTGCCTGCATATAACGAAGGCGCTATTCTCGAAAACAATCTCAACATAATATCCGATTACATGGTGTCCCTGGAAGACGACTACCAGTGGGAACTCATTGTCGTCAATGACGGGAGCACTGACGACACGGGTAGTATAGCTGACGCATGTTCCTCCAAAAGGCATAACATCAAAGTGTTACATCACATGTACAATTTTCGTTTAGGTCAAGCACTAAGACACGCTTTCAATAATTGCCATGGCGATTATGTTGTTGTTCTAGATGCAGACCTGAACTACTCAACCGACCACATTGGAATGCTACTTGCAAAAGCAAAGGAAACCAAGGCAAAAATAGTTATTGCTTCGCCCTATATGAAAGGCGGCAGGGTATCGAATGTCCCCTGGTTGAGAAAGACGCTTAGCGTTTGTGCTAACAAGTTTCTGGCCTTTTTCGCACGAGACAGGTTCCAGGGTAAGTTGACGACGCTCACGGGAATGGTGCGAGCATATGATCGCCAATTTTTATCCAGACTAAATTTAAAGGCCATGGATATGGACATCAATCCTGAAATAATTTACAAAGCCATGATCTTGCGCGCGCGTGTCGTGGAAATTCCAGCCCACCTGAACTGGAACCCAGAAGAAGCCGCAGAAATGCAAGGAATGAAGAGGATATCTAGTATCAGGGTCATGAGGAATATTCTTTCGAGTCTCCTTTCGGGATTTATTTTCAGGCCGTTTATGTTTTTCATCATTCCGGGAACAATAATTTTTTTATTTTCTCTATATCCGATTGCTTGGGCTTTTGTTCATACAATTACCATGTATGGCAAGGTATCTGGAAAGACCGGTTACACCTTTTCTGCTGCTGTTTCAAAAGCATTTGAGTTGTCGCCGCATAGTTTCATTGTTGGCGGTATTACATTAATGATATCCGTCCAACTAGTTTGTTTTGGAATAATATCTATGCAGAATAAAAGGTATTTTGAGGAGCTCTTTCACCTCGGCTCTAATCTTAACCCATAGATTTTGTTTCACTTTTTAAATAACAGAAATAAGATGGGCTCTAAAATATAATTGAAAAGTTTCAGTGGAAATAATCTCAGATCTGTTTTCCAACGATTTGTTCCCGCACACTTCCACGATCCTTTTGGCTTGTTCATCAGGCTCATACGGTCCAAAAATCGGGCCGCCCTTTTCACAATAGGGACCTCGGTGTTGTCGGCTTTCGCACTTCCATTAGACATTGCCTTAGGGTTGGTTGAGAAACATTTTTACAAAAACGCTCCTGTTACTCGCCTTCCAATGATTTTTGTCACAGGGCCTGCAAGAAGCGGTACAAGCTTAGTAGCCCAGACACTTATTCGACACCTTCCGGTCAGTTATTTTAACAACTTGACAGCTGTTTTTCAGCGGGCACCCATCGCTGCAAATATTTTATTCAGAAAAATGATCTGCCAAAAAAAAGTAAACTATAAAAGCTACTATGGAAAAACGGTCTCTTTCTCAGGCCCCAATGACGGCCTTCACATCTGGGACAGATGGACTGGAAAAGATAGGACCAGCATTCCCGGCTCTTTGGGTGAGAAAGAAAGAAATGACATGTTAATTTTTTTTGGAGCTTATGAAAAAGCATTTCGTAAACCCTTTGTGAACAAGAACAACAATCTTAGTACATTCGCAAGTCTCATTGCAGATGCACTTGAAAATGCGCATTTCATATACATAAAAAGGGATCCTTTATATTTGGCACAATCATTATTGAAAGCAAGAATTGAAATTCAAGGTGATGTCCATGTGCCATATGGAATTCATAGCCCGACTTGGACGAATAAAAATGTAGGTGATCTAGATTTTGTGCAAGATGTTTGTGAGCAAGTCCTGTTTCATGAAGAGATAACGAAAAAACAGCAAAGAAAGGTGGGATATCAAAGATTTTGGGTCGAATCTTATGAAGAATTTTGCGATTCACCGGAGAGACTAGTTGTACGCGTGGCTGCCAAAATTCTTGGACAACCCATAGAGGTTGAAGCCCTTAGAAAAGAGCTCAAGCCTTTTAATTGTGCAAACACATTGAAAATTGATAAAAACTTATTCCAGCGAATTCAAGATATTTTTGATAAAATCAGGAAAGAAAATAATTTACTAAATTCCTAATTATGAACGTATAATATACAGTTCTATAATGAAATCAATTAAAGGAATTTTCACCGTTCTGCGCGTCATAATTGGGATAGGACTTGCTTTTGGGCTTGTTTACGGAACCATCAAATCAACAGAGAGCGATATTTGGGAGTCATTATATCGTGCAAACAGGTCTTTGCTTATCTTTTCTTTAATTTTCCACGGTATGATTTTATTGATAGCATGCTACCGATGGAATTTATTACTTCGAGCTCAGGGTATTTACTTGCCTATCGTGACTGTCCTCAGGCTTTCTATTATCGGAGTTTTTTTCAATCTGACTTTACCAGGAGCTGTAAGTGGTGATATAGTAAAGATGTCTATGATAATGAAATATTCCGAGGATAAAAAAATGGAGCGATTCTATCCATTTTGTTAGACAGGGCCCTTGGGCTTTTCGGGCTTTTCCTCGTCTCCACCTTCGTGATTCTCCTATCATTTCCATATCTATTGCATCTCGATTCGGAGCATCGATCTATTCAAATTGGCTCATACATGGTTGGGATGGGCAGTATTGTTGGAATTCTAATACTTTTGTTTATAGAGTTACGAAAGAAGCTCATGTCTTTTCGCTTAGTTGCGGGTACTGTGGCGTACGGCAAAAAAAGAATCCCAACACCGCTTGCTTCATGGCTCGAACGGTTAATACTTGCCTTGGAAATATTTGGCGAAGCCCGTGCCGCAATAGGTTTAGCTGTTTTTCTGTCTTTTGGAGTACACTCTTTATCTGCGTTAAATGTCTTTTGTATTGGAGCCAGTTTGGGAGAAAATTCTTTAGGATTGAGGGATTACTTTCTTGCTGTTTCTGTGGCCAATGCTATTTCAGCTATTCCTGTGACACCGGGCGGCATTGGGACAAGGGATGCGACGATTGCGCTGTTTTTCAGTTCAATGGGGGCGTCAACAGAGAATGCAGTGGCCGTGCCAATTATGATGAGCTTTATCATTATTTTTTGGGGGCTTCTTGGGGGGATTATCTTTGTATTTTTCAAGCTGCCGCGACATCTAATTCGACGGCTAGTTGGAGGGAAAGAAAAAAAGAAATGCACACATTCCTGATCCTTACTTAGTAGAAATTCGAAGCCATAATAATGAAATCGAGAAAAAATAAAATGTCCTTAACGGTCATTTTAATTGTAGCCGGCGTTTTGTCAATCTCCTTACCCCTATCATCTTCTGGTCCCCTTTGGCCAGATGGTCAGTGGTACGTGTTCAATGGTATTCTAATTCATGATATGATACGTGATGGTGCAGTTTTCAGTCCCTACGCATACAATGTCACATTTTACGCCCAATATCCAGCAACCAATTTGCCTTATGGTCCACCATTCTTTGCTGTTGTCAATGCGATAGCTTTCAGCCTGTTTGGGATCTCCTTTTCTGTTAGCAGATATGTTGTGGCCTTTTATACGGTATGTGCTTCGCTCATGTGTTGGTTTATGGTTTATCGGATATATGAGGATTATTGGCTTTCAGTCATTGCAGTAGCGGTCTTTCTCTTCAATCCTTTTACTTTAGCTAATTCAAGAGACATCACTCCAGAATTACCTGTTGCTTTCTATTCTTTTTTAACTGTCTACTTCTATTATTACTATGTAGAATATGGCAGGAAGCGTTTTGGGTTGTTGGCGGCTATAAGCCTAAGCCTTGGCTATCTTACCAAACCATATATAATTCCGTTGGGCGCCTCGCTCTTTATCTATATATTAATTTTTAAAAAATGGTCTGTCTTGCGCAAGAGTGAAACATGGGTTGGTATAATGATAGCAATTATTCTAATTGTTCCGTATACCATTTTAAGTCTTTCATTTACGACGGAATATCTTGTTCACCCTGCGCCGATCGCATGGGACTTGATGGCTGTGTATCCGGTCATTTTTATTGGACATGCGCCGTTTATTACTGTTTTTGCGGTTTTCGGGTTTTTCATCGGGTTGATTAAAAAAGACAAATTAATTCTCTTATCTTTAATCTGGGCGGTGTGTTGGTATCTTTTCTTTACCTTTTATATTCGTAATACCAACGGTGAAAAATATTTAGCCACTTTTATTCCTGCGATGATTGCGCCTTCTGCTATAGTGCTCCATGGAATGGTTTCGAGGATTAAATCCGTTCATTTGAAAAGAGTGGTGATCATTTCTATAGCAATAGGATTTCTGTACAGAGCCTCTCAAACACCTTTTTATTATGTCTATGGCTATGAAACTGCGGCTGAATACGTAGCCAATAATAGAAAAGGCAAGTCTGTGTTATTTTACGGAAGTTATGATGGATCATTTATGCTCGGAATAAGAAAAAGAAGTCCGATGGGCGGAATAATTGTTCTCCGGGGTGACAGACAGCTTGCAACGAGGCTCTGGTGGGGTGAATTGAAGGATAATAGTACAATTAGAACAGGGCAAGAAATTATTGATCTTCTAAACAAATATCAGACTGGTTATGTAGTAGTGGAGAATGAGATGCCTTTAGCAAAGAATTATTCGGAGTACTTAATCTTAAATAAAACACTTAAAAGTAAGGAACATTCTCGCGAAATAGAAAGGTTTCCTATAGAAACAAACTATAGAAAGTTGGGTACTGAATTGATAATTTACGAATTCAACAGGGATCCGGAAGCTGATGAGGCAATAATAATTACATTTCCAGTACCTACACTCGAAAGAGAGATAAAGGTAGCCTTTTGATGCTTTTTTTTAGATTCTTATTCCTCACTGTGAGCTCTATGAGAAAGAAAATTGGATTTCTTTGAAAAAAAACTGGGGCTAAACGCATGCAAGCATGCGGGAATCACACTTGCTTTTATGAGGTTCAAAACTTATGAGAAAAGGTACGAGCTGTCAGCTTAATTAGGCTTTTATCTATGACGATCAATATATCATAGTTTTTTCGGTATTGTGAGAAGACAGTATTCTGTATCTGGACGGTACATCGCTCAGAGTTGTTGTCGCATGTAGCGGATTGTGTTCTCTATCAAATTTTTTTGGATTTAAGTAGCGCTTTAGCATAAATTATAAACCTTAAAAACTATAGCAATTTAAGGCTATATTTCCCGGCTATTTTCATAGCTTTGGGGGTAAACGCCCTGCGCTCATAAGCAACCGCAGCGCCGGCATAGTGGATAAAAGCAGAAAACCCATGCATTCATTCACCAATTTTTCAAACACGTATTTTTATTTTGGCATTGCTATCACTTTTTGACCCACTTAAGACTTTCAAAGGTTGAGAGAATTAACTTTCCCAAGAATTTCCGAGCAGGCTTGTGGCTTTTATGTGCAATCTTCGGCTGTGAGCTTTTAGTAGTTAGTTGAATGATGATTTTGGTTGACGCCCATGTTCACATCTACAATTGCTTCGAATTAAAGAAGTTTTTTAATTCAGCTTATGCGAATTTCAAATCTACAGCTCACGATTTGGGAGGAGGCCCTAATTTTACTGGAATTTTACTTTTAACTGAAACCACAAAAGAAAGATGGTTCCAAAATCTTTGTTACTGCGCCGACGGAAAATTGCTTCCAAGCGAAATCGGAATTGATGACTGGATGTTTTATTACACCGATGAAAAATGGTCACTCTGTGCTAAATCAGCTGATTCAAAAAAGAAACTATATATAATTGCCGGGAAGCAGATAGTGTCTTCAGAAGGTCTTGAGGTACTCGCTGTTGGTACCCAAAAAAAATCAGAGAAGGCAAATCAATATTGGAATCCATTGCAAGTGTATACGAAAACGGTGGTCTGTCTATAATACCATGGGGGGTCGGTAAATGGTTCGGGATTAGAGGTAGGATAGTTAGAAAATTAATCGATAAGTATAACACCTCAATTATTCTTGGGGATAATGGCAATCGACCTAAATTCTGGCCCGAACCTCGTCTGTTTACAATGGCTAAGAAAAGAGGGATAAGAGTTCTACCTGGGAGTGATCCTCTCCCTATCGCTTCAGAAACCAGCAAAGTTGGGAGTTTCGGTTTTTCAATAAACACTACTATTTCTGACGGAACACCAAATACTTCTTTAAAAGCATTGATAGAAAATATGACTACGAAATGTCTGCCGTACGGACACCTACAGCGAAGTTCGCTTTTTGTAAAAAATCAGCTCATTTTACGATTTCAAATCTGAATAGTTGTAGGTTCAAAATTTCATACCCTCCGGGTATTTAATGGCTTGATTCATGATCGATAGATTAAAAAAAATCGAGTCTATCTACATTTTTAAGGTTAGTGTGACCGTATCTGTCACACCCATGGTGTAAGATCTCCTTAAAAGAACAAACGAAAGGAGATCTTATGAATATCGATCAATTAAGACAACAGTTTCCGGATGAA
>Ga0209367_1002751_pt1 | contig 23460 bp, 10 predicted proteins | sample WorMetLIZISLAND2_FD_187412 | JGI IMG/M metagenome (GOLD analysis project Ga0209367, IMG submission 187412) | Marine gutless worms symbiont microbial communities from Max Planck institute for Marine Microbiology, Germany - Olavius geniculatus... ... | reverse complement strand
CAACCGCACCTCGTATTTGGAACAGTTTACCAATTACCATTCGAACAGCATCCACTACCAACACTTTTCGACGACACCTCAAGACTCATCTTTTCTCCGGCAACACCACCATCGACTAACTGTTACCATCCACGCCTATGATTCAAACTTGTGTTTTGACATATGGCGCGTTACAAATGCAGACTACTTACTTACTTACTTACTTTCTGTCGCCGGAAACAGGCGCCAGTCATCTGGTGCCAGAAACCATGACACACTTAACTGGCAAAGAATACCAGCAAAAAAACAAAGATGGATTCCAATTTTGAGAGTTTTGAGGACATGATGTTATAGCCACTGTTTTAGCATTTAGGTTGTTGAAAAAATCCGAAAAAAAGCAACTTCATCTTTCATCTTTGTTTACAAACAAACGAGCAGTGCTATTGTCTGCTTAGACTGACCAATCACAGTTCAGCTTTTCAGCCGGTTTCCGGCACAAAACTGAACATGCTCTAACTGGCGCTGGTTTCTGGCACCAGAAAAGTATGACAGACTGACCAGTTTCTGGTGCCAGTTGACTGGCACCAGAAACTGGCCAGTGTGTCATCACTATAAGACAGGCAGACAGACAGACAAAGGGCACTTGCCGAGCTGTGACGGGTATGATCGAGAGCTCCAGTCTGGGTGAGCTTCTATCAGCTGAGTGTAAACACTGTCACTGACGTCATATCTCAGACGCATTGACGCTGTAGCCAGACGCAGAAAATAACTTACTTACTACGATGTAAATGTGGCAAGATCCACAGTGCAGTACTGATCTCTATTTCCTTAGCCCTCAGTCAGACACCGGTTCCCACTGCGAGACCATGGACATCGTGTGACATGCCTGTTTATGTTCCAGCTTTTGGTGACACTCAATGTGCCCAACCATGGAGGGATGGCCAGGCTGAGTTGACCTGAGTGGCGTGGTTGCATGCCAAGACGGGTATGGTATACCGGCAAACAGTCACCCATCCTGGTACTAACCCGGCCCAACGTCAAGTAACTTCGTTGATGCGACCAAGAATGTCACCAACATGACTCAATAAAAGTAACGCCCAAAGTTTATGTCATAAATTCATCGAATACTGGCCAACTTTCAAAATTCTTTCACTAGCCCACATTATCTGAAAAAACTATGGACAAAATCAATACGATTGCTATTAACTTCGATGAATGTGATCGATAATGTTTTGCTATTGCAAGTTCTACAAGACTCGTAGTTTTGCCGGCAAACTAACCACGCCCCCCGAAGTACACAATAGGAAACTGTTGATTAGCGCAGAACTGTTACAGGCTTGGTGGTCCTGCTGACGTACAGTCAACAGCAACAATACACTGAAAAGTAGAATACTTTCAAGACCGAAGTAATTTGGTAAAAGGCAAAATCAGAAATCGATGTTGCAACCTGGTGTATCAAAAATCATTCTGCATGTTTTGGCCCTTTCCGTGAGGGACCCCATCTAACACAACGTGTCACTGGACCCCATAAGCGGACCTGCAATATGAGACGTAAATCTGTCAATTGGTTTAAGCAAGACACAGTTTCAGCTGTTGTTTGAAGGTTAAAGTTTAAATGGTATAGCTCTTCATGGAAAACTCAACTCAAAGCTACAGAGCGTCACCTGCCATATGGGCGCCTTGCCTTGTTACCAGCCTGACAGGCCGGTACTTGATTTGTCTACCCCAAAGGGACGGAAGGCTGAGTTGATCTTGATGTCGATTATATACTGAGACAGTTTACCTGTCCACGGACAGTCACCCATCCAATCAGTAACCACCCAACCAGGAGTTAAACCCAAGTCCTCTCAATCACAAGTACAACACTAGCAAGCCAGCAACTGCAGTGAAGACAACTTGCCTTGTCCAGCAATGTTGGTGGCCAGCCACTCGCGAAGGTATGGTACAGTAGCATCATCAACAACTGATGGATATCTACATGTTCAGCCAACCATGAACGTTCATTGTAGCTCACAGTCCGAGAGATCTTAGACTCAACTCAAGAGTTGGCAAATTTGTTTGAAAAACTTACGTTTCTAAGCCTAAAATAGCTCCAAAAAATCAATACTTTGGTAACATAACACGTATTATTGTTACTAGCATCAAGGTCATCATTGAGACCCAAAGTTGGTAAAATATTGCCCAAGATCAAAGATCGAGGGCAACATTTTACGGACCGATGAGAAAAAATTCAATGATGATTGAGACACCAGTCACTATTTGTTTTGTTATACCTCAAAACTGAACCATTCTACAAGTCAACAGGTAAACACTTACAAAAAGCTACGACGACTTCAGTCAACAGTGCGTGGGCAACAGTGCATAATTGTTAACGTCACATGATGCAGTTTGGACCAATCACATACAGGCATAGAAAACATTAATTTGCAAATAAAAACATAAAAAAACAAGTTTTTCACTGTTATAAAAACATGTAAAGAAAACACACATAAAAACATTGAACCACATTTAGCACAGTAACACGTTAAAAACAAAAACCTACCATTTGTGAAGACTGAAGACCAAAATGTACTGAATGTGATTCCGTGATTATGGTACAGATCGAAAACAGAATTAAACGCAATTTGCCCATGTGAAATGCATCATATTTGTAATTTTGTACGTTTATGTTTTAGTAAGAACAAAAACACAACATTAAAAATTGGACAAAAACATTAAAAAATTTAATAAACATAGAAATAAAAAAAAACATAAAAACATGTTTTTAATATCTTTTCTTAAAAAAACATAAAAAAATGTTTTAAACATCTATGCATACAGGCATTTTGTGTTGAGGTATAACAACATTTTTTGTTTCTCAAAAATTAGTATCATCCCTAGTAGTAAAGATGCCGGGGGTTAAAAAGTTAAATGTCAACAACTACAAGATGTGCAATGCATCTCTTACAATGAAGCTATCATGCAGAAGAATAGGACAAAAAACATGGAGAACAAAAGACAATATTTGTATTGTTATTAAATTATCAACTGTATCAGAGTGTGGTGGACCGTGTTCGAAGGAGTCTGATGACGAGATCGTTGCCTCGGTTTGATGACAACACCGACGCATCTCTACAGACAGACAGACGGACAGACAGACAGTTAAGTTGGTGGCTTCGCATAGCGGCAACACGTTGTGTCCAACCAATGAAGATACTGTACGCTGGGCTGGAATAGTACTTGGACAGGTGACTGTGTGCGGGCAGGTAAACCATCTCAGAAAGAAGCCAGCCGCCTAGGTCGACTCAGCCTTCTACCCTCCATGGGTTGGTAAAATGAGTATCAGCTTTTGGGCTGAGTAATGATAAATGGTGATGGTTAGTGTAGTACTGTAGCTGCCAGGAACAGATGCTGTTTTGAATCGTGACAGTTTGCTCATGAGACCCCTCTCAGGTATAATGACAGGCCGACCATTAACTTGACAAGAACTGTGTACAGGGTGCAGCAAAAAAGTAACCCCCAAAGTGTTTTTGCTGTTTTCTCAGCAATCGCTTAAAATTTATTTTAATTTGAAATTTTACAGATTCATTTACTGAAAAGTTTTACATCTATAGGGGGGTTGCGAGCCAACTGTCCAGATTTCATCACAAAGGACCAGTAACCATCCAAATTCACTGAATATAAACCCAGTGGACTATCAGGTGTAGAGTACAATGTTGGAGGCTTACTGCAAGCTTAAATCAAAATGGAACAACCTGCTACAAGGACCTATCAACAAGGCCGTGAAAAACTTACCAAAGTAAGCGATTGAAGGCTTCTGTTGGAGCTTGGAGCTGGTGGTGGACACTTCGAACATTCACAGTGACGACGGAATTCTGGCATTTGATTATCAGTTAACTGTGTTGTTTTAATGATGTCACTGAATTAGTGTTGTAGCTTGAACATTTTTAATGCTGAAAAATTGGTAGGCGGTCATGTTAAAAAGTCTATAGCTCTGTCATTTTGTAATAAAATCACATTTTATTTCGCATTTAGCCATGGAATATTTCCAAAAATAAATCTGCAAAATTTCAGATTAAAAACCCAAACCGTTGCTGAGAAAACAGCAAAAAACTTTAAGGGGCTACTTTTTTGCTGCACCCTGTACATCAATGCTTAACGATTTTGCTTGCATCGCATCGAGTTGTGTGAGCCAGTGTCTATGAGCAATTAGTGGCCGCGGTGTAGCAGCCACAATAATTATTGGCTGCATCTCACCGAAAATAGATCCGGTTTGCATCATATGTGAGCTACATCCACCAGAAAACTTAATTTCATTCATATTTGTATGATTAGAAGGCTTGATAAACCAAACACTTGAGTATGGATTCTACTTCAGCACATTCGCAACAGCTGTTAGCTGAATAACTTATAACTAAAATATGCACTTTCTTGTAAAATTATCAGCAAATAGTTTTTTTTCACCAAGTTAATATTTGAATAAATAACCTGTCAATCTCTGAAAAGCTAACCAGTGTTACCAGCCCTAAGAAACACACAAACAGACAAAAAACTCACAACGACTGGATCAAGATAAAACGATATCAAAATAAAAAGTAATAAATATGGCGACTAACACTGTGGTGATCATTTCATCTTTAAGTCGCCTGATGAGCAGAACTGGACCCGGATACCTCAATGCATACCAGCAACTAGAGACAGCAGCTCTTACAACAGATTCGGTAACTGGCTGACATTGTGCAATTTAAATACATGCTTACTTACTTACTTAATTACTTACTTAGGCACCAGCATACATCAGCTACTTCAGTGATACAAGGTTCCTACAGATATTCCGTAGCAAAATTCCCTGACTTTTCCAGTCATGAAATGACAATTTCCCTGAACTTGTCGAAACAATAACCCTATCGCTCAAATGTCAGAAATGGTATACTAAAGCATAAGGTAACGAAACAGTATTACTGGAGCAAAGCCCCCCTGAAGCTAAAACACTTTTAGGCTTTAGACGTTTAACGAAATCCGCAAATTTGCCTGCTTTTTAATATCTGGAGATGCAAAAAATCACAGACATCTGCAGTCTGCATGATCCAAGATCATTTTCCCTGACTTTTCAAAAATAATATTTTTCTCTGACCTTTTCCTGAATACACAAATTCCCTGACATTTTCTAGTTTTCCCTGAAATGTAGAAACCCTGTCTCTTCTGTGCATAAACAAATTAATGAAAAAAACATCTTCATTTAGCCATCATTTTGGGGTGACTCAAACAGTGAGTGAGTGAGTAGGGTTTAACGTCCCACCCAACACAGTATAGGTCATTTCAGGGACGGCCTTTCAAGGCAGAATGCACACAAACACATAATATAACAAAGGTTAACCTTTACAATAATGAAACAGAAACATCTTTATTTCAGCCATTAGTGGGATAAAAAGTAAACACAAAAATACGAAACTAACAGTACTTGAGAAATTTATTCCAGATAGTTGCTGTGTAACTTCAAATCTAATCTACTTAGTAGCAGGGCCGGATCAGGGTCTTTCCGGGCCCTGAAACTTGAAAGCAACTGCAGGCCCTTCATACATATACAGCATGTCCAGAAAGAAAACATCCCCAACATTTTTGACTCTAACTTGAAGAGGGATTATCAGATTTTAATAATTTTTGGTTATGGTTAGGCCTAGTTTATAGTCAGCGCCTGAGGCGTCAGATGTGATTAATTGATCTGCTGACTGCACAACAACACATGCACTAGATATGCTATCATTTTCGGGGAAAATATTTGACCATGGTGACCCCCTTGATCTCTGAACTGCTTCAGTTGCTCTCATGATTTAAAGTAGTTAACAAAACAGCGCACAACCAGGGTTCCCAGATTCGGCAAAAAGCACCAATTGGGAGACTTTTGGCAGCCTAAAATTTCGCTTTGGCACCTTGCTTGATACTTTTTGGGGTGAATTCTTAAAATCACTGGCATCCATTGGGCTGCGTATAAAAGATAAGATTTGGACTATTTTTTGCCAACATTGGGTGACACGACTTCCTAAATCTGGCAACACTTATGTACAGCAGCAACTCAACAGTACTCGGAGTGTAAGCCTGAGCCTGTACCTGGTGATAAGTTCAGCATTGTTCAGATTCAGATGTTGTCTAACAGCCATTTCTACCACACTTCCTGCATACATAACACACATTAATATACATGGTGGCCATTAACATCCATCCCGTCATGGTTATACACAATGGCCCACTAAAACAACTTCTTTACAACTATCTCTATACACATGGTGCACTATCTAAGAGCCATCTCACCTACTAAGTCACTTGTGCTATATAAATATGATTATTATTTATCATCATCAATGTTATTTTCTAACCCCTCAGTACTCAATTCCCGAGGGAAAATTATTATTATCATTATTTCTAACCTAGATGCATTGGTTGCATCAACGAAGTTACTGTACGCTGAGTCAGGTTAGTACTGAGACGGGTGAACCATCAGCGGTATAAAGTCCTGCGGTGTAATGAGGTCAACTACGGTTAGGTTAACCCTCCGTGGGTAGGCACAATGAGGACCAGTGAAAGCTGGGACATAAGCAGGCACACCATGTAATGCACTGGCTGGCCCGTATCCGTAGTCACCTTGCAATGTGAACTGGTTTCTGGCTGAGAGATAAGAAAATGGAGATCAGCGCCGCCCTATGCAGCTTGTGGCAAAGAGATACACAGACAGACGGACAGACAGACAGACAGACTCACGCCAGCTGGCAGGCAGCTTAACGACAGCCAGCGGCAAAATGTCGTCAAACGTTGCATCCAATACCTACGTCACACACCATTCAGCACTTATGAATCAGATATTTATTACCAGACTGTTCGACAAAAAAAAACATTAAAAATGCCAAACAAATAAACAGACAACAGTGTACAACGGGCAACTTAAGTTTTTAACTTGAACTTTCGCTAAGAGCTTCACTGAGCCTCAACTTTGGTCTAAGTAAATACTTAAGTCAAAAGGTGAAGTGATTTCAAAAGTTTAATCTAAGTAGGTACTAAGACCAAAGTTTTGGTCTCAGTCTATAGACTTAGACTGAAGTTTAGTTGAACTTTGGTCTAAGTACAGACTTTAACGTTCAGCTTTAGCTTAGTGAAAGTCTAAGTCAAAAAGTCATAAGTGAAAAAGTGAAGTCGCCCAATGAATGCACAAAAATTAAACATTTCCGAGCAAATAAATATTAGCTCCAACAGAACCAAATGCTTACAAATAGCATCAGTACACCAACATCACTTACAATAAATACCATGAACCATACTTCATCTGAAGTATCATTTTGACTCAAACTATGATAAAAACTAGATGAAAACATCGACTAAAATCCAGGTTTATGCTACTGCTGCTATTATGAAAATTACTAATTTCACACACATCTGGACTTGGTTACATTTTTTTCTAGTTTCAGTTGTTGTTATTTCTTTCCTTTTCAATTTTTCCTATCCCAGACTTCCAGCTCTCCCATTTCTCAGAACTTTCAGCTCACTTTGTCTCATCTCATTTCTGGTTAAAACATTTTCAATACTTTGTAATTTACCTGGGTAAACTTACAACTTATCATAACGTATTGAACTGTCTACTACTACTACAAATACTACTTCTAAAACTACAACTACCGTACAACTCTGACTACAGACCACGTGGCTGACGTCTGGGTAGTTCATAGCGGCCCATGAGGCAGCGTAACCGCCAATAGACCACGCAAACAGGACGATCGATTCTGGCTGAAAGCCGAGTCCATTTATAGCATACTGCATAACGGCATTCACAGCGTTCTGCTCCTGACTTGGCAACGGAGCACCCTTACGCATACACAGAAAAAATCAAAACGGTAAAACACAAAACAAAAAGCCCAGCTGTCGCTAGGAGTGTCCACTGTCCGACCATGCTGCCTTAACAATGAAGCGAAAAAAATGGTAAAAAATTCCGCAGAAAGTCAACGCACAACAAAAAGGCCAAAATCAAAAAGGCAAAAAGCTGCATATCCCCACCCAGTAGCTCTTTATGGAAAACCCACCTCAAAGTTACAGAGCATCTGTGTTGTTGTCAACCTTTTCGTATTTATCCATCTGTTTGGACTATCTTGAAAGCAGAACACTCTACTTCTAGTTCTACTTTCGTAAGAAGACCATTCAAAACTTGTCTACAGTTGAAGAACTAGTACACAAATTGCTTACTTACTTACTTACTGAGTATTCAGCTCATTGAACTGCAGGTGCGTTCAGTTCAGTGTAGGGTTAGCCCTAATTCACAAAATTCCCTCCCTAGGTCAATCCTAAACAAAACATACGCAAATAGTCTCTAATGCTAAAAAAGCCTAGAAAGATAACACGATTTACAGAAAATAGCCAGGAAAACAACCGAGCAATAACTTACGCAAAAAACTAGGACACCTAATGAGATGACTTAAGAAAATCTAGCAACAACCTAGAAAGATGTTATGAATACACGGTGTTCCAAAAATAAAACGGCACAATTTTGCAGCCGTACTTTTGTCATGTAAAGAATTTCTTTCTAAACATTTAACTGACAAATTTGAGCTAACGCTCACGAGACGCGCGAAAGCCTATAGCAGTTCCTGTTCGCAAACTGTCAGTTTATCTCCAGTCATTTTGTCGCAGTTCATTCTTGGAGTGTGCGCTGCAGTCAAAGATCGCAAAAGTCAATAAAACTCCCTTATTTTGAAAGTTTAGGGTCTTTCCAAGTCATCGATGTTGATACAACTAAAAAGCTCGTTACTAGTGCATGTTGCGATAGGTAGCATGCCCATGCCTATCTGCAACCGTTTTCATGAAAGACTGGCCAACAATGATAAAATAACAAATTTTACGGGGGGTACTGCTCTTTGATGCCCTCGTGCGCCAGTTTGCTTGAACCCAGAAAATCGGGACTTGGACCGTCAAAATCTACGTTCAATGCCAAAAATTTCATATGCAGCTTCTCCATGTCTATCTCAATTTATTTCAGCGCAATTCGCTCTTGAAATGTGTTTCGCAGCCAAAAATTGCCAAAAAATCCATAAAAACCCCTATTTTGATGTTCAAGCTCATCCAAGTTCATTGAATTCGGTGGCAATTGAGAGCCAGTGTACGACTTCCTATTAGTGATTAGTAGTAACCTAGGCCGTATCTCGCACCGTTTCTGAGATACAGCGACTTGTTGGCTAAAAATTGCTATTTTTCCTACCCCCTCCCATTTATTGCCCCCATTCGGGGTGACCCCCTTCGAATTTATAGAAAATCTTTACGGTTCCTAAAACTAGAGTCTTCCAGGCAGCAGACGATAAAGATTTGGTGATCCTAGCTTGGACCGTTTTGGACTGATCCACCCGTGTGACAGACGGACAAAAAGACAGACAGACGAATAGATGGACTGCATTGCGATGGCTAAGACGCACTGAAAGCAGTAGCTGCTCACGCGCGTAAAAACCGCATGACTCCGTGATGTGGTTGCAAAATTGTGATGACGTAAACTTTGCGCCACTTTTGGAACACCCTGTACTGAGAAACTTTTGTAAACAAGATCCCAGTTCTGGCAGTTCAGTTCACTGGCTTGTAAAATACTAAACACTGCAGCTAGCTCCTTTTAAGTACAGAGTTATACAGACTCAAGTAAAAGAATCTATGCAGACAGTGCTAGCAGTAAACAGTGACTGGTCACCAGTCCAAAGGGGCACTGAATCGAAATTGGCTATAACTCAGTCCACCATAGCCATGCAATTTACCCTTATTCATAACTCTATCACTGTCCCTAACCTATAAAAAACCCTATCTCTGACAGCCATGCTGTTTGGACTAATGCCGTTCAGACTACAGTGAATGAGTGAGTAGCTTACGGTGCTGCCCCAAAAGCCGGGATGATTCCAGCCGAGCACTGAATAGCCAGCCTCCAACGGAGTGCACATGCAACCAACCTCATAGAAGCCGGAATTACCCTCAGTACATATCACCTACAGACATAGATAGATACACGTTATACACACACAAATGCTCCAAATTGTTGCCTCCATAAAAGTTCTAACGACTTAATTAAAAACACAATGAACTAAAATGTGATTTATTCTGCAGAATTATAAGTTTGTAATAAGTAACAAGTAACAGCATGCTTACCAATTATCAAAAATATATACTTCATGACTTAAAGACAATGGCAAAAAGTCAACAGAGTGACACAGTAATGCTGACTACCTGGGACCTAACTTACAAAACATCATAAGACAATCCTAAAATCGTCGCAAAATCCTCACAACTTTGTCGTATCTTTGTCATAAATCAACAAGTTACGACGTCGTAAGAATGTCGTAAAAATGTCCTATCCAAATTTTGGAAGCTGATTTTACAACATCATAACTCTCTCACAATTTTGTCTTAACTCTGTAGTCGCATCTGGGCATGATATGGCCAAAACACCAGTATTAGCATTAGTATTAGCTCCATACTGGCTTCAACTAGCACTTAGGCTGCATTCATATAGACACGAGTATGAGTCCGGCACTGTACGGGTTCCCGTATACGAGTTCCGGCAAACACGAGTTTGCGTGTATTACAATGGCGGCCGTTCACATACATACGAGTATGGGTTACCTGTAAATTTCACTCGTACGAGTACTTTCTGTGCAGGTCATGTTTTTATCCAACTCATGCGAAGTAAACTACCCGTAAATAACAATAATATAATGTACAAAAGCTGTGGTGCATATTTGATGTCAGAACTGACGTCACTGTACAATTGTTCATCATTAGAGGTGTTAGGGTTAGCAAAATTATTAGCGATGTGATGGAATATTGTTGTTTTAATGGCGAAGCATTGTCTCGATTCAATTTCATTCAAAATGGCTGACACGTGTTGAGTTATGTTCTTCTACAAGTGACCGTGAACGTTCCACTCGTACGAGTGAAGCTTCTACGGTCCATAAACAAAAACCCGGACCCGTAGCCGTACTCATGTCTGTGTGAACACACCCTTGGGGGAATTTATACTCACAATCAAACATAAGCCCCTAGTCCACATAAAAGTGGAAATTTGGGGTCAAAACTCCCAGTCAAAATTTGCACTTTAGGCTGCAGCCAAACTGACATTAGAGCTATAGTGACGCTGTCTGAGGCTAACTACTATCTTTATGTGCAAAGAAAAAGCCGAGATGGTTTGACATAGAAATTTATCATTCGTACGAGCGTGTTGCCGTTGCTGCTGTGGTCTGTTTTCTGCACAGTTCGACGGTCAACAAACATGGTGTCGATGTCATTTCCATCCTCCGACCTTAGCTTCGCGCGAACTCCATGGTTCTAAATTCACCAACCAAAAACACTCCATGCTCAAACAATCTACCCAGCTGGCCCATCCAAAAGTTCGGACTGTTAGACAATTGTACAAAAATCTTCCTGTCCAAAAATTTGCATGCAGAAATGCCAAATTTGGGACAAAAACACATAAAAAAATTACAGGCAGATAAAAAATTCTGAGCACCCATAATCTTCTCTGTCGGAAATTTGAAACTGTCCATTAGAATTCCATCAGAAATTTACCATCTGTCAAAAAATTGCCAATTCCTGCCTGTTTACTTTTTTTAACCATAACACCACTGCGGCAGAGTAGAAGAATGACGTTTATGAAAGAGAGGAAAATTGGACTAATCTTACACTCTGTCCCATGCCACGCTGTAGCTGCAAAAACAGATTATTAAATGTACATACATACATAATTTACTTAAACAAGAACCAGTCGTAATAGAAAATCATTCCAAACCAAATATTCACTGAAACTGGCAGTTGGCCTAGTTGGTAACATTCGTGGTCACATCAACCGAGATAAGTTAGTACTAAGACAGACAGACATATAAACCATGCAATGGCTGTAACCAGCCGTTTCAGGTCAACTCAGCCTGGCCATCCCTCTGTGGGTAGGTGCAGTGAGTAACAGCAAAAGCTGAACACACTGTGCAATATGGTCACCCTGCAGTGTAGACTAGTGTCTAGCTGAGGGCTAAGGAAATTGGGAAATCAAGATCAGTGCCACCCTGATAAAATTATTCCTCGGAAGGAATTTACAGTTTTTTACCCAACAAAAGTAGTAGTATCACAAGAACTGTCCCGCCCTAAGCAGTGTTGGTTAAGAAAAGTTGTTGTTCACGGAGTATTTCTGAGAGAATTATGATTAAAAAATAATATACTGTGGGTCATAAAAACGTGGCATTTTACTTTTGATCATATCTTCGCCAATTATTGGCCGATTTTCAAAATTCTTTCACTGGCACACTCTGCAAACAATATGCAATAATGAGATTATCATGTATCCTACGACATCATAAATGCAACTACCTTGTGAAATATATACGTAAAAAAACTAACAATATTACAAACATTGAGGCAAATGATAAAAACTCTTCAGTCCAACATTGCAGTGAATAATCCATATGACATTAAACTGGATTAGACCCACACAGTCTAGTGCCATACAGATCACGAACCATAATGTTAATTTGTAGTGATTTTTTCCTTTTATTTACCTAAATGTCTGTTTGTTCTAATCATTATTTCACTTATATTTCACAATGTAGTGTAGAGACGCATGTACGGAGCGGTGGGATATATATAATAATCACTTTATTGCAAATTGTCTGCAGAGTGTGCTAGTAAAAGAATTTTGAAAATCAGTCAATAACTGGCAAAGATATGGACAAAAGTAAAATGCCACGTTTTATATGGCCCACCATGTAGAATTACAGAAATTATTGACCAATTCATCACAAAATTCAAAGCATATGTCTATCTTATATTATGCACGATTTTAGTTGAAAAAAAAACAAAAGAAAAAAATCAATATTGACTGACCTCTTCAATGAGCTTTGCTCGTGCCTGGGTCAGCATTGGAGCTACAGACGGACGGACACATATGTGGTCAGTGAACTTCCAGATATAATCCGGAATTAAAGCTAACCAAACTAACATCCGTTTCACACAAAACTGATTCCACAATCAGAAAAAAAACAATATTAGCGTAATTCACAGTCAATAACAGCCGCTGAGAATAATTTCACTATGATATACATCTAACCATCTGCAAATTATTCCCAGACAAATGGGTAAAGAATAATATAAACTATTTCCACTGGCAGAAATAATACACTATGTGGACCCATAACAGCCTAGAAAATAATACACCATGGGCCAATAAAAAACGTGGCACTTTACTGACCACTTTTTATTGACCAATTTTCAGAGCTGTCAAAGCATTAGTTTTTCAACGCATTAACGCACTGCATTAATTAATTTTTTAACACATTAACCAATGTGTTATTAATTCACCCAGGCCCATCGCAGATGGAGAGTAGGGGGTAAGTTACCCCGAATCCTGCAACGTTTGGGGTGCTTCGCCTGTAGAATATAAAAAGTTAAAAACACATTTTAAACATATAATGAACAATAACTGCCGTCATAGGTAGCACAGAAATCTACTAGCCTGAGGTCAAAATAATTATTTATTTCCAGTAGTGACAGAACAGCAACTACAGTTTGGTTACTTGAATTTATTCGATTGTCAAATAACCGCAATCTAACGGAATATTGGAACTTTCGCTTCATGGAATTTAGTAAATTAACATAAATTGACATATGTGCATTAATTATTTTAACGCACGTTAATTTTTTTAACGCACATTAATTTATTAATGCAATTATGCATTAATTAATGTGTTAATGTGACAGCTCTACCAATTTTTAAAATTCTTCCACTGGCACACTCTGCAGACCATTTGCATAATGTGATTATTATACATCCCACCATACCGTAAATACATCTCTACACTACCTTGTCAAATGTAAATGAAATATGCATATATAACCATAATAACAAACAAACATTTCAGTAGAACTGAAAAAAACACTTCAGACCAACATTGCAGTGAATGATCCATATGACACTAGACTGTGTTAGTGTCATATGAATCATTCACTGCAATGTTGGTCTAAAGTGTTTTTTATTTACCTAAATCTTTGTTATTATCGTTAGCTTTTCTTACATGTATATTTCACAAGGTAGTGTAGAGACACATTTATGGTGTTGTGCGATATAAAATAATCACATTAATGCAAATTGTCTAGAGTGTGCCAGTAAAAAAATTTTCGAAAATCGATTAATAAATGGCGAATGCATGAACAAAAGTAAAGTGCCACATTGTTTATTGGTCCACGCTGTAGAATAAGAGCACATTCGAGACCAACCAACCGAACTACATTGTGTCCTGAATAAACAAGAATGATTAGCTGAAAACGATTTTCAATATTCAAAACATGCAATTTAAAAAAAAAATTCACTGATAAATAAATATGATAATAATAATAATGAATAATAAAAAATTTCAGATAAAGTAGCTAACATGTATAAATGACCCAAAAGAGCAGACTAGATAAAAGAATAGCAGGATAAGATCGAGCTATCCGTACAACTGACCCATGAGAGCTTGGACTAAAGAAGTGGCGCCTGGGTATAGCATTCGACGACCGAAACTGTGAACTGCTAGGAATCTGCAGCATTTGGCAAAATATTGCTTAAAAATATGAAAATATATACCACTATATTGTCTCCATAGGAGAAAATATACTACTGTATTTATCTAGCCTGACTATGACTGTACATTTGTCTTATCTTTTTCAAACCGTGAAAAAAAACTGCTAATTAATCTCTTCATTATTCAATGCTGCTGCGTTAGCTGAAGATTAAAAGTTGTAAACAGCTCTTTATCAGAGACCCATCTCAAGAGCTACAGAGCACCACATGCCATATGGGATCACACAGTGTCACCTGCCACCCAACGCAGATGAACATGCCCCACCTTAACCCTAGCTAGACAGGCCAGTACTTGATTTACCTACCCCAAAGGGATGAAAGGCTGAGTTAACCTAGGCGGCTGATTACATACCGAGATGGATTACCTGTCCACAGGCAGTCACCCATCCAAATAGTAACCACTTGATAATGACCTGACCAACAGTTGAATGCACAACCTATCGATCACAAGTCCAGCACCCTGCCATCACACTATCAAACCAATAATCATCCACAATGAGAACAAAATGATGAAAATGATGAAATGTAACAGCAATAACCACAAAATTCAATCCAATATGGCAAAAATGCAGCATCCAGAATATTACACCAACAATATGCCAATAATCACAGGCACTGCCAAAATATGAAGCAGACAATAAAGAGTTCTCACGAACATTTTTCTGGTGTAATGATTCAAACACTTTTAGTGAATCCTGCCTGAGAGCTGTCAAATTACTGGACATTTTCCACATTCTGTATACAACTGGCAAAACTCACGCAAGAATCTGGCATGGCAGACCGTTGACGGTTTCTATCAGACCGCGCCGATGTGACGATGAAGTTTCAGCAGTTGTTGATGTATTAGCAGTTGCACTTGGCGGCTGGTTCCACTTGCTAGCGTCACTGCAAACCCACAATTTCTATGCTAATGAATTCATTACAGACGTAATTAAACGTATACCAGGATGGCCACAGTTTGGGGCCAAAAAATTCAAGAGCTTCCAAGTGCCTTTCAAGACCAATTTCTGCGATATTTTACCATGTCCTGTTCTGACATCATATGCTAGGGTTAGAATGATACCAAAAAAAGCTACCCAGTACCCAATACCCAATATTATTGAGTCACGCCGATAACAATACCCAATGCCAATACCGATATTGGCTTCGTGCCACGTGTCCTGCTAGAGCTAGGCATGAGAAGTGAAGTGTATTGTGCTAAATGTGCTAGCCAAACAATGTTAACTAAGCATTAGCATCTGTTTGGTTTGCTTTGCTAGCACCTGCAGTCAGCCCACCATTTAAGGGTGCAATGTCCATTGCCTCTCAGCCTGTGGCCGTGCTGTACCAGGAATAAGAGACAGCCACGCTTGATCCTCACTATAGGGCAGTGTCAGTGGCAATAGCAACGCGGCGTCAAATTACATCATGCAGCACAGGTGCCTACAGTCTGCCTCACATGCTAGTGAGCCAATAGTGGCAACCACCAGAGAGCACAGTGGTTGGCTACAAGGGGGCGGACATGTGTGACTGTTCACTGGTCAACTAATTATATAGCTTACACAGGTTTCCTACGCCTCCTGAAAAGTCCTGGAAAATAAAAATCCTGGTTAGTTGATGAATTCACTGGAGCTTCAAGATAAACAATGTGCAGAACTGACATACACTTACTTACTAAAATACAAAAAATAAATTTTAAAATAGTTTTCTGCCGTTTTTTACTTATGAAGAGCTTTGTGCATTGCACTACTTAAAACTCATTGAACGGTATTGGTATTGGATAGCACAAGAAAAGTATTGCTCAGTACCCAATACAACCCAGTACTAGCAAATATTGGGCAATACCCAATATCCTAATGCTAGTATCGTTCTAACCTTAATCATACGAAGAAGATTTTCACACTGTAGTCACAATGATTTTGAATCAAGGACTGATAACATCAGATGCAAGTACTTTCAAAACCCAATTTGGTTTTAAAGAACTTTCCAAGACCTGAAGAGAAATGAACTGTTTTCAAGAACGTTCAAGAACCCAGTTGCTACCCAATCAGATAAACTCACTCACAGACGTACAAAGAGCAAACAATTGACTCAAGTGACGACTGATCTAAAACAACAGTCAGACAAGAATCTACCAAAATATGTTTACACAAAAATTACATTTAAACACAAAAAAAACTGACAGATACACTGATAAACTGATCGTTTATGACACCATAAGCTGTTTCATGCTCAATAATAAATTTGTGACGTCCGACATTAATGCACATAAAAATACATTGCTCTTTTGACAATAGCTATTAGCTTTTAAACCTTTCATAATGATTAACTTTGGTAATAACAGATTTAATTCACAAAAAAACTCATTTCATGCCATTTATGAATTGAATTTGGAAACAAAGACGAACCCGCGAGCAGCTTCATTCCAGTGGAAGTCAACCGGCCAAGCCTTGAAGTCAAAGTCAAACTGTGCCAGACGTTTCTACAAGTCACATCACTAATTACTTGCATTTCTCATTTGTCACATCACTAATCTGTCGAATGCAGCTGCAAAATATGCAAAACACAGCTGGTTGTCAATATGGTCACAATTTGATTTAAATATTACATGTCGGTCATAGTATAGGCAAAAACACCTCAAAACCACGAACCGCTGTTAACCAGGGAGCACATTAAAAGTGCTGTCTATGTTTGTCAAATGCTCTACACTGTGGGCCATAAAAAATGTGCCAGTTTATTTTTGTCCATATCTTTGTCAACTATTGACTGATTTTCAAAATTCTTTCACCGGCACTCTCTGCAGACAATTTGCAATAACATGATTATTATATATCCCACCACATGTTAAATGCGTTTCTACACTACCTTGAGAAATATCAATGTAAGCAAAAACTAATGATAATAACAAAAATTTAGGTAAATGAAAAAACACTTCAGACCAACATGGCGATGAATGATCCGTATGACACTAAACTGTGTTAGACCCACACAGTCTAGAGTCATACAGACCATTCACTGCAATGTTGGTCTGAAGTGTTTTTCTCAATTTTACCAAAATGTTTGTTTGTTATTATCGTTATGTATACATATTTCATTGATATTTCACAAGGTAGTGTAGAGATGCGTTTACGATATGGTGGGATCTATAATAATCCCATTATCACAAATTGTCTGCAGAGTGTGCCAGTGAAAGAATTTTGAAAATCGGTCAATAACTGGCAAAGATATGGACAAAAGTAAAGTGGCACGTTTTTTGGCTCACCCTGTAGTCTCATGCACAAAGCCTATTCAACATCAGCCCTTTATACAACTACAGTCATACACCTAAGTTAACCCGTATAATACAGTCTAACGTTATGACATTACCAACAGCAATCGTAGTCTAATGTCGATAAAAGTATTCTCTCAATATCCAGACTAAACTGCTGATATGACCAGAGGCTTTGTGGGTTAAAAAATTAGGCCGAGCAGAAAGTTGCAATTCTCCGACAGACAGCTCCAAATTTCGGACAAAATTCCCGTTCTGCAAACAGAGGCAATCACAAGTGCTCAAAATTTCAACCTGCTCCTAATTTCCCCACAAGAGAGTTTTCAGGCCTTAATTCTCCATTTTGGACCAAAAAATTTCCAGACAAAAAAACTTTCCATTCAGACAAATTTCCGAGAGCCCAAAATCTGAAAAGACAACTACCCCTGTCCACCTCTGTCCCCAGCTATGATGCCGTACTGGAATTTAGTCACTGACCTTGTAATCGGGATGGGAACTGTCCTGCGCTGCAATCAGAGCTCGCATAAAACTAACGTAGTTCTCATTGAGAAGACGACCAAATGCTGTCAAGACACAATATACTGTAACCGGTCAGATGAGTAGATATGCAGAAAAAGAATTTGGTGACATTGTTAATTATTTGATTAAACTGATATAAACTTATTAGGCAACGATACACAAAATGCTCGAAAGGCAAAAGAAGATCTAGGACAGAAAACAACTGCAGGAAGATGGCAGTTAGCTCTAGCCAGTATATATACTAGGGTTTGATCAAATCTGCTTCCCTTCAGTGACATGTGACTTGTGATTCTTCACCTCTGGGAATGACTTAATGCATGTGGAAACTGCATAATACATACATAAATAACTAGCCTGTCAACTAATGCTAGAAATACACGAGGCATTGCTATTGGCCTAAGTGACTAGCCCCAGAGTCAACCTTAGAAGTACACCATGAAGCAGTCTACATAGCTGTAAGCAACATATATACCAATCAAAACCAATAAACCATGAGACAAAATGCAATTTGTTGCAAAAATGCAACAGCTGGTCTAGATAGATAGGCCTCTGTTAACTCTTTTAGCAAAAGAATGAAAATCAAGACAAGACAGTGGTGATGATGAACCTCGTACGATGACAGCAAGTAAGTAAACAATGCTGATGCCTGCGATGTACGTTGTCATGACAGGCAAACCCTCGCTTGTGAACGCACCTTAACATCATTCACAACATCAGCATTCAGACATCAACCTTGTGGCTCAGACAACAAGCTGCAATTTTCCGACAAAATGCCAGAAAATTTCAGAGAGAAAAAATATCAGTGCTCACAATTCCACTTTCGACCCTAAATTCTGTGAAAAATGGGGATTTTCAGAGTGCACAGATTTTGCATATTGGCCCAAAATTTTCCGACAAGCCAAAATTGAGGAAGTGAAGCAATTGAGCCCCTTCACACAATATATGAATGATGTTGAACAAGTATGAAGAGTGTTCAACTGAATGATGAGAATGGATAACATTTTCTTACAATCTAGAGCCTAAAAATCAGTAAAACAAGATCCGTAATGTGGCCTGTTAGGACAGCCGTATAAATAGACCAAATAAACAAAACAGCCGAATGTGATCGAAGTTTGCGAACGAAATCAATGGAGCAGTGAAACAGTCAATTCAGCATGCAGCATCAATGCTAAATACTGCTTAGTCTAAGTTAGCAATGAGGAATGGCACCAGCAGCAGCAGCAACCATCCAACCTGGAACGCTTGGCCAAAAAAGAAGAGGAGAGTGAAAAGGAAGCGATGGTGACATCATCAGCGCACTAGCTCGATCCAATGCATTGACGCAGCACCTTAGCTGCAAGCATGCTTTCCGTCTGTCGAATTCAGACGGACGGACGGACGGACGGACGGACGGACGGACGGACGGACGGACGGACGGACGGACGGACAAACAGTGTCTGCAGTGTCTGAGCAACTAAGAGTGCTGTCGTAGCACTTGACAGAGCTCGACAGTCAAACTGAGTGCATTCTTTACTTACAGAACATACCAACACTGCAATTGAAATCAATCGTTAAATGCATCCAAACAGCTCAGTAATATCAACATTCAACACAGCAGTCTAGTTTTCAGGTAGTTAAAGGTCCATGACCACGGTCAAACTCACTCGCGCAATTTCTGTAGATTTAAATTAGACACTTAACCTCGCATATATAATATGTCGATTTGAGCTTCATAAATATATGAAATTAATGTGTAATTTCAAATGAAATGCGGCATTACGTTACGTTATGCGAAATATTTTAATCTATCAGTGCCTGCGGTGACGTCATGACCCTAGCCCATATATATCATGAATATTAATTTCCTAGCCGACGACGTCATCATTCTAGTCTAGGCCATTAATATTCATGACGTCTATAGGCTAGACTCATGACGTCACTGCAGGTCATCATGGCGGCGCGTTTTCTACGTCGTTTTCATAGATTGTCGACTTCAAAGGTAAATTTTTCCGTGTTGACAAAATGCTAGGCGCCAATATTACTGTCAAAGTTATCAGAAAATTCTGCACTTTAAGGAAAATGGATAAAATGCATATGTTAATTTTGGTGACCACGGACCTTTAAGTAAATCTGGTTCAAATCTACAGCATTGATCAAGTCAGACCTCGTCGATGGAGAAAAGTAAGCAGGAGCGGAGAAGTCCAGCATGACACTGAGTAACCTATTCTAATCTACACACACATACATTCACACATACATACACACATACAAATACACAGCAGGTTCACTGAACCAGGACCCCAAGCCCCTGGCGGCACCAAGTACGACAACGCACGTACATAAGGCAAGAAAATTAGTGCAGCAGTGCAGCAGGAAAGGTCATCCGAAAACACAAAAAAAGCATCTTGCTGGCTAAGGCTTCACCCCAGACACACTGGGGAGACTTACAACATTCCCCAGATTTCTATTGCTTGCAGAGAAGGGTCTCAATGCCAATACCCCCAACCTTTAGACCTCACAACTAAGGAAGAGCCCCTAACTTACTGCTGAACCAGGGCCCCTTGAAGACTTGCTACGCTACTGGATGGACCATTTAATGAACAAGCAACATATGTAATGCAGCCTACAGCATGGACAGTCCCACACTCAACAATCTGCCATCTAAAATTCTGAGCTATGTTAAGCATTCTCTATGTGGGCTATTCAGTGTTCATATCTAAGAATGCAAGCACGATCACATATTCAGTCTCCTTTTTTGGTCTTCAGTTGGCAGTGACAGGGTTATGACACTCCTCTGGCAGCTGCATCTGTCTTCTGCATCTATCTTCAGAGTGACGTAGTCCTTGCTTGTGATGTCACTGAGCATTTGTAGGTGCTTTCGTCCTTTTATTGCCTTTCTCATCATCCTGCCTTCCATTACATACTGCAGCTGAGAATCATGTTGCAGGATGTGTCCTATCCATCGGAGTTTGCACTGCCGTTCTGTATCCAAGATGCTCCTGAACTCTTGGACTCTTTGCAGGACTTCATCATTCGTTACCCTGTCAATGCAGCTGATCTTTTCAGTCCTCTTCCAAACCCACATTTCCAATGCTGATAACATTTATCAATCGGCCTGCATTATTGCCCATGTCTCTGCACCATCTTACTATAATGCACGGAAAGTCTGTTTGTCTGTCTGTCTGTCAGTCAGCACCCTCTAGCACCTTCCCTGTTACATGGTCGCGAACCCTGACTGCGGCGTTTGAGTCCTTGGGCCTTAGGTACGTGCCCCCACCTTGCCTCCCACCTGCCCCCACAGGCAGCTTGTGGGGGCGGGGGTTGAGTTGCCAGGTCTTCTTTCCCTGCTGATTCTGTCAAGTTCGTCAGTAGTGCTCAGCTTCATGGTGACATCTGACGAATGATGGCCACTTAAAGGTCCCAGCCTAAGGCCTTAAGACCAGCTATGAATTTCATAGTCTCTGCCATGTGTGTCGGTGTCACAAAATAGCATAGCCCCCTCAAAATGTCGCCCCCTGGTAAGATAAAATCGTCCCGGGAGCAAGGAAGGTTTGCAACGAAAAAAATGCCCCTTTGCTTGAAAATTTGCCCCACCCAATAAAGTAACATCACCTCCTTGATTAAATCGCCCCTCCTGCATTTTGCTTTCAAGTCTTTGCACACTCAAACAGCAAGTACGTTATGAGACATTAAACATGCAGGTTTTGAATGTTTAATGATGCTGAAATGAGAAACGACTGTATGGCGCTGGCCGCCAGATGAAGCTCACTATGTAATCGTCAGCGGTCGTGTTACCTTGGCACGCAGTAGTGACTAAACTCTTGCGTGCATTCATTTCACTAGCAAAGTAACCCGCCCGTAGGGCGGGTACTTTGCTAGTAAAGAGCAATGCTCCACACTGCACATTTCACTATTCTTTTCATCAGTTGTAAATCTCACTTCAAACAGTATTCTATAAAAAGACACTCTTGGTTACCAATATGGAAACACATAATTGTAAGACAACATTATTAAGAGAAATTACATTGCACATTATTATGGATATAAGTTATCTACGTACCCATTTAATAAAACTTTCGCCTACACTTTCTGCTGTGTTTGGAATGTACATCTGTCCCTAAACAACACAAAGAGCTAAGTACACAATTTAATAATGACTTATGTTGTAAAAAATATCACAAGAAAGCATCACATACTGTAGCAACAAACAGCAGCATCTATATGCGAAAAAACTGAACATGTAATCCTAATCCTAAAAACTAACCATAACTGAAATCTACTGAAAAGTACCGAAAAAACAAGACGGTTGTTTTCGGTAGCTTTTGAATGTTTTTGATATTTAAAGCCATCGTAAGCAAGTACTAATATCAAAGAGTGACACTATATACCAAAAACTACCGATAACGTATTTGGTAGTTTTCGATACCGAAAATCTAAGCCTAACCCCAGCCTTAAACCCTAAACCTAACCGAAAACAGGTTAATTGTTTTCAGTAGTTTTAAGTATTTAGCGTTACCAACATTAAATAATGCTTTTTACTCTCTAAAACTGTGCTTCAGTACTGAACATGCTTTTATGACACAGTGATGTAATAACATTGTGAGATGACGTGCAAGAGAAAACTACACAAAGTCCAACACATAAGATCTAAAGGCAGCACTAATTGCTGAATCGGCCGATTCATAAGATCACTATCGATGAATCGACGAACTGCAGATACTAAATAAGCAGCATATAAATAACAAAGGAATTAATATTATTGCTTATCCCCACTCAAAACTCCGAATTTATTCTCGGGTAGCAATATGTCAGTCAACTGCATCGACGCCGATTCAGCAATTAGTGCGACTGAGATCTAATGCTTACACGTCATGTCATGCCATACTTTTCAAATTTCTGACAGATCTGTAAAACACGAAAAGTTATGAGTAAATTATTCTTTTCACACTTCGAATTTTTCAATGGTCAGTGCTAGGGAAGATCGGCGATCTCGCACTAGTGAGCAAAAAATTACTAGTGGTAGATCGCCACTTTATCTAATTACATTTATCACATTATTAATGTAAGAATGCAGCCATATTTCTTCACTGCATTACCAGGACTGTGGTTGGGACTGAAATATCAGTCACTTTCTTATCAATTA
>Ga0209367_1002750_pt1 | contig 23466 bp, 14 predicted proteins | sample WorMetLIZISLAND2_FD_187412 | JGI IMG/M metagenome (GOLD analysis project Ga0209367, IMG submission 187412) | Marine gutless worms symbiont microbial communities from Max Planck institute for Marine Microbiology, Germany - Olavius geniculatus... ... | reverse complement strand
TAATAGGAAGTCGTACACTGGCTCTCGATTGGCGCCGAATTCAATGACCTTGAACGCCAAAATAGGGGGTTTTATGGATTTTTTGGTGATTTCGGGCTGCGACACAAGTCTATATCATTCACAATGTGGTGCCACGCTACCATCGTTATGCAATTCAGATAGAGAATTTGGTATTTGTATATTAACCTAGCGTGAACCGGAACTGCTATAGGCTTTCGCGCGTCTCGTGAGCATTAGCTAAAATTTCTTGTTTTCAGTGGGGGTCAAAAATTGGCTTAAAATTCAGCGTATTAGCCACAAGGTCTTTGAAACTAGGAAGAGTAGCCTCATGCAACTTTTCCACGTGAATTATAACACAGGTACAACTTTTTGGGGACACAGCCCTCTTAAAATTTGGGAGGACAAAAAACGTGCAAAATTTAGTGTTTTTACGACAACTTTCGACTTTGACCACAAATATCTCTGGAATGGATAGAGATATTGGCAAGCAGTAAATGGCGTTATAAACTACGTTTCCTCTCACGTTGAATAAAAAAGTTTGGTGATCTTTGGTAAACAAACGCCAGGGGTTACGCAGCTAATGTTTACCCACCTTAAGTTGACAGTGCATGTTCTGCGTATGTTAATGCATTTGAGTGCAGGCCACGTGACCTTGCTACCAGTCTGGTCTGTGTGTCTATTTGTGTGTCTATGCATTTCTGTGTCTTTGTTTGTATTCTGTCTGTCTGTTTTTGTGTAGACCCGTCAGTATGTGAGTTGGGAAGAGTTCAATGGTGACATGCTGTTAGTGCGAGACAACTGTCGGCTATACAATGCGCCTGGCACTCAAGTGAGGCTTGACTGTGACGTCGTCTTCAAATTCTACCTCGATGAATCAGAGAAGCTCGCCTCATCCACACCTCAGGTCAGTCTGTGTTCTCATTGGTCAGCAGTACATGATTTGCATGTAATTAGCATATTTCATCGTATACTGTGTCTGCACAGAAAGGGTGACTTTGGTGCTTGAAACGCATGGTAAACGTTTGCATTACAGTCGATGTGGAACTCGTGTCGATGATGCTTGGTGCTACGTGACTTTAGCCTTTGTTATATCTGATAAGAAGATAATGTTTTTGGCTCTGACTTTTTGCATGCAAGATAACTAAAAAAGTTAACATATTTTGATGATTTTGGAGTGGTCGGTCATGGCCTAAGAAAAAATGATTATACTCTGATTGCGACTTTGATTCTTTTGTGGATTCCGGATCTTTCTCTTTCGCAATCCCTCTCTGTCTCTCGTATAGCAGGTTTTTGACCGACTCTTCTGCCATCTGCTTCTGTCTTTGCATCTCTCGTCAGTCATTTTATGTTTGCTTGCGATGTTGTAGAGCATTTTCAGGCACTTTCATCTTGTGGCTGTCCAGGACTATTTCCTGTTAGGAGATGGGGCAAAAACTGATGGTACGTTGGGTTTGCTAGGCGGCAGCAACATTTTTGGTGGAGGTTTTGCCGTTTACAGCACTGCTTGCTCTAGTTGATATTAATAATAAAATTTGTCAAGAAGGTAGACAGTCCAGTGAGTGATATTGTTATTAATGTGAATGCTGTTGCAGGGTCCTTCGTTGACAGGAAAACGCCTTCTTCTCGACCCTCCGGCAACGCATCATGTATAGCAACTGCTACAACTACAACAACAACTACAGCACTGCTGGACTTGATGACTTGACTAGTGCAATGCACTGCTGTGCCCTGTGACTGCCCGGTGTCTGTCTGTCTGTGGTGTTGACTGAATTATCTGTACATTATTCCACGGTCGTGCTGTCTCCGGCACAATGTCTGCAGTGGTATAAGGGGTTGATGGCTCACGGGTGCAGTCGTGTGTGGCCAAACGACTGACCATTAATGACCATGGAATAAGTGTTGGTAAAATCACTCTCTGGAGTGTACAAGTTTGATCGTGCCACTCCAGAGCGTGGTTTAACCTACATATTACGCTGTGTCATTCGATGACATTATAACAATAGAGTAAGCATTGATTGATAGCTTGAATAGTGCAATGCTGTTAGTATGAGGGTTTGTTTGACTGAATTTATTATCAATCTTAGTGCAGTGTTGACTCCATAATGTAGGTCTGTATATGATGGGTCGATTTTGCCAGTGTCATTATTATATGGCTGCCTAATGGGCTACGTGACTGGTCTCATCTATCTGTCTGTCTGTCTGTTCACTATGGACCGTCTCCAAAATGACCTATACTGTGTCAGGCAGGACATTAAACCCTACTCACTCACTCCGTATGTGGTCCAAACTTTAAAGCAGAAGGGCATAGAAAGACCACGGAACTTCTGTGACTGTTTCTCAGTGCAGGAATAACCAGTGTGTCAGTTTTCGACTCAGAAGTTCAAAGTCGTTGGACGACTGCATATATGTCAATGCGGATGAGGAGATATTTTAGCTGTTAGAAGCTGGTTCGAGCATGCATTTGACTACCAGTGTTAGTGAATTGATGAATAACTATAAAATGAACGTTAGGATCTATCTCTACAGGAATTTTTCCAACCTTGGTGGAGGTTTGAAGTCTCCAGTGTGTTTTCTAACTAGGATTAGATTATAATCTATATATTTATTATAAAGTCATGAAAAATACAGATGAATATATAAATAACGAATAGTATGTTCCCTGTTGTTTCCTGAGTGAGTAATATTCTGAGTATTGGGTAACTGTCATTATTAGTCTGACAGGTTTGTAGTAAATGCTGATATATTGTTTTGCATGTTGTATATTATTTATTCAGCGATAGTGCAGCCATTCAGCTGTTGCTGATATATCAGTAAGCAAAGTGTCAGCTCGTTGTAAGTAAGTAAATACTCTTCTAAACAATTTGCCCGAATTGTCCTGTCAGTGCATTGATGCTGTTAGCAGGGTGACAGAGACGTCCGTCCATGTGAAAGTCCTGGTACATGGATTCCAAAAATTTAACCCTTGGGCACTTAGCCTTGCTTGGAATAACTGTAAAACTAGCATAAATTAGTATTATTTATTCTGCATGCTTCCAGCTTCGGTATTAATGATAAGTGCTACTTATTATTATTGCTACTAAAAGCAGAAGTTAGACCGCAAAGTCTCAAGTGACTAGAGACCTGGTGCTTCTTTGGGATCGGCACATTTCACTGATCAAGATGGAACCAAAATATCAACCGTTACATATTTTCAGATGTCTCGGGATGAGTATAGTAAAGAAGGTTTAGATTTTTGGCTGTGATGTGTATTGCAAATTGTCAGCAAGTCACTTTCAGTCAAGAATATTGATGTTATTGCATGTTTTTGGGATATCTGAGTATCGTTCAGTGGTTTGGTAGAAAGCTGCTGTATCCGATGTACATGTAGAAGATAATGTCGATACTGTACATATTGTTGTCAAGATGTGAACTGTTGTTGCATTTTATGTAAATACACGTCTGACTTGGTTGCCATTCTTTTCCACTGTCGACACAATTGTGAAATCACTCATTTACTTGGTAGTGTAGCTGCAGAAGTTAATCACATGATTAATCATAGAAGAAAAATTATAGCATAATTTAATATTAAAAAGTTGTCTTTAAAATTTAGATTAAACCCATGTCAATAAAAACATTATATAGTAGCTTATAGCTCAATAATGTAAAAATTTGCTGAGCAGAATGCATTTTTGTTGCAATTACAACTGTTAGCATTTAATCGAAGTTAAATTTAGAAAATAAAGTTAACTATTTTTTAAATAATATGTTACTAGCTCTACTTGGTAGTATTACTTTAAATGGCCTATTTTTCAAAAATTGGCTCTAGGCTTAAGGTTAGGTCAGTTCACAACATTAAAGTCTTTGGAACTGTAGTTGCAGAATATCTAAGGCTGTTGCCCGCCCAACAGCATTGTAGCGCTGAAGGATGAAATACAACAATTAATGAACATGTAATTAGCAGATAAAATATGTCTCTTATTACTGTTATTTTCCTAGAGCTATAAATATGTGAATTCCTTCACATCTGGAACTTGCAAACGTAGTATTATACAAACCCTCAAGCACATAACATGTTCAAGCTATTGGCACTTGATAACATGGCAGGCAGTTTGTCCTGTTTTGTACTAATACCAGCAAATAGTACTTTTTGGCCAAATTCATAATTATATGGATTTAATATTTAGTATGGCTGTAACTAAAACGACAGTGAATCTGAATGCAAAATGATCAAATTACAGCCAGTGTTGAGCAGAATATGAATTGAATATTTATTTGGTAGGTTACAGCTCTGACTAAACACCAGTCAGTAAGTCCAGTTTGGTAGCTGGTCCTTGCACACACTGTTCAATTTATTATCAGACGCTGGCAAGCTGGAGAAGTGAACTCTTAGATGTTCAAGACCTTTCCTTGCTTTACTGTGATCCTCTCTCTCCTGGCCCAACAGCTGTTCCAGCTCTTCAGCCCTCTGCACCAGTTTGATAATTTCGTTATTCAGCTGCATCTTGGTCTCTGTTTCCACCAGCTGCTGCTCTTCGAGGATCTTAGTCCACTTTGCTTCGATTGCAGCGACATCCCGGTCTCTGATATAATCTGCAGATGAAAGTTCTGACTCCATCTTCTGTAGTTGATCAGTCAAATCATTCCGTTCAGCTGCTAAGAGTCGCAGTTGGTCAACCTTGTTGGTCGTTCGGTTGAGTTCTGTCTTCAGGTGGCTGACAAGCATCTGCAATCGTTGGTTGGCCGTTTCGGCTTGGTGAAGTCGCTGTCGGGTTGATTCCAATGATCCACACTGCATACACCGTTCCATCGTCATTCTCTCAACATCGTCCTGAAGCACACGGACTTGACTGCAAAGAAGGGCGTTTTCATCACGGGTTGCTTTGAATGCCTGACGTAGTACCGCGATCTCATTAGAATCCCAAATGGATGAATCGTGATCAGTATGTGAACCACTGGACACTGGTCGAAAGACTGACTGGTCATCAGCCTGCAGTGTTGTAGGTTGGGTCACTGGGATCTGCTTATCATCTTCTACTTCCTTGCTTTGTTCTATTTCATCATCATCTAGCAAAACAACACAAAAATTTAATAGTGATAATGATACTAACAGGCTTTATTCACACTTATTGTAAGCAAACCCTTTACAAAGGACATTGATAATGTACCAAAGAACCAGCTTCTTCACACACGCCATACACAAGCACCCAGTTTATCAACAGTAAGCATTCCTATTCCTCAGTCTAGAATTACACACTGCATGCGGTCAAGGATGCATCAATGAGACTTTGTCTGAGACCAAAGTTCAAAAATTCCTAGCCAACTATGTCACACTTTAGTCTAAGACTTTAGTCTTATCGAAACTTGACATCAACCACTATAGTGCACAAAAATGTGCTAATTATTTTTTAAGTAACTTCGGAAATGTGGATTGATTATCGTTCACTGTTGCACTCAAAGATCGTCCGCAGAAAAATCCAGAATATAACTTCTCCACAAACTTGCAGCCCCACTACTTACTACTTTAAAAAATGTTAATGTTGAAAACAGTAATTTTTACAAGCCAGATGTACTGTCTTTCACCTAACATAACAGCATTCTTGCATGATGAAAAGTCTAGTTGTAAATATGCTAAAATCAACTGTTGCAGGGCAATAAATTTTTAGAACCGCTGTACTTTTTCAGGTTAGGCCAAGTCCCCAAAGTAATTGCTGTTGTGGCACAGTAAACTTAAGTGAAACATGCCGCTTCAAACAAACAGACAAGTAACATGACACTGTACACAAGACAGATGTTGTTTAGATACTTACGCTGTACAGACTCTTGGGCATTTATCATTAACCACACTCGCTGGTAAACATTTTTAACAGCAGCAACATCCAACGGAGATATTTTCCTGGCAAGTTTCACAAACAATTCCTCACTGTTCTCACAGGCTACTGGCTTGGATGGCAATTCACGTCCATGTTTGTCATGTATGACCGTTCTGACGTTGCCATGGAAGGGTTCTTGCACCGACAGTTGAAATGTTGGAGGAAACAGTGTCTCAACCCAGTGACGGTGATCAGTGTCAACTTCGTGACAGATTTTCTCAATGTTCTCTTCGCTATCAGTCATGACGACTGAATACTCAGCAGTGTCCTGTGTCTAATACCAATGTACGCAGTCACCTACAGACACAAGTGGCAACTTGCATTCTACTGCAAACATTCACAAGAAACAAAATAAGACATTGCATTCTGGTCCACACTGATCTCAATACCATGAGTGCATGGCGACATTTTTTTCTGCGTCATTATCAAGGAGTTTAGCTTGCGATGCATATCCACTACATAGCCCAGTACAAAGAATCGTCCACTATGCCGTTGTGGTTAGCAAATTCACTACTGACTAACGGCTGCTGCGCAATGACGTTCGTAGGCTACACTGCAGAGTATTGCGCACCGCAAACAATAACTCGTGTAATAAATTTACTGTGTGGCACGTTTCATTCACTATCACAACATACTCGACCTCTTTTTAAACTGAAAACCCGCAAAAGTAGAGTCGTTGACAACCGTGTTGTTGTTAAGCGAGTAACGCCTGACGGAGGCCTAATAAGTAAGCAACAAAATACGGTATTTTTCGTCCTGCTGGACATGCTAAATGCTTATAATTGGCGGTTTAAATTACACAATGTCAGAAGAACTTTGCTGTGTAATGGTAAAGTTTGAGTTTTTAAATTTTGATTTGTGCTGTTCTATATCTACAACCATGATGTCACCCTTACACTGTATATAAACTGTTTTGTATATTAACTTAGCGTGAACATCCCAATTTTCAGCCATACTACTGCACCAGAACTGCTATAGGCTTTCGCGCGTCTCGTGAGCATTAGCTCAAATTTCTTGTTGTTTCTAAAAAAACAGAAACGTCGTGGTATGAAGAAATTAGTTTTTTTGGCAAAGACATCAGAAATTGCGTCCGCGTCTGCAGAATTCTTGCGGAAGCACGTCCCGTCCGCGGACGCATCCGCACATCTCTAATCTCTGCCTCATCTCTCGTTTTCCAGGTTCACTACAACTTAATCATTAATCTCAATCTACTTAACTATTGTCACTCAAAACGTGTACTACAACGCAGCAAATAATAAATGAATGTTCTGAATATTCTAATATTAATGAAGTTGAATGAGAACCAGAGACGGTGAAAGGGCCCCTCCTTTCCTCCGGCCGAGGGGGCCTCACGTATGCTCAGGGGCCTCATGCTAACAATAACAAGAAGCCCAGCTGTTGCTAGGGAAGGCCAACCATACGCCGATGTTCGAAGGCTAGCAAGTATGAATAATGGGTAAGTTCAGTACTTCTGTTTAGACAGAAAAAAAGTCGGCAGTGAAGTCATTAAATAGGGCATTTGCGAATAGTAATGGTAATAGTAACCACTATGCTGATACAGTTTGGCCATAATTATGCCATACAAATTTTGGGAGTCAGGACCCCAATTTTGAAGAACAGGTGTCCACAGAGAGTAACATCTGATAGGGCATTAATAGGGTGTCAAAGTAATCATGCCACTAGCTGAAGTGGTTTGGCCACTTTGCAATGCAAGTATTTGAGGGTACAGTCAGTACCCCAGTTTGGGGAAAATATGGGGACTGTAGGGGCCTAACTTTGCAGAGTAGCCCTTGGGCAACCCTATTTATATGTTCATACAGTTTTCTGGCAGGACATACCATTTAGCTACAATACATGCATTACAAACAACAGACAGACAACAGTGAGTGAGTAGGGTTTTATGTCCCACCCAACACAGTATGGGTCATTTCGGGGATGGCCTTTCCAGGCAGAATGCACACAAACACATCATAATGAAACAGTAAGTTTAACCTTTACAGATACACGAGACACAAAAACGAGCAAAACCTAAAATAGAACTCAATAACCAATAAGACAGACAACAGCATATCCAAGGCTCGACCTTAACAGTTGGCCAAAAATAGTAATAATAGTAATAAAATACACAGATAATTACACTAAAAGTAAAAAAAACGACTAGGAAAACATTACAGCACAGATCAAGAAACAAATCAGTCTAACTGCTAAATAATGTAGACAAAAATTAGAAATAAAAAAAAATTAAAATAAACAAATGCGGAAAAAATAGAGCAGAGTAAAAACCACTGAACTGTTACATACTAATTAAAGTGTACGAATATATTACTGACAGCAGTGAAAAATGGTACAGAACTGTTCTCTGACAATCATCAATACTAGCGACTAAATAAAGCCAGAAAAACCTAGCAAAACATCAGACTAATATAGCTAGCTATCTGTACAATTTGCTAGATAGAATTTCAACTCAATGCAACAGTAGCTGAGACATAATGCTCACCACACCTAATTCATGTTATAACAGCATTAATAGGCTCGGATCTTTGAAGACAGAACCATGCAATTGAACAGTATCAATATGACATTTGTAGCAGTCTAATGACACTAGCAGACAGAAATACAATATAAAAAGAAAAATGAAGAAAACACCATATCAATAACAGAATGAAATGCACAGTCACTCAAGTTTACAATTCAACTAAAGGGGATGTCAGATGAACGACAAAGTCAACCAACTTTTGTGGGCGTGGTTTAGTTGCCCGACAAAATCGGCCAACAAAATCAGTGAACCATGACACACGGCCGATATTTTCATCTGCTACTTCGTACAATATCAGCTAGCACAACAGCCAAATGCTGATCGCAAAATAATACTTGCATCACTTCTTCCTTTGTAAACAATCACCATGGCAACATAAACCAAATTTGTTGTCTGATATACGAAAAGTCAGCTGACAAAATCGTTGAAGATAGAACATGCTCTATCTTGGCCGACAAAATCGAGCGATTTTGTCGGCATTTTGTCGGCAGATAAAATCGGCCGATTTTGTCATTCGTCTGACATCCACTTAAGCAAATCAGCTGTATGTAACCTGCAGGTGAATACAACACGTAACAGTCAGGGCTTGCCATTTCTGGCGACTGACCGATCGTTCACGTAAATTTAAACGCTCACCAGGAGATCGATTTTTCAATTGCCTACTTTCCACTCACGCTCAGTCATTTTTGGTTGCCGGATTGATGCAATTTTGCAATGGGTCAGTTTTCACTCTGCTGTCGTTTGCTAATTGAAAAGCAAATTTCAGCAGGCATAGACTATATGAAAAATGTTCTAAAAAGATACTCATTTTCTACATTTTTGGTCACTACGTTTAAAAATTTCATTTGTAGCATTGCTGCTCCGTTACGATTTAATCTGTTCTTTTCACTCATGATTTGTGTAAATGCTCATTAAGCGCTAAGAATGACATTGGTGGGCCATAGATTTAGCCAGGATTTAGATTTAGTCCATTGACAAATGAAAGATGCGTTTTGAATCTGAAAGCCCAAAATTCGTCTGACCTAAACGCTATAGACCCATAGCTAAAGCTTCGGGCAAAGAAAAGAAAAAATAACTTGGAAAAGAAGAGGACGAAAAAGAAGGCAAAGGAAGAGGAATGGAAGAAAGGAGAGAGGCTGGTGTGACTTGAGGGCAGTTGCTTACTGGCGCTGAGAGAAGATGGACACCCCTGATCTTAGCAAGTACACTCTACAATGACAATATGTCCCATCACAATAGATCGTCTATTTATCGCCAACCCTGTGTAATGTGATTGATTTTTCAATCACCTCTCATTTTCAAACGGCAAGCCCTGATAATAGTCTATAATACAGTGCCACTGTTATTATGCTGAAAATACAACTACTGTCTCTCTACTACTACCACTATTACCACTGCACTACAGTATACTAATACTGTTACTGTGCATAACTCACTAATATTTCCATAGTTAATGCATGCTATCCCCGATCCCAGCCCCCCCCCCAAAAAAAAAGAAACTTTGGTGAAGTTAAAGCAAGCCAAATGCAGACTAAGACATAATTTCATGGTCAGAACTCAGTTTGCCTCTGTCTGCTGACCTTTAACCTTTTGACCCCAAAACCTATCAGCTCGTCTTTGCCTTCAGCAGCATTGGTGACAAGCGTTTTGTGAAAATCCAGCAAATCATGCCGTAGACCAGACAGATGACACACGGATGCACGGATGGACGGACTGCATAAAAACACAAGTCAAACAGCAGTCACAAGTACTGCAGCTTCAGTTCACTCTGCAAGAACAAAAAACACCATTAAATAGATTTACAAACTGTTTTATATCATAAATCCTAAAAATTCATTTGCTTCCAGGTTGCATCTGTCCCTAAAATAACCTGCATCCCCAAAATCTTACTAAACCCTCAAGAATGTAAGAGGGTCATTCAATAAACAAGTTTACAAAATGGCACCATTCCAACAATTTTTAAAATAGAAAAAAAATCCGAAGTATACGTCTTGTTGCAAATTTAATTCTAAACATACGCAAAAATTTTGTTGATGCTGTCGTTATTATTGTGACGTCAACTGTTAATAGAACACAGTCTATTTGTGTATTATGTTCCCCACCAGTAATCTAGCATAACCCACAAGTGACAACTAGCATAGAAGTAAAAGAAAGAATAAACTTAATAAGTTAAAGTGACCTCTTAAAATGTTAAACATTAACATCTCATTTTTTAAAATATCGTCCAAGTTTTTTCAAACAACTGTTCTGTCTGTCAACAAGTTTCTGAATGCCCGATCATCACGATGCAAAGAATGGTGCTGTCCAAGCCACTGATGAACGACTGATTGCATCTCGGTATCTGATCTAAATTTTTGCCTACCTAGCATTTTTTTTCACCAAACTTGTACTGTTGGCTTCGTAAAACACTTGTCGCCATACACTGAATGCATCGCAAAGTGAATCTCATTTGTATTGAGTCTTTTTGTCCACAAAAAACAATAATGGAATGCTGTTCGTTACGGGACAATTTTGGTGAAAACGTTGCCGTATTTAATGTTTATCAATGACGTCATGATGAGTCATCTTCATAAAACTCACAACTTATATTCAGAATTAAATTTGTCACAAAACTATATTTCAGATTTTTCCTATTTCGAGAATTAATGGAATGGCGCTATTTTGTAAACTTATTTACTGTATTTTGCAGTTTTTAGTTTGTTTTCAAAGTTTTACTGAAAAACCTTTGGACGAACAAACCTCTGGTGCATAGTGGCCTGGGCTACTTAAAAAATAACAAATAATTAGTTTAAAAGATTTGCTCTGCTGACCCCAATGTCACAATCTAGTTTTTAAAAAACATCTACAAAATGTAGATAAGTACATCCCACTAGTACTGTTTACTTACTTATTTATCACCAACGAAACGTGGTTGTAAGCGGTTATTAGCACCAAAAAAGTGGGGCACCCTGATTATTATTTTTTTTTGTCTTAATTATGTGCAGTTTCAGAAAAATCATTACTAGCATATGTCTTGGCAGCTCAAATGTCATTAACATAACTGACGACTAACGAAAATTATTCCTAACCTTTGCTATTTAAATACAAAAATTTACTGAGCATCAGAAGCGAGACATTAGTAGAAGCCTAGCATTAAGTCACCCACCAGTCACAACAAGACACTAATTTGATTTGTAAAGCTAAATGAAATCTAAGCAAATGTCCACACGAAAAACTGGATGACAGAAAAATGCAAATGCAGTTACCAGGTCCATACACTGAAGAAGAGCTTGAGTTATGAACAGATGATTATTGTGAATATTCAGCATGGTGCGGCGACTGCCCAACCACTAAACATGATCGCACAAGATCACGACCAGGCAAAATATGTTAACTCAGCACTAATATAACCAAATAAATACAACGCTAAAAACAAAAAAAAACATACTAACTAAATACTGGCATAAGCACTGTCATGGTAACTCTGGCTGTATGTAAGGTAACTTTGGCAGGAGTCACCATCAGGCTGCAGATAATAAATGCATTTATTCATTTACATGCATGCATGCCCTTGTAATGATATGCAGCAAGTTACAGCACCTTGGGTGCTGTTGCCGCTATAACTATTATTACTACCATTAGACATCTGAATGAATGAATATACAGCATGCAACTACAGCTCAAATAGGAGGAATAACAGCTTAATGAAATCTATTGGAAACTCCACCGATGGACAAACGTGCTAACAAACAGACAATTAAAACGTTTTCTGTTGAATTGAAAAACTTGAAATACAACAAACTACCGGAATGAAGCTAACTAAATTGCACATATGTGCAGTCGAAAACGACATTAAATATTATGCAACATCGAGCAGTCAGTTGCAGCAGTTGCTGCTGTATAAACACGAATTAGTTTTCTCAACTTGTACCACCCACAATCATTGATCTTCCTATCTTTTAGCACTACAGAGAAATATGCACAGCATCTTTTCCGCCTTAGCCTCTCACTCATATGATACGAAAAAAATCTGTACCGAAAAACTAACAGCCAAGCTGCCAGTTTAATCTAACGCTTAAACTAAAACAAAGCGAAAATGTTTTAAATGGAAATGAGATGAGAAAAGTGAAGTGAAACTACTGTTATGTAAAACATTAAAAATACAGACACAGATGGTTATGAGAGAGCTAGAAGACGAGCTCATGTCTTAGAATTCTGCCCAAAGCAAATCTAACTTGGTAAAGTGAGAAGGATTACCAGTAGTCCAACTCCGCTACATTACGGGCACAATAAAAATTATTCTTATTTATTCACTTAGTATTATGTTCAGCCTTTTAGCAGACATACAGACTGATTTGAGACAAAACTTACCATCAGCATAATCAGGCGGTGGTGCATTGGAGTCAACTGGTTGACTGAAGGGATCTTGTTGTTCCTCTGGGTATGATTCTTCTTGAGGTACAGAAGTATAGCTCGACTGGTGTGAAGTTACCGTGGCAGTCTGTGGCTGTGAATACACTGCATTATGACAACATGACATGTGCACCAATTACAGCTACAATTACAATTATAAAACATTATGTTTTCTACAGCACCTACTACAATACTCGATGGCAGTGCTTAATAATAAGATTATGCCAAAATTAACATAAAAATGTACTGAACATATGTTGAAATTGTTTTCCTCATTTATTCACTTACTATTATGCTCAGCCGTTTAAGCAAACATACAGACTGATTCAAGACAAAACTCACCGTCAGCATAATCAGGCGGTGGTGCATTGAAGTCAGCCGGCTGACTTGGGTACGGCTGCTGTGCTGAGGATGACATTGCAGGGGGATCTTGTTGGCCCTCTCGGTATGATTCTTGAGGAACAGAAGTATAGCTCAAACGATGTGAAGTTACTGTAGAAATAACTGTCTGTGACACTGCATTACGACAACACAACATGTTACTGTGCAATAATTACATCTACAACTACACCATAAAGTCTTTTACAGTACCCCTACAACACTTGCTAGCAGTGCTTAACAACAAGGAAATTATGCCCAAAAAAAACAAGATAATGAATTGAAAATATGTTTTAAAATGCTAAATCGCTTGCGCTGAAACAAGCGATTCCGCCTAGGACAAAAAGTACAATACAATGCAGGTGATGTTCCATAATAATACTGCTTACAAAAAATTCATGTGTTTATTTTTCAAAATCCACTGGTAAAAACGTCAAAAATCATTTGATATGATTAGCATCCTCACCAATGGGAGGGAGTGGCTGTAAGTTAACTGTTTGCTCGTGTGAACGGAAAATTTCTTGCAAGCGCTGACGTGGCTTATAGCCAAGCCAATAAAGAAAAACTCCCACGGCAATGAAAAACACAGTCACAATAATTACGGGCACCATGGTCTCCGATTTGATGGACTTCTCTGCACAAATAACATTTTTTCAAAAATGTTAGTACCAGTAAGGTAAATAACAAGTAATCTGCTAATGCAAACAGAAATGCGTAACAGCCGTGGAGCATGTTTGAAACACTGTAAAAAAAGTCTAAGTTATTCACCAGAGAGCGCCTACCCCTCTCTCATTTAACGCCCTCGTTCGGGGTGACCCCCTTCGAATTTATGGAAAAGCTTTATGGTTCCTGAAACTAGAGTCTTCCAGGCAGCCGATGGTAAAGATTTGGTGATCCTAGCTTGCATCGTTTTTGACTGATCCACCCGTGTGACAGACAGACAGACAGACAGAATTGCAATGGCTAAGATGTGCTACAGCAGTAGCTGCTGTTGCACGTAAAAACGCCAAAAAACTGAACATTTGCTTTTTAACCATATTTCACTCAGTATTACAGAACACCTTCAGGCTTTCTAAACTTGAACGCACTCTGCCTATTGTCAACTGCACCTGTATGGCTGTAAGCGTAACCCTCCCAGTAAACTGCAGCTACATGCAAAATTTCAATAAACCAGATTCCAACAGTATGGTAAATAGCAAAATATAGAACCGGCTTTGAAGCAAAAAAGTAAGCAATGTTGGTAATCAGCAACTGAAGAAACCACAATAAAACAATCATTTTATTTTAAAACTACTATCATAATACTATTAACTACAATAAACATAAGTTAGAAAATTCCAAAATACCTACTTTTTTCGTCAAACCCAAGGCCTTCGCATATTTAAAAAAATCATCACTGACATGATGAAAAAGAGTTGCAGAAATCTCAGTTTCCAATGCCCAGAGTGTTAATAGCTTTTCGAAACAGCACAATTCACGAATTAATTTCAGCAGTTTCTTAAAATCCACAAAACACACATTAGCTGTGTGTCAAAAAAATAAATGTTATGGCAGATAAGCTGTTCACCCTTACGACTGCATAGGCCTAAAGTGATCTATCACAAGTGTAATAACCACTGCATCAACAAACGTGAATAAACATACTTTTGTGCCCATAGTGAAAATCATCTGCAACAGCAACAAAACCAAGTGCATTAAGTAAAACTGATCATTTATACAACAATACAATAATAAATGACTAACTATTTACGCCACAAAGGAGACTAATTATAACAAATAATAACGCTAACCAAACAGTCTTGACGATGCGTAAGCCTTCACAGTGGCACTTCAACATCTAACGACTACGTTAGGAAATTACTGACAATCAATTATATGATCTTAAAAGACATTTGAATTATCGGGAACCAGTGTTATTTCAGTTGTGATTTTTCAGTTACAGTTTTAGTTATAGTTGTCATTTTTCAAATTTTTCAGTTATAGTTAAGTTACAGTTATTTTTTTCCAGTTAGTATTACAGTTAATGGACTTTTTAGTTACAGTTATAGTTATTTTGAAAATTTTACAAAACTTAGAAACTGCATAATAACTACATGTAGGCCTATTTATTTGACTCTTACACAAATGACACAAACTGCAATACAAAAACATTCACATTCACTCTTCTTTTCATTGTTTCTAAAGCTGCATAATTCAACAATTAATTAATTGATTGTTAAAATATTTATCGCTTAAACATTTTTAATCACTTGAAATCTGATAAAAAAATGTTGCGGACATCTCAACAGCCTAAAATGATTGATGACCAATGTTTGCTATCTCATTTTGTTTCACATAAGACATGTAATCAAAATTTTACTTGTGCGACGTTAGTTTAACACTCTGCACTTTGTGAGCTTTGACTACACTGTTTTTTTCATCACATTTTGATTTTGCTTTAGTTTGCAAAAAACAAACACAAACTATAGCCTAGATCAATTTTGCAGTTTTTGCAATCTTTCTTGACTTCAAAAATTAATCCAAATTAATCCATTAATTTCGACTAAATTTTGGAAATTAATCCAGTAATTTCTATAGGTTGCAGCCCTAGTTGCTTTACATTCAAAATTTAAATGTCACTCATTTCATTAATGATATTTGCAATTCACTTTGAGAAATGCCCGCTTCTTATCGTTTTTGGTTAGCCGGTTTCTTTCGAATGAAGTTAGATCTCCACACACTGAAAATGTACGCTCGGCATGGGCCTACCAGTATGCCCGTGAGGCAGCGGCACACAACAGCCCCGGATATAGAACTTAGCTGCTGCACACAACTGAAAATCATGTCCATTGTTCTGGTAACATGATACACTGTCTGACAAGAACACAGTCAGTTCAATCTCAACAGGACTGCAGCTGGCTGTAGCATTTGTGTTACGCTTCATCGTGTTCCGAGACAGAAGTCGGAAGCGTACTAGGCCTACTTAGCATTAACTGCATGAAGTGCACCAGTACAGATTGAAAATTTCCAGCAGCATAATTTTTCAGTTACAACATTTTTTACTACTATTAACCATTTTATTTTTTACAGTTACTATTACGGTTACATTCAATTTACATTTTTCAGTTACTATTAAAGTTACAGTTAACTGGCAGTTATTTTTCAGTTATTTTGCCACTTCAGTTACAGTTACAGTTAACTGTAGGAACACTGTCGGGAACAGGTGCACACTTGAGATATGAACATTTATCTCAGACATCAATATCTACTAGTTCTACAAATAACTGCGTGGCACTGCAGCCCAACCTCCAATTTTCAACCGAACCACAATGCCTGAAGAGTTTCCCAGAGAGAACTGAAGTGATGACTTGCCCCCCCCCCGTTCCCCATCCCGCCTCAACCCTGTAATGAGACACAGAAACTACTTTGACAAATCTACTGATCCAGACATAAGTCACAATGCAACCCACATGTGAATAATTCATTAATTTAACTGACAGCTAATGGCAACCGGATCTAACTTGTCCGATTTAAACGCAGAAACTTGCTAACACCACTGTTGCTTCTACGTGTTGCACTCTGATAGACGATTAAGATCAGGATCAATAATTAATTTTAATGAAACACAAAACCGAAAGTGATCTTGTAAGAGTTGGCACAGCCTCATGGTTAAGGTGGCCTTTGAAAGCAAAATTCTAAAAAAAATTACAGTCTCACTCTGAGCAGTTTTGTTCTATCATATGGAAAAAAATTCAGCAAATTTGTTCACAAGTTTTTACAGATGTTTAAAACTTGCCAATGCACATCGACAAACAGGTGACACATAAGCCAAGTAAGCAAGTGCAAGTTTTGGTGTCGTGCTGCCTCCAGGTGATCACAAGTATACACGGAGTTTCATAAAAAAGACCCCTTTTTGTTTTTTTCATAATTCACTCAAATGATGATCAATTTACACAAAATTTGTACCAGCTGCAGCGGAAGAAATACCAATTCAAAATATTGCAACAAAATATGACAGTTGATTAAATATCAGGGTTCATAGCAAACTGAAAAAAAACCAGATTCAAAAACTTTTCAAGGACTTTCAAGAACCTAAAATTGGAGTTTTCAAGTACCAAAAGTATCGATAAAATAACATATCATACTCATGCTACATCAAAATTTGGAGTGAAATATTTACTTTAGTGTACTCACCAATACTGCAAGTGAACTATAACCAAGTAGTGGTAAAATGCCAAATTTTACAAAAAAGCTTTCTTCAAAATTTTAGTATGCAAAAATTTCAAAATATGGAACATTCAAATTCAAGGAATTTTCAAGGACTTTCAAGGATTTACTCTGTCTTCAAGCACTTTCAAGGGCCTGGAATTTTTTCAAAATTCAAGGACTTTCAAGAATTTCTCAAAGACCCTATGAACCCTGGAATATTAGTGAATAGTAGTGACGTAATGCTGACGTCATGTGTCACGGGTACAAGCTTGATAGTCTCAACTGGTGCTGTCAGTTGCTACCCTGCTTCGATGGTGAACTTAATCTGGTTCATTAATGAGAAATGTTTATTGTGTCAGCACTAAGCAACATGGGGACATGAAATCAGGTGTCTTGCGATCCAAAAATGCAACCATTTTGTAAGCTCAGTGTGCTAGTGCACTGTCTTGCTCAAACATGCAAAAGTCAAACTATCCCCACAGACATATAAATGCGATCCCTTTGCACGTTTTTGTGGCTGTAACTGTAAAACTTCAAGAATTTGTCATCAAGGAACCAAATTTTTCACAATGGGAGCACAGTAGCAACTGACAGCACCAGTTGAGACTATCAAGCTTGTACCCGTGGCACAATATGACGTCAGCATTACATCACAACTAGCAAAGAATATTTAATCAACCGCCATATTTTGTTGCAATAGTGCGAATTAGTATTTCTTCAGCTACAACTGATACAAATTTTGTGTAAATTGATCATCATTTGAGTAAATTATGAAAAAAAGCAAAAAGGGTCCTTTTTACGAAACACCGTGTATAAGCGCAATTTTTAGCTGGGGGTTCTATCCCTCCAAATCTCCCCCCCTCTTCAGAGTCGGGGAACCCATCTAACTCCCCAAATGGCAAATGTCAATCCATCAAACGGTTCAATCAGGATGCATGAATGTGACAGATGACAGAGCACCTCCAGAAAAATAAACAGATGTAGGAAGATCATGCCTAAATGTGGTAAAAAGAATAAGTTAACAAAATTCTCATGACAAATGCTACAGTGCCAAACGAGTGAAATATAATTCTATTCAAATAGCAATAAAATGAAATATAAAACATAATGCAATACGAGATGACCAACCGTCAAAATTGAATTTTCTAACAATGTTTACATCAACATTGCTTATTGTAAAAGGTCTGAAAGCTGTAACACAAACAAAAAAACATGCCAGTGTCACTCTATAGTAACAGCACACGTGTTTGCAAGGCAAATGTGACAGGATCGTTCCATAAATTAGTTACAAAACTGCTACTAAGTGAAATGCAATGAAAACTGTTCAGTTATTACATGCGACAGCAGCTACTGCTTTAGCGTGTCTTAGCCATCGCAATTCTGTCTGTCTGTCTGTCCGTCCGTCCGTCTGTCACACGGGTAGATCAGTCAAAAATGGTGCAAGCTAGAATCACCAAATCTTCACCGTCAGCTGCCTGGAAGACTCTAGTTTCAGGAACCGTAAAGCTTCTCCACAAATTCGAAAGAAGTCACCCCGATTAGAGTGCTAAATGAGAGGGAAGTGAGAAAAATTTGCGATTTTCAGCCAATATTGGAATTCATGCATGGGACATGGCGCACAATACTGAAATTCATGCACTGGATATGGCGCTAGTCTGTGAGACTAAGCTGTCAGGCATCCGCATCCGCACTGTCAGCAACAGTGATAATGTTTCAAATATACTGGAACCCAGGGCCAGCTTGTAACAATGTGGCACGTGCAATAAAAGCTGCAAATGCAACTGGAATTCTGTAGTATTTTCGTTACTAGAAAGAAGGAATGTTGCGATATAACGCAAAACGTAAAAAAATTGCGTCTGTGTCTGCAAACATATCTGCATCCGCACATCTCTGCCTTGGATCTAGAGCTAAACTAAAACAGACAGTTCACCACCTACCAGTGTTTCTGGCTCAACAATAAAGTAAGTAAGTAAATAAGTAAGTAAATGCAATATTTACAGTGTACAATGTCAGCCAGTAACACAGCATGCACAATGGCAAAGATACCCACACAACCACTTCGGCGTTCCTGACTCACATAGTACATAGACAAGAACACAGTCATCACCCAAGGATATGAGTCATAGGACCCTGTTGGTTGGGCGACAGATAAAGAATCTAGACTTTTGAAGCACTGGCTCAACAATTCCCCAAAAGATTCTTTCGATGACTGGCAAAACCTGCAGTTACTGTGAAGATCAGATGGTCAGAATTTGTACTCTGAAACGGGATTCCATTTCCTAGTTATAACAACATCAAAAATAATATCAACAATGAGACAGTGACACGGACTACCTTTAGACAAAAGTACGGTATTTTTGATATGAAGCATTGCAGAAATTACCAGGAATACAGATAAATACTTACAACAGAACGTTTCATCAGAATTGTCAAAACAATGATCAACTCTATCGCATTTCAGGTCATCATCGATACATTTGCCATTATCACATTGGAACTCGGTGCAATCCGAACCTTTGCATAGATGCACACAGTACACACGTTTCCTGAGCAATCTTAACTGCACAAACTATTTGGTGATGTCTTAATAACTGCCATTTCAATGGATACAATTCAATTCAGTGAGAACACGTACAAGCACTTAGCAGTAAAATAACAATTAAATAAAAACTAAAAGGTAAGGCTGTAACTAAAAATATGACTACCAGATGTTACGATGCAAAAGCACAGCTATGTCAGTTATTACATTAACTATATTACTACTTTTGCATTAACAAATTGAAATAACCGTCATGGTCACGTGGGTCAAAAATAAAATTTTTAAAATATTTTTTAAAACACTGTAGTAGTATGGAGACCACAAAGCCATTGTGGACTTGACTGGTTTTTGAACTAATAAGCTGTTTGATTGGTTTAAGGCAGACAAAAATATACAAAAAAAATTCCCTTCACACCTCGCCAGCATCAACTGAAATAGAATAGTTGACTAAATATAACAAAAGGTTAGCATTACATTCACAGTTCTTTCACGGCTTTTGCTCAACTGGTCTATTATTCCATAGTTAGTCCATGTCAATTTATTCCAGGTCTTTGAACTGTAGTGCTGCAGATTTTTTTGCAGCTAAAAGCACTTCCTATCAACCAGCAATAAGTTCAAAATAATAAAAAATGAGAGTGTGCTGCCACTATGACACCAAGATAGATCAGGAACACTTTAGGTATATCCAGTCGTAAAGGTAACAGCTTGTCTGCCAGAACATTTATGGTTAAAGTTAGAAGCGGATTTTTACAGAGCCATAAAGCAAAAGATAACAAACAGAAGTGCTTAGATGTCTTGCCCTGTGTCTTAAAAGCAACGTCCATCCTGTGGTGAGTGACTGCACAATTTCTGTTCAATTTGCAGTTAAAACCTGACTAATAGTAAACCAAACTCTCAAGCCTTGTACAAAGCTAAATCTCTCCGCAGTAGCCGCCATAGCATGACGCAATATTTATAGCAAAGACGTCAGTGTCTTCCAATAGCTACCAGCCTAGCTAGCACTGCCTAGCAGCAGCTATTAGCAGCATGTTTGTATCTTGCAATGTAAAGTATCGAAAAATCTGGTCCTGTGACTTTTACCCAAACCTTGAAATTCAATAGGGTTCTTGCAATTATTGAGAAATGCACAATCAGAATTTCATCAAGCTAAGTGCAGCGGTTCATGAGTTATCACGAGAACGAAGAAAAAAACCAAAAAACGAAACACAATGTGAAAACAATACTGTTGTTACTACTGTGAACAGTAACTTAGCATTATATCATTAGGCATGCGTGCATACGTGAAAACAACTTACCATTCTTAAATGCAGTGATGACAATCGTAAGGTATATTATATCTGATGTGGTTGATGTCTTGCGAAGACGTAATTCTAAATACTTGCCTTCGCTGTAGATAATCGATGGCTTCAACGAGCGGTGATTCAACGTAACCTATGAACACAAGTTGAAGAATGTCTTCACATCTTTAACTCTACGTCTTAAGTAGTGTTTTAAGAGTAAACAATGACAAAAATGTTTAAACTTTAAAGCAAACTAAAACAAAAATCTTCAACATTGTCAGGCTACAGTAAATTACGTTAGATTTCTGGCAAGTAAAAAAGCAAATAAAATGTAACGTTATGCTCTTAACAAGAGCATTTCCAAAACAAAAATTTAAAAAACTGTTCTACGAAAATAACAAAAAATAGGAATAATATTAGGTGGTTAGAACTTGATGCACAGCATCGAGCATGGCATGCCTTCACTCAGTTATTAGCGTACTTGGTCATGCTATGACCTTGTCCTGTAATCTTTTCACCAAACGTCTAATCGGTCCTTGTCTGGCCAAACTGTGCCAAAACACAAAAAGTCTGCTATGCACACAAAACATGTGACAGACAAAAAACATTCTCAGAACAACATTCACATAACAGGTTACTGTGCTAGCATGCAATTCAAAAGCTGATTAAACAAACAATAGCACATATGTATTATATCAATGTGAGTCAACATGCACGTAAAAAGGTAAAAGAGTTTCAATTTGTATAGTGCATCGTCGCCTATACACGCCTCTAATGTGCTTTTCATCACTGACCAGAGCCGCCAGCCGCACAGCCACCGCGTGCAGCCTACAGACACAGGCTGGTGCAGCGACCCACACAGGCAGCCCCAGTCACCTGTACTAAAATTCCCACCTTCCGTAACCCATATAAATGGGTTACTACTCATTTAACCGACCCAGGAGGGATGGCAGGCTGAGTTGGCCTTGTTGGTTGACTGATAAAAAGTCGTACACTGGTGCCAAATCCAATGACCTTAAATGACCTTGAACGCCAAAATAAAGGGTTCTATGGACTTTTTTGGCGATTTCAGGCTGCGACACAAGTCTATATCATTCACAAGGTGGCGCCACAGAACTATCGTTATACGATCCAGATAGAGAATTTGGTATTTGTATATTAAGTTAGCATGAACACCCCAATTTCCAGCTAAACTGTACTGAACCGGAACTGCTATAGGCTTTTGCGCACCTCGTGAGCATCAGCTCAAATTTCTTGTTCACTTTGTATAGCACAGATAAGCATGAACTGACGTACCATGCATCAAACGTTTTGATGTTAAATTTCAGCTCGGCTGATCTGTCTGAACGAACAGGCTAAGACAACGTTTACAATGTTTAAACTCACATCTCCGCTGGAAGTTCCAGAAATTGTCAAGTTAATGTTGTCTCCAGAAATAAGAAACCGTTTAAAGTTGAGCATCAGATGCTTTGTGTCATCTGATATGAATCTCATCACACACAATGGATCATCATAGAATGTGTGAAATGTTTGCATACTAAGCAGCTCGACTCCATCAATTTCTTTACTAGAACCACAGATACGACTACTTGGAAAGTTATCTACAATGAATACACATCAGAGCAAGATCATACGAGTATCTGTAAGAATGTCACGAATGCTGCCATGCACTGCAATTACCTGATTCATTTAAAACTCAGATACTTTAAACTACAAGATCCATATAACAGAAACAACAATGTTCGACTGTGAACACCACCAGTTACACTAGAAAAACTTTAGCAATCAACTTGTTGCATCTTCAAGAACAAACTACACAAACAGTAAACTACCTCCACCAATGGCAAAGTTATATGAGTGCCTTTATTTATCAATTCATTTATTTATCTGCTGGTTTGTGAGCAAAATCACAAAATAACTTTAAAACAAATTTGGCTAAAACTTTAAGAAAAGATAAGTCATCAGCTAGCTTAAAGTGTGCAAGATTTTGATGGTGATCGAGATCAACATCCAAATCCAGAACCAGATTTTCACATTTTTCACCGTTGGGAGATACGGCAAAAAAGTTTCAACAGAATTACAGAAAAAGTTACACAGATTTGGCTAAAATCTTCAGGGACATTAAAAAAACTTGGCTCAATTTAAAGATGATCAGATTTCAGTGGTGATGCCACCTGGCAAATAAAACAAGAAATTTGAGCTAATGCTCACAACACGCGTAAAAGCCTATAGCAGTTCCTGTTCGCAAACTGTCAGTCTATCTCCAGCCATTTCGTCGCAGTTCATTCTTGGAGTGTGTGCTGC
>Ga0209367_1002748_pt1 | contig 23473 bp, 13 predicted proteins | sample WorMetLIZISLAND2_FD_187412 | JGI IMG/M metagenome (GOLD analysis project Ga0209367, IMG submission 187412) | Marine gutless worms symbiont microbial communities from Max Planck institute for Marine Microbiology, Germany - Olavius geniculatus... ... | reverse complement strand
TTCTATCCTTTGGTGGGAATACCATACAAACAGTTTTGTCAGTATTACACAGCATATCAATTCTATCTGCACATTTAGCCAACAAATTAATCAGATATTGCATAGCCCACCATGAAGGTGCTAGTAGAACCACGTCGTCCGCATATGCCAGTATATTTACAAACATACCACCAACATTACAACCAACTCTGGCTGACATGATAGTTTTCATTTATCTGTAAACCTTTTCAGATTTTTTTTCGGAAATACAGTGTTTTTTTCACACGTTGATTGTGAATCAAACGCAGAAAGAAATGCGTGAGGTTTAGCGAGTGTTCTCTTTATTCTTCAGTGATGAGCCAGTGAAAGAATTTCGTTAATCGGTTCATATATGATGAAATTATGGCATTGCTTGGTGTTTTGGGTGTTTATTTTTTGGGTCGTCCTGCATAACGTTTTTGTGTTGTTGTATACCTGCGGCCTCACGACTCTGAACAACGTGTAGACAGAGGTAACGCAACGTAACGCATCCGACGTAGACGTGCATAGTTATTAGTCAAGTTTCTATGCCTGGAGTTTAGTTCGTCATCTGTCGTATTATATATTGATGCGCTTGCGATTCTGCATGTTTCTGCACATTTCTTTTTTTTATTTCGTAAATGCACGCGACCGCGCCACATAAATAGCATTTTACAGATCAATGAATAATAGTGCTGCACGTAGTTTTAGAGTCGTTTTCATATTTAGTCTTCGTTTTTTCCAAGAAGTTGTTCTGTAGAGATGTTCGGTATCGCACTCCACCGACGATAACGTAGCGTCACTCGAATTACGGTGATAACAGCCATGATCAAAAGTGCTTAAGCAGGAGATCGCAATTTCTCTTCGCGAAGCCACGCGCAACTGTTTCAAATTCGAAACAAAAAAGTGTAGTTTTCCTGCTGACTTCGGTGATCTCGATGATGAGTCTCCCGATCTCTTGCACCAGTTCTATGGTTTGATGACCCACGAGCATGCTGTCTCGATCGCAACTGGGAAAAAGATGTGTGTGGTCTCTAGCTTCTGATACGGCCTGGTTTTGTCTGCCGCCTGCTTGTCTGCCACTTCCTGTTCAACTGATGTGGAGCTCAAATAGGACTCGGCTAAAGAATTAGGGGGTTGTACCATGTCAAGCAATCTTTCTTTTTTAGCAAGCATTTCTTTCCTATATTGCAACTTACGGTAGAAAATATCGTTGCTTATAACGTTGTAGCATATTCTAAAACTGAGATATTGCATATCAGTAGACCTATTATAGCGATTGGCAAGACGTATGGGGTTATGTATGTATTAAACACGACGGCGTTCACAAGAAAAGACATAAGGATAAACAGAGAGAGACAGGCGGACAAACAAACATACTAACATATGGTACAATTAAACAGTTAATGTAATATGAAGTATGGTTGGGTTGACAGTTTTCGAAAGCGAAGGACACGGATCAACTGAAAATGGCGATCGAAAACTACCAGGGACTGCTACGGAATCAGGCCAACCCGAAGAATCTCAAGAAATTTGTCGAGGCCTTTCTAAGGTTTGTCACGGCTTCTTGCTAGCAGTGGCGTTTACAGGATCGTCAAGAAAAATGGAAAATAAAACGGGAAGAATGAACAAGCATACACATAAATGTTAAATACCAGGTTTACACGATAAAGCTGGCTTGATGAGCGCTCTATGAGCTGGCTCGTCGAGCTCTCGTCGAGTTTGTTTCTTCGTGTGTAAACGGAATATACGTCTCGAGCATATAGTGCAACGATGACTTGATCTTGCTTGTGAGATTAAACGATTTTTATGAAATCGGATTTGGGCGATTGTCGTATTATCACCACTATCTTTTCTTGAGTTTCACGCATAGCTAATTATTCGTTAAAAAGTTTTACCCTACGACTTAAAGCTTAGCCGAAATATATCCGTTACAGACGGACAGACAGACGGACGACAACCATGCCAATAGCTCGACGGTTACGTAACTCGGCCTACGGTCGGCGAAAAATACATAAAGATGCTAATTGCCGACGAGCTAAAAATCCGAGAAATAGTTCCGTAACGCGTGGAGGCAATCTGGATGAAAGGAAGGTAGGAGATTATCGTGCTGGCATAGAAGACGGATTAATTCGGCATATGTGTATGTAGACAGTGTAGCTCCGAGACGTGCTCTGCATAATTATTCAATTAATCAGAACGCATTTCCATGCCGTCATATGCCTATATGCGTGCCAGGCTGGCAGGCTAACCAGAGATGCGTTGAGGAATAGTGGCAGCAGAAGCATCCAGCGTTAGAAAAGCCGGGGGTTATAAAAGGTTGCATTTTCGACAGACAGCCGCGAATTTCCGACACAAGGAAAGAGTATGCGCACACAATTTCTATTCGGCTTCGAAATTTTTTTCGAAATGTGTATTTTTAGAAAAAAAATTGGGGCAAAAAAATTATTTAACATGTATAAAATTTAGAGAATGTGGGCAATTGCTCAATTACTGTTCTTTTGCTGGTACCACGCCATTGGGTGGAGAGACGGAGTAAGCCCATAGGATTATTGTTTATGTTCTCCGCAATCTAGTATGTGACTAAACTGTCTCAAAAAGTAATTTTTATTGACTGTATACTACATAAAATTATTGTAGTTGCAACAAAGGAGCGCATAATTTGCGCATGTTTTAGTATGTAACTGCCAATGAGTGAGTGCAACTACATAAATTATGTTATGCCGATTAGGCCTAATTAAGCTTTGTATTATTTTCGAGAAGTACCGCGCTAGTCATTTTTTTCGGTGTTTGAATTACAAATAGACTGGCAGCCATGATGGCACACGCGATCTGATTGGTTAATTGTGTGAACTGTGCTTCACTGTTATTTATATTCGTAGGAGAACGAACATCGCTGATAACATCAAGATTATGAAGTAAGTAAAACGTGGCATGTGTATAATAATCTCTCGTCTTATTTCTCGTCGTACCCACAGTCTAGTGAAGTGTTTTAAAGTGTCCAGGAGCCTACATAATGTTGTTTATCTTAAAAAATTACAGGCTTATTATCGTGGATTAATTCAGTTTTGGAAACTCTTAGCTACAGTAGAAATGTAGACTCTACCGGAGCTGTGCCGGTGCTTTGCTATAAGTGTATTTTATTTTGGACCTATTACTGTTTTATTCGCAAATTCAATATATACTTCGGTGTAAATAAAATATCTTTGATAACATTATTTGCCGACATCTGTAAAAGCATCGGCGATGCCGGCTACTGCGACAGGTGTTACCGTACCGTCGTCTGTACGTCCGTTACATCCGTGCATGCTGCAAAGACCGTTTGACTGACTGACACGTCATTTGGTAGGGACACGCATGCGGCTTCAAATATTTGTATTCAAACGAGTATCGATTTAGTCACGGAAAAGAACGATTAGCGGATCAGAATGCATCAGAATGTATTTGATGGAGCACGGCTGGCTCAAATGAGGGATAATGAAAAATGAAAACGGAAGTTGGAAGAAAGAAACACTTGGGGTAAAGTTTAAACACCCATTGCAAAATCCGGTATTTATTTCGTTTATTTAACACGAAAATCGCACGAAATTAGGCCTACACAATAATAAATAGGCTACAAAAATTAAAAGAAAATAGATTATAAACCATTAAACAGTACACGAATGTTCCAACGATAGTGGTCGTTTATTACTTATAAACTTTGTTCATTGTGGTTTTCTGACAACGACAGCTGATTTTTTGTTTGCTTCTGCATCATCATCATAATCATCGTGTATTTTTGTTGTGTTTGCGACTTATTTATTTCGACTGTGCTTTCAGATGCCCGGTGTTGCTAATAACCGGTCAGAAGTCGATATTCAACGCGACGACAAGATCGCTTCATCAGGCTATACTCAAACACTGTTTGGACAAAGGCAAAGTCGAATTCATCGAAGTGGCCGGAGTTGCCAATGTACTCGAAGAAAAGGTAATAATGTAATATAATAATTAATAATTAATTAATATATTGGCCTAGTATACCGTGTCTTTCGTACTTTCAACTCTGTAAATCATTGACCAATTTTAATGGTTTTTTGGCACGCAACATCATGAGAAAACTTGACGCAAACGACTGTTGTTTTGCTCACCACGCTTAATAATGCTGCTACACTACCTTGCGAAATGCAGAAGTTGTAGATTGCCCGTTTACAACAATGAATTAATACTGGGTATAGTGATTTGCAGCCACAGTAACTGTTGATAAGATGCAATACTTCGTCTGGCATGACATCTTTGTCATTGCCGAGACACACAAAATGGAGCATGTTTGCAACACTTACAAGTTGCCATATATCAAACCTAAAATCAGCACCCTTAGCTTGAACTCGACCACAAAAAAGCTATTACACAAAAAGCTTTGCTAACGCAAACGGGAACGCGCAACAGCCGCGGTGCATGTTTGTAAGCCCAGTAAAACAAAGTCTAAGTCAGTCGTCAGAAGCCGCCAAAAGACTGACGAATAGTGTCTGTAGTGTTTTACTCGTACTCACCAGAGGGCGTGACGTGTCTCGCTCAGCCAACGCCGTATCGGCTGGATATCGCAAATTTTTTATCCCCTCTCATTTAGCGCCCTTGTTCGAAGTGACCTTCTTCGAACTTATGGAAAAGCTTTACGGTTCCTGAAAGTGGAGTCTTCCAGGTAGCCGACGGTAAAGATTTGGTGATCCTAGCTTGCACCGTTTTTGTTTGATCCACCCGTATGACAGACAGATAGACGGACGAACAAACAAACAAACAAACAGACAGAATTGCGATGGCTAAGACGCACTACAGCAGTAGCTGCTGTTGCGCGTCAAAAAAATTATTATAATGTGGAAAAGACAAGGTTGTGTGGCTTCTGGGATCTGGATTGCTTGACTGAAGCATTTTGCTTCCACCTTGCCAACCGACCCATTAGACTTTTCAATCTCAGGAGATTATTACTGAAGAAACTCAACGCCGATGGTCTCGCACACTGATCATCAAGACAGTTACACGGTGTCACCGTTTTCTCCAAAAAGAAGTAGACGTAAAATCTCAAATCCAACCGGCAGCGCTGCAACACGATGACGTTAGGCCTATTACTTTGGTTTTCAAAACTTCTGTGTGCCGTCATTATGCATGAATTAATTTTTAACTCAGTAACCTCCAGTTCGTTTTTTAACCTTGGAAATTGTAGTTTTTAATTTTAATATTTATATTATGATATAATGACGGCGCTGCGTTGCGTGTGTTGCAGCCTGTCAAACTCGCTGAGAGTTTCCAATACTTTCTGCAAGGCCTTGGACTCGGTCAGTGGCTGCAAACCGTTCTTTTCTGCACTTTTTATTGTGTTTTTTTTTCATTCTTTTATAATGAAATAACCACGCGGCAGCAGTATTCGCATTTAAAATAAAAATACGAGCGTACAAGTTATTCGGTACAGCGCATGTATTTGGTTTAAACTGATGTTAGCGTTAATTGCTGTTATTAGTTATAAGTTCTTTGTAAGCCCATAGTGTGCACTATAGATAAAACATTTAAACTGTTTTAATCCGCGGTAATTTTTTAGAACTCTTTGACGCTGTTTAATAAATTTTCTCTTTGTGTGTTACTAACTTCGATACTATATCGTACTGAAAAGTTTTTGATGCTTCTGCACAATTTATCCCCATAGGCCTATTGTATTGTGAATTTTGTGATGCATTATTGTGTAGGCCTTTTGTGTTAGGCCTATACAATTTTACAAAACGAAAATTTTGTCGTTATAATAAATACATTATTAAAACATAAATAATAAAATAATTACTGTCGGTTTGCTCGATCTATCTGCGACACGGTATGTTTCACCATCTATGCGTCACCCTGTAGGGCCTAATACTGTATGTGTAATCTGTATACGATGCGCATAAAGTAGGAAATTGCAGCAGCTGGTGTGAGTTGATCTAAGTAAATAAGTAAGCAAGCAATAGTTTAATGCATACATTAAACGTTTGTGCATAGAATGAAAACAATTTTCAAGTCACGAGTGTGACGTGGCCACAGTGAAACAACGCAAATATTGAACAACCTAGCAAAAAACTACAGAATAACTACACACGTTATATTCTCTAGATAAGACAGTAATGTATTTGAGTCCTCTTAGTTTGAGTCATAGATGTTGAAAACATTGATTTGCAAATCAAAAACATAAAAAAATGTTTTTAAAAACTTTTATATAAAAACATTGTAAAACACATACATAAAAACATTAAACTGCAGATGTTTCCAATCGCTACTTTTTCGCTAGTATGCATGCAAAGTATATCTAACTCAGATAATTAAAAACAAAAACCTACCATTTGTAAAGACTAAAAACCGGAATGTACTGAATGTATAGATCAAAAACATCTGAACGCAATTTGTCGATGAGAAATAAACCATATTTGTAATTTTGTACGTTAATGTTTTAACAAGAACAAAAAACACGACATTGAAAAGCACAAAAACATTTAAAAAATAAAAAAACATAAATTTTTTTTTAAAACATTTAAAAATATTTTTTAAACATTAACAAACATGTTTTTAAACTTTTATAAAAAACATTTCAAAAATGTTTTTTTTACATTTATGGTTCGAGTCCGAGTCACGAAAATAAGGATTCGCGTCCGACCAGAGTGCAATGCCGGGCTCCATTTATCATCACTGTTATGAGACAGCCATAACTGACACACATCAGATTGAAGATGACACCGTCTCTGTTACAATGTGTGTGTTTCCATGTAACCACAGTGTCGTCTCTGCCGATGCACAACGTCTCACGCACGGTTCCGCCTCCGCTGCGAATCCGCTCAATGTCGATGGTTGACTACGACCTGCCAGCGTGCCAGCGTGCCGCAGCTTCAGCCGCCGTCGCTGCTGCCTCGGGCGCCGGCGGCGGAAAGTCCGGACCACCTTCAACCGTCCCCGTCCTCAGATAGAAGTCTGGACCCAATTCTCCCCTGTCTCCAAAAAGACCGGATCCAATTCTTATGTCCGCAATCAGTTCTGACGCAATTCTCCCGTGTCAGTATAGTCCGGATTCAATTTTCCGTCTTTGCCTAAGTCCGAGAATCATCTTCTTCTGCACTCAATGGACTCAATGCTTTCAATTTTCTCTCTTAAGCGCACCGAACGTTTTCTTGACGTTGTGTGCTACGTAAATTTAGGCTATGCTTTGCTAAGTTATCTACCTTCTTACTGGACTTTCGTCTCTTCCGGTAAGTCTGGACCACCTTCGCCCGTCTTCGGATAGACATTACCCAGTTTTTCCGTCTTAAGTAAGTTCGGATCCAATTCTCGCCTCTCTCCAGATTAGTCCGGGAACCACCTTCACCCGTCCTCAGTGTCACCAGCGCTGGTGACAACGCCTCAACAGCCACCGCGCCCACAGCCGCCGCTGCCGGCAAGTAGACCAGGAGACAACGTATAGAAACCACCAGCCACTGAACAATACGTAAAGTCCAAAAATAAATCTATTCTATCCATATGTAGGTCTGTATTTCTAGATACATCACTGGACGCAACCGGGCCATCCGCCAAGGAGTCGCAGACCTTTTGTTGTTCCCAAGACTTGTTCGTAAAATCTGCAAACCTGGCTAACGCAGACTTTGTGTGTACTAAACAGGCGTCTGGAGTAAGATAAGTGAGTGATGAGCGAACTTCATTTTTACTACGGACAGTGGTTCAACCGACATTGAGCCCACGCTCGACGACGGTCGGTCGCCTGGCCTTCACTGTCGTTTGTTTGTGGGTTTCGGAAAAATTGGGTAATGTTTACACGATCGAGCAAACATCGAGCTGGCTCGTCCAGCTAACATTATAACACCTCGTCGAGCCAGCTTGATCGCGTAAACGGGGTATTATCCATAGGTATTATTATTCTGTAATGCCGCAGACCGCATCGTAGACGCAGACAGTACGAATGCGAAAGTGGCATAAAAATTGATCGGTGCCGAGAAGTACTTAGGCCTAGTACGAGGGCGTCGACGGTTAAAAAATAGCAGGTGCGGCAGACAGTTGCAAATTTACGACAGAGGAAATTATAGGTGCTCAAAATTGCGATTTGGTCCGTAAATCTTCTCAAAATGGAAGTTTTCAGCCCCAAATTGTGCATTGCTGGGCGAAAATTTTTTCGACAGGAAGATCTACGACATTTTTTTCGACAGACCAAAATTAAGGGAAGAGACAGCTGCCCCCTCGGCAGTCCCTGACAGGATTAAAACGTTGATACTGTGCCGCAGGGCACCTGGGGTCGGGGCACTTGTTAGTGCTGCTTCTGTGGAGTTAGCGCTAGTGTTTCGTGTGAAACCGCGGCCTTTCGCGGTCCTAGGGGGCTGTGTCTAGGAGACCTCAGGGCACCCCCTTGATCCGATCCATGTTCTGAACTCAGATGTGACGTCCTAGATCTGACTATGTTATCAGCCTGATGTGCGGTGATTTAGTTGATTAACCATAGACTTAAAAGGTAAAGGTGAAGGAAAAGTCCAACACTTGCTATATATAGCGCTTCTTACAGTTGCTCAGAAGCGCTTTACAGTCATGGAACTCGGAAGTAATAGCTGATCCGGATGAGCTAATGATACCGCAGCGCAGTATGCGGCCGTCTATTGCCCGCCTAAGCGAACAATTGGATCTGCGTTTTGCAGCCAGCAGACACACCACCGCCCCAATTGGCCACACTAGGCTTTCATCCCGTAGCTCGTAGGCCACTATTTATTTCTCATTCCACAGAAGATAGGAGGCTGAGTTGGCCTGAGCACTCAATAGGCTATAGCAACGTGCTCAAGATGATTCGTACCACGCCTTTGAAGTATGCAGTTGACGATTCGTATACACGACGCAAGGTGGGAGCGGGTAGTGGGCCGGGAGCGACAAGTCGAGAACGAGTACAGCAAGTTTTAAACTACAAAGGTAAAGGTAAAGGTCGGAATATAGCTCTTTAGAAGATTGAACCACTCACGGAGCTATGGAGCGTCACCTCCCATATGAGATCACACAGTTTTACCTGCCACCCGACACAAGTGAACGCGCCCCGCCTTAACTCCACCCTGATAGGCTGGTACTCGATTTACCTACCCCGGAGGGATGGAAGGCTGAGTTGACCTACAGCTCCTTCTTACATATCTACTTAAAAAATCGCTCCGATTAATTATAGCAAAATGGAAGAAATATACACAGTAAATGTCAAAAAAGCAAAACGTTTGCAACCAATGTATGCTAAAAATGTGTTCCCAAGCCCAGCTACATCTAGCTAACCTGATTTTACTGACGGCTAGGTAGCCAATAATAAGCCGCGCGCCCAGCCCTCAGCTCCCGCGCCGTCGTACGAATCGTCAAATTCCACGGAACAAAAGCGTGGTACAAATCGTCTGCTATACCCGTTGTTTTGCAAGTGACCGGCAGTGCAAATCGAATCACAACCTGAAAGTTATACGAGTCGACACTAACCACTAGTCCACTTGCACTTATAATACGGTCAGGTAGGTGTAAACAACTTCCGAGAGTTGTTACTTGGCAATGCATCGGCTGGAAATTGAACCGTGGACCTTTCGGTCTCGTATCGAACGCCCTAGCCGCTGAGCCACCAAGCCACGTAGGCTGTATGCATAGCACACGTTTGCCGTACGGATGTGCTAACAAGTTGTGCCACAAAAGTGACACCTTTTAGGCATTTGAGTTTGCTGTCTTGTTAAATATGCATTTTTTCATTTTTTGTTGAGCGCATTTTGAATGTAAAAAAGAAATTAATAGCATGCTATAAAAGTTTTGGCGTTTTGCAGTTCACGGGTATATGGCATTATATTGTTATTCACGTGTTGAATAGGGTGGCATGTTTTTGGTCCACCCGGTATATATTCTCCCCGGAGAGACGGACAGACATGAAAGCAAAATGGCCGATTTCGATTATTTTCTTTCCATAGGTCATAGCTGCGGCAGTGATTTATGTTGTAAATATTTACAATTTTTCGGTTTGTTCCGTGTTATCATTGCATGTTTTATGGTTGTGTCGTTTTGTATTAGTTCATTAAGTTACAGCACTGTTAGTAAACAGGGCGCAGCGTTTGTATCAATTGCAGTCAGACAAATGCGATGAAATTTGACACACGGTGAAGAAACGTGTAGGCGACAGGAATATTGCGCAAGTCAACTTAGTTTCTTGGCATAGTTTCTTGAGCAAGTTTTTTTATATGACAGAAACGTGCGTTTAGGCTTATATGTGTTTGACAGAAACTGAGACAAGTGATTGGTCGGTTGTGTTTGCTGCGAAAGTTTCTATCACAACTTCATTTTTCTGTCCGTGCGTCAGCGGCATTAGTAGCATAGGTTGTGCAGTTTTTATGATGCTGCGGTACCGCAGTGCGCGCACAGGTTGAAATGTTGAATATATTTTAGCAGCTGGTGCGGCGAAGTTCTATGTAATGCGTCGAGGCAATGAAACGCTTGGTCTGGATAGCTAAACATAGAGTGTAGTGTTGCTGTTTTTTGCTGTTTATCTGTCGCTGATGCGTCTGCCATTTCATTCTCCGGCATTTTTTCGCACGCGCGCGTAACACATATCTGTTGATTTATAGTCAAGGTTTACTTTTTGTAGTTTATTTATTTGATTTAGTAGCGTAACGTGACGAGTTATACGTGGGCCAGAAAGTATCTTTTTCAAATATTGACTGACTTTCAAAATTCACTGGCACCTTCTGTGAAAAATTTGTGATAACGTGTCTCACCGCAATCTCACCTGCGTCGCTACACTACTTTGTGAAATATGTACGTGAAACAAACTCAATTCTGTCACATTTTGTCTTTTACCTTTCGGTGAACGAAAGTTACTTCAGACTGACATCGCAGCGAATAATCTGTATGACGCCAGACGAGATACGGACCTAAATTTCAGACTTACTTTTTTGGCCCACCCCGTATAGCGCACGTGTTTCTTACTATACAGGGTGGTCCAAAAAGGCACAAAGTTAATGACATCATAATTTTGTAACCGTACTTCATAGAGTCATGCGGTTTTTAGCAAATGTTCCAAAAGAAATTCTTCACGTGACTTAAGTCAGTATTTGAATACAGCAGTTAAATATTTTTGTTATTGCCGCTGGCAATTGAACTATGCAAAAACAGTATTACCCTTGACACTGCGGTCCATAAAAATGTGCCACTTTTATTTTTTAATAGAGCCGTGAAACATTGGTCGATTTTAATAATTTTCGGCAGGCGACATTAAAAAGAAACTTGACGCTAATGTCTGTAGTTTTGGCCATCTCGCCCTTAGGTTGTGGCTACCTACCTTGTGAAATGCAGAAGTCGTAGTTTGACCATTGACACCAACGAATTCATACTGATCGATAGCGTATGCGTCAGCTCAGAAAATTACTGAGACCACAAAATCATTGATAAGCTGTTGCTTTATTTTTATTTTAAAGTTGTAAGTTGAAAAACTGAAATAATACATCAAAAGCGAGTGGGCCGCTTGAGTCATGCAGTTACTGAACGTACTGTTGGCAAATGGTGTCAACGTCTACCGCTTGCGTTTGTGCTGCAGGAGGACATTTTGAGCACATGCTGAAATAAAGACGATGTGATGTGACACGTGTGACTTTTTGAGTGATAATAATTGCCAATTGCGTTTGTCGCTGTTCAGTTAATAATTTCTGCGCCGATGCATACTCTACTCGGTATGAATTCATTGTTGTCAACGGCCAAACTGTGATTTCTGCATTTCACACAGTAATGTACCGACAACGTTAAGGTGAGGTGGCCAAAACTACAGACTTTTACATCAAGTTTATTCCTGATGTGCGTGTCAAAATTATTGAAATCGGCCAATGTTTCACGGAGCTGTTGAAAAAAATAATAGTGGCATGTTTTTGACCAAGGTATATTGAAGGTAATTCTGTTTTTCAATAGTTCACTTGCCAGCGGCAAAAACAAAGAATATTTAATTGCTGTATTTAAGCATTAACTTTAGTCATGTAAAAAAATTTTTAGAACATTTTGCTGAAAACCGCATGACTCTTTGATGTACGGTTGCAAAATTATGGTGCCATAAACTTTGTGCCGTTTTTGGACCACCCTGTAGGTGTCCAAGAGTGTGGTATGCGCCAGCCTGTAGACAGCAGCTGTAGTCTACAGGTGCACGACGTAGTCGCTGAATGTTCTAGAATCATTGACGATATCTGCTGAAACTGACGATAATAACAACAGCCGTGCACATTACATGTACGTGCAGGACATGTGTAAACGGGTTAACACTGTGTATAGCCCTTTATGACAAACCAATCTCAGAGCTACGGAGCGTCACTTGCCATCACACCATGTTACCTGCCCGACAGAGGTAAACGCATCCCGCCTTAACCCCAGCCAGGTAGGTCGGTACTGGATTTACCTACCCCGGAGGGATGGAAGGCTTAGTTGACACCAAGGTGAACTCAGCTTTCAGGCAGCACAACACAAACCTCCGCCAGTACAAATGCTTTAACTTAGAAAGACAATCAGACAGAAACACGCCGATGAAATAATAGCTTCTCAATTTCAGCGAAGTTAATAGGGCCTTGATAGTAACGACTTAGAGACGGTCACGCACTGGCTGCTGTTGCTATTGTAGACTACAGCTCGTGAAGGCATGTAGGCCTACAACGCTGAACCGAACTGAAAAATCAAAGTGTAGTACAGTGCAATTCATTTATGTCGCTTTGTGCACGCTTTTAGTCTCCGCTTGTGGCTCCGTCAAACAAATAGGGTATTTCCACGATCCAGCAAACGTCCAGCAAACTTTCAGCAAATGTATTCAAAATACACCTGAATTGCTAGACGTTTGCTGGATCGTGTAAACGCCCCAAAAGCGGTCGCTTTCATTATAACCGACTTTATTGCATTACCGTTCAGGGACCTCTGTCAAAAACATTCGCGTCATCAGTTATTATTACTTGTACTTAGTTGTTGTTACTAGAACTGTACTTACGTGAAGGTTATTATTTGCTTTATAATTTGCATGGTTTCAGTAGCTTACGTCACTGTGACGTCATTGGCTAGCTGCTGCTGATGCTGCTAAACTGCATCACATCTACAGAGTGATCCGATGAAAATAAGCCTCCAAGTCTTTGCGTCATGACTGCATCAAATGTTGCGGACCTATAGTCATAATTCTTTCGCCGATACACTCGGCCCCAAACGGCGCCTATGCTTAATATGAAACCGTAAATCTGAACTCTAAATGACTGGACATCAGGTGTCATGACTGTGTAGGCCTAGGAGATCGCCCTAGGCCTAATGTACAACAATGTTTACAGACGGATGGCGTTTGTTGTATAATGTACATAGTATAGAGGTAAATAGGCCTACGCGTTACGTTTGACTGTGTGCTGAACCGTTGTTATAACACTAGAGTCTGTTAATCGTTAGCAATCGATGTTTCGCGACTAGAAGTATACGTGTTGCGGCTGCGTGCGCGCGTGTATAGCTGAGATTTCGTGAGTAAAACATCAAAATAATGATTGTTGTTGTCGCTTATCAGTCAGTCAGTCAAAGATTACTAAAGTGGTTTAAGTGATGATAAAATTGCAGTTGGGTCCACCAGAACAGTGTCATGGAATCCAGTCCAAGAGACAATCATTCGATAGTCATCGCTAGCAAAAGCATTTCGCGAAAAGATGCGTTTTGAGTCGCTGACGGAAGCTGGATAACGACTCGGCAGATGTCACGTCGTCCGGTAGGTCGTTCCAGGTCTGTGCGCCGACAAACGGGAAAGCTCGGTTGGCGATGGTTGTCAACTTGACCGGAGGCACTGCCAGACGGTTGGTGCCAACAGAACGGAGAGGTCGGCGGCCAGGTAGGCCTAGACGTAGTTGAGTGGACCAAAGTATTGCGACGCAAATCTGTCCAAACAGTAAGTATATTAATGCGCACACGTGCATTCTAGGCTACTACATGCATTCTACACAAATTTCCATTCACAACTTTACGTATAAGCCCCTGCAAGAAAACAGCAAGTTTCTTGTATCGTTTAAAATGCAAACACCACAATAATCACACAATTTTTTTACATTATAGAACTATTAAACGCACCAAAACACGCTCAGATAGCGCCATAAGAGACTTGATGTTGAAATCAGTATTGTCTGCGTGCGACCTTCGAGTAAGCCTAATGGAGTGTTTACACGATCCAGCAAACGTCCAGCAATTCAGGTGTATTTTGAATACATTTGCTGGAAGTTTGCTGGACTTTGCTGGATCGTGTAACCACCCTATAATACCCCGTTTACAATTATCAAGCTGGCTCGACGAGTTGGCTATATGTTAGCTGGACGAGCCAGCTTCATGTTTGCTCGATGTTTGCTCTATCGTGTAAACGGGGTATAATATTTCCATATTTAATAGTTGAGTCTGTATAGGCGTAAGAACGCCTGTTTAGGCAACCGTACTTATGTAACGGTCGAGCTTATGGTACGAGTTGTCGTTTGTCGTCTGTCTGTCCGTCTGTCGTCCGTAACGGATGTATTGTGGCTAAGCGTTAGGTCGAAAGGGAAAACTTTTTACACGAATAATGCCTTAAAGCTAGGCGTTCAAAATTTAGCGATGTAGTATTCTAATGAAAGAAAAAAAATTATCAAATTCCAGACTAAATGGACGGAGAACGGTGGAAACGGTGAAAGATACGGCCACGGTTACTATTACTCACTAATAGGAAGTAGCATATTGGCTTTCAAATAATATAAAAATCATGGATTTTGTTTGACCGTGAAAGTCACCGACAACCAGTACGGTCGGCTATCCTAGCGACAGCTGGGTTTCTTGTTAACAGTTGGTATTAGGCTATTGAAGCACTAAGCTACCACTGTAGATAGGCCTAATTAGATCGAAATCAATCTAAGACTTTCCAGAAGGAAAGGTTTGCTTTTATTGGATAAGTATAGAATACATTTTAAAAAGCTCAGCTGTCGCTAGGAGTAGGCCCGTGTATAGACCTGTAAGCAAGAGCGAGAGCGAGTGGTAGCCAGCTAGAAACGGGACGAGCAAAAGCAAGCGAGATTTTTCCAGTGAGCGAGCGACAATACATACGAGCGAGTCGAAGCGAGCGAAATTTAAAACGGCACATGATTTTTCACGCGCGACACCCCTGTCGGTGTTCGTCTGTCTATCCATCACACTCTGCGACTGTATCAAAACGGTGCAAGCTAGGATCACGAAATCTTCACTGTCGGCTGCCACAAATTAGACTCTAGTTTCAGGATCTTAGAAACGGTGCGAGATAGGGCCAAGGTCACTATTAATCAGTTATAGAAAGTCCCATAAGTCCTTTCGATCGACACCAAAATAAGCGATCTTGAACAATCTTGAAACTAAGAATAAAAGGTTTATTAATGCTTTTTTGCGTTTCAGGTTACGGCGCACATTTAAAGAGTGAATTGCGCTCAAATGGCTGGAGATATAGACAAAAACAACCAGCATTAAACCTAAATTTTGGCAGTTGAAGTTTCGAACTTTTGTCCGACGATGTTCAAAGGGACCTCAATGTCTTCAATCACTTCCACCTTGGGTATCATCACACACTTAAAGTTAAAGGAATCGACTTCCACGCAGTGGAGATCACATGCATCATTTAGGAAATTATGAAAAAAACTACTCAATCTATACAGGGTGCGACAAAAAAGTAATCCCCTGTCGTATTTTACAAAACTTTAAGCAACGACTTAAAAATTTTTGATGGAACCTAAGAACCTTGCATTTTTTTGCTTTTCTCGCTAAGCGAGAAAAGCGAGCGAGATTTACCTACGAGCGAGCGAGGAAACGGCTGGTGAGTCGCTTACGGGTCTACCCGGGTAGCCGACCGCGACAGAGCTGTTTGTCCTTTCGCTTTAAGGCCTACATTTTGTATCCACTGCTTAAACCGTTCGCCGGATGCAGACGCCATTAGGCGTCTGCATCCATTAGGCCATTAGGCCGCCATTAGGCATTAGGCAGGTATACACTTGTGGGGTCCAAGGATACATTGTGTCAGATGGGGTCCTTGACTCTCAAGGGAAGGAAAGATTTAAAAGGCAAACCACCAGCAGAAACATGCAATTGCTATTCTCACATACAAAACGAGATGGTCTATGATTCACTAGACGGCAGCGTGGATCAGTGATTCCGCCTTCTATCCGATTACTTTGGTACGTGCCTGCTATCGTAAGAAGCTTAGCCTACGTATGGCATTCTCCCACACGTAGGATACTTTCATCATATTGTGGTATAACCTTGGCATCTCGGTTGCAGCTGCTGCAGCATGCAGCTGACCAGCACTTTCTGCGCGGAGTGACACAGTGCCGACGACGTAGAGCTGTCAGAACGGCCACAGACTGCTGTGCGGTCAGTCAGTAAGTCAGTCGATAATGTTTAGTAGCCAGGAAGCAACATGGCGCGCCGGGCGCCCACCCAAGCGATGAAAACCACCACTGGCTTAGCCACGCCGCTCTGAGTTTCACATTCGATTTCAGTTTCGAGCGTCATCGACGTTTGTCGTCGTTGCAGACAATTCCACACGGCTGAAGATCGTCGACGCTTGTCGCAAGTAAGTGGTGCGCCGAAATAAGATTTTTGTATGATCTTGATCATTGATGTCGAGATGTTTGCGACAAAATCCGTGACAAGTTCGCGACAAACCCGTTTGTGTCGGTCTAATGGAATTTAGCCCGTTACAACGCACGGGGAAAGTCGGCGACAAAGTCGAGGACTTTGTCGCAAAGTCGGCATAATAGAATTTGGGCTTTATCGTTGCGATCATGCAGTTACATCAAAGTAATTAATAGTCGATTTTGATTTATTTCACGTTAAAAAAACTAAAAATGCAGTACGACCCCGTCATTCATCTTGAGCAGTATACAGGATTACTATAGCGGGTCCTTTGCTAATACAGGGTGCAGCAAAAAAGTAGCCCCCTAAAGTTTTTCGCTGTTTTCTCAGCAACCGCTTGGAATTTTAATTTGAAATTTTACGCGTTTATTTGCTAGAACATGTTACATCTAACCGCCAAATAAAATTTGATTCTGTTAAAAAGTGACGAAGTTATAGACTTTTTAACATGACAGCTTAACGATTTTTCAGCGTTCAAAAATGTTTAAGCTAAAAATGCTATTTAATTTTCAAAAACCGGTTACCACGTTACTGCCGATGACGTCACAATGACGCTTTGACAAACAGTAATTTATTTTGTTTATAAATGATCACTAAATTGTCGTTCTCTTCAAGCTGCCCACCGGATTCATCTTCCAGCAGGACAGCGCACCAGCAGACACAGCGCGCAGCGCAGGAAACTGACTGCGGGCCAACTGTCCAGATTTCATCAGAAAAGATCAATGGCCTCTAAATTCGCCGGATGCAAACTCGGTGGATTATCACGTGTGGTGTGCAATGTTGGAGCTTACCGCAAGCTTGAAACAAAGCCAAAAACAATCGCAGAACTCAAGGAATCGCTTCAGGTTATCTGGAGCAACCTACCACAAGGACCGATCGACAAGACTGTGAAAGACTTCTCAAATTAAGTGACTGAAGGCTTGTGTTGGAGCTTAAAGCTGTCGGTGGACACTTCGAACAATCACAGTGACAATGGAATTTTGGCATCTGATCATTAGTTAACTGTGTTGTTTGACTTGTTTCAACGATGTTATTGAACTGGTGTTGTAGCTTGAACATTTTTTTCACGCTGAAAAATCGGTAAGCGGTCATGTTAAAAAATCTATAACTTCGTTATTTTTCAATGGAATCAAATTTAATTTGGCATTTAGCCGTATAACAATTTAGTAAATAAATCTGTAAATTTACAGATTAAAATGCTAAACGCTTGCTGAGAAAACAGCAAAAAACTTTAGGGGGCTACTTTTTTCTGCCGCACCCTGTAGATAGCCGTACGATATACAGGACGTCTGTTGCTTGGGACATGAACAGTGGCGTCAGATCAGTAAATCATTGGGGTGTGTCAGTAATCTTTGGGGTCTCCGTCTACGTAACGTGAGCTTGTTCTTGCAGCAGTGACACTGTTTCAAACGTACCGTACGTAGGGTTTGCAGGAAGAAAAATTGAAGTCATAAATCTTTGGGGTCCGTAGACCCTGCCCTCTAAATATGACGCCCCTAGACATGAATTGGGTATAGGCCTAATAATCGAATACTTCGCGTTGAGTGTGCAATCTTTTTCCGTCGTAAATAGCTTCGATTTCTTGTTTTGAAAATAAATTTGCACTTGGATACCGTTGCAACGAGTGATTTTTCCCGTATACCCTTGTAGTCAATAGTAGCCTACAGTCGGTGTATGCTTGTTCTGCGTTAGGTTATGCAGATGAGACGCGTCTTTTTAATGCAAGTGCGACCCAGTGCAAATAGGCTAGGCCACAGTTGTTGTGCACACGTGGGGAGTACTAGACTGCTAGCTTTTTTCTGGCGTCCAGTGTCTCACAAGATTGTACAGTGAGCGACACGCTTAAAGAGCAGTGTTATCTTTTACTGTTTCTTTGTTGTAAATTTATCCGCAGTCGTACAAGTAAAAACAATTTCTAAAATCGATCAATATTTGGCGAAAATATGGATCGATAGCGTGATGGCTTGTTTTCTGATTCAGCGCTGTGTGTACAGTTACAGCGCTATAGAAATTCACTCGATGAAGTCCGAAACTTCCACACACACACACACCACAGCTTGACTTGACCGTAAAATGTAAGTTTGTGAAATGCGACAGAATATTTTCACCGAAAGCGACTCTTGCATGGAATAAAGCGGGCTTATTTGGGATGCCTCTGAGAAATAATTTCTGTGACACGTTGCGTCGCTCACCGTTAGTGAGAAATTGGACTAATTAATTCAGGTAGCGACTGGTCGATCGTTACTCGAGCTATAGCTAAGTAATAGGCCTAACAGTGCGTCTGCACTAACGATGGTTATTAAATCAGAACCGAAAGTGGCCAACATGTGACGAAAACGAGAAGAGTGAAACAGTGAGGTGGGCAAAACTACAGACAAAGGTAAAGTAAAGGTCGTCAATTTGTATAGCGCATCGTCGCAAACATGCCTCTAATGCGCTTTCGTCACTAACCAGAGCCGCCTGCCGCACGGCCACCGTGTGCAGCCTGCAGACACAGGCTGGCGCAGCGGCCGGCTAGGCAACCCCAGTCAGCTGTACCAAGGTCCCCACCTTCCGTAACCCATGTATTGGGTTACTATTCATTCAACCGACCCCGGAGGGATGGCAGGCTGAGTTGGCCTTGTTGGTTGACTGATAGCGGACGCTTAGGCCTAACCCACAAAGTGATCAAACGGCCATCCATCAGACTAGCCCAGGATAGGGATTCACGACAAGTTTCTTTTTGACGTCGCATGCAAAAAATATTAAAATCGGCCAATGTTTTACGAAGATATTCCAAAAAATAAAAGCGGCGTGGTTTTCTGAGACACGGTGTTGTAAGCCTATCGAATAAGACTGTGGTGATTTTTACTTTTTTTGTTGAGTCTGAATGTATCGAAATAAAAATGTGCTGATGGTACTTTTAATCATAACAGTTGTTGCGTTAACAATGCAGAAAATAGTCAAATTTAAAACTTTTGTTAAAAATATGTTTTGATTGTGCTTTCAGTACAGAGTACGGTACTGAGGGGGTCAGCGGTCGACTTTTGCCGACCGTCGTAAATCCGTGGTTATCTCGAAAGGGGGGTCGGCGAAGAAACTTCGGCCGACCGTCCCGAATCCGGTGTTAGTGCGAAGGGGGGAAAGGGGAGTCAGCGACTCAACTTTCGTCGACCCGGTCCGAATTTGAAGGGCAGTTTAAAAGGGCAATTTACGGTCTGTTAACTAACGATTTATAAAACCGAAACAAGAGAAATTTGGGAAAGAAAAATTTGTACGATAAAACTAACCCGATAAAATGGAACAATTTAAATAAATAAGTAAATTACGATAAAATAGCCGAAAGAAAATAGCGACAATTTAGAAGAAATGATATTAACCACGGATTCCTCACAAGCATGACTGCGACTTTCGTTTGTCCCTTTCCAAATAGTAGAGATGCACAATGGTGCGACATTCGTATTCGAACGTTTCCAAATTTTAAATACAAAATTCGAATATTTCAACTCAAGACCCACTACACGAATAATACGAATAATCCTGCCGTAGATAAATAGATTACAGATCAAATACATTCAGTGCGTCTGCGGTATTGGATGGGTGTGACCGTCAGCTGATGTATCGTACAAACTGATCGTTCACGTACCTGTTCCTGTGTGGACTACTGCTAATTGTGTTGTCGTGACGTCATGAATGACGTCATACCGGCTGCAGTGTCCTAGCGGGCATCTTCCCTTTTGAGCCCTGGGAACAGGTTGTGCTGTCATTCTGTCATCGTTTCCTTATCCCCTTTTTCTTTCTCCATCCTTTCCCGAAATAACCCACAATCTGTATAAAGCGGGACGCAACACTCTAGACCCCTACTCATTCACTCCATCACTCACCTGTCCCTCTTTCTACCTTTAATAAGGCCCCCTCTTAAATCCTGGTCGCCGGTCAATTTTAAAACATTCTGAGCATGGAAAAGCATTCGGAATTAAGCTACAGAAGCTAACTGGGGCATAGACGTATTCGAAAAAATAAGATTTTTTAGTGGTTGTTGGTATTTAGTGTCGGTGACCGGGGTCTTATACCAACTTTATGTCCTCCGTAAACGGCTGAAAAACCTCTGAAACTTAAAAAAAATCCGGTTTCAGGCAGCCGTAATAAAAAACGAGGAGCGAGTGTTGGAGTGCTGGAGAGGAGATCAAGAATAATTATATAGATGTTGGTTGACTGATTGACAGTTACAAGAATCTTATAAAGTCTAGAAGAGAAAACATTTAATAGCCCTTGTTCTGCGTGCAGAGTCATAACAGGCTATATTGCCGTACAGGCCGCATGAACTAGCGTAGTATTTGGTCAGCGTCTCAAGCGGGCAGTTATCTCAGATGAAATACATCCAAAGCTATAAAACCCCATGCCGGTTTTCGCTGCGGTCACTACGTCCGAGGAAATAAAGATAGAATCGATACTAAATAAATATCGTCCGGATCGATTAAACTTTGGAACGATTTTTACGCGCGAAAGCAGAATGCTTCGCGCGTCTTAGCCATCGTGTGAGCGTCTGTCTGTCCGTCCGTCCGTCCGTCTGTCTGTCTGTCACACTCGTGATCTGTATCAAAACGGTGCAAGCTAGGATCACGAAATCTTTACTGTCGGCTGCCCCAAGGTCTCTAGTTTATCGTGACAAAATTTCGTGCCACTGGGTGCAGAGGTTCCCCTCGAACGACAGCGTCAAAGAGGGGTACCCCCTAAAAAGACGTCATTTTGCCGTTATTGTCTCGAATAATGTGAAAACGGTTGCAGATAGGTACATACGTGCTGTTTATCATAGCAAGCACTGGTGACAGGCTTTTTGGATTTATTAACATCGATGACCTTGAACGACCTTGAACCCCACAAAAAGAGGTTTTTAGTGAATTTTTCGCAATTTTTGGATGGAGCGCACATTTCAACACTGAATTGCGACGAAATGGCTGGAGATAGACCAAGACAACCTGCACATGAAATTTTCAGCATTAAACGTAGATTTCAGCAGCCTAAGTCCCGATCCCTTAGGATCATGGAGCCCGGCGCAGGCGGGCGTCAAAGACGGCTACCCCTCCTAAAAAGTGGTTATTTTACCGCAATTATCTGGTGTAGCGTGAAAACGATTGCAAATAGGTACAGACGTGCTGTTTATTATTAATTTTTGCGATCTTTTGCTGCAGTACAAAATCCAAGAATGAACTGCGACGAAAAGACTGGAGACAGACTGACAGTTTGCGAAAAGGAGCTGCTATAGGCTTTCGCGCTTCTCATGAGCATTAGCTCAAATTTCGTGTAATACTCCGGTCAGTCTGAATTAGTTTAAACAGATTCCAGCGCGACTGAAACGATTTTATTGCATTTTTGGCATTAGAAGTGACTTTCGTCGCTGAAAATGGGGCAGCTATCAATAATATTTTAAGTCACCGTTCTTTCGTTTAAGCGGATACCATCCCCTCCCGCAAAATTTAGAGAAGGGGGCATGTGCGCCTGTGCATCAGCATCCAGTGGATTGACTTCAGGGCGTGCATGTGAGTGAGTTGATAGAGATTGCAGAGTTTGTCTGCTGCAGTTTGTGTCGGTGCGATGAGTTCCGACAACTGCCGCTGAAACAAGCAGCCGCACGGCAGCTTATATGTAGCCTACTAATACACTGTGAGTCCTAAAACATGCCACCATCAAACTTTCGTCCACACTTCGCCAAATATCAACACCCTTTTAACTTTTTATCTGCGCTTCCTCTTTCCCGAATCTTTCTCAGTATCCTTGTGTTTTCCAGTTTCTTTGAAAATGTCGGTATCCTCCGTCAAGCGTGTTCTTTCAACTGGCATGCTATATATTTTGTCTCTGCAGTTAAAAAATATTATTCACGATAATAATGTAGGCCCTATGCCTTCTGTCTACAGATACCGGAAGTGTATTTGAAACGAAACACGAGTTAGAAAGAAGTAGTAGAAAACTGTTTCAAAATGGCCGTTTTTTGCACATGCATCTAAGTTCATATATATTACATGGTAATGTAGCGACGCAGTTAAGACACGGTGGGATAATCACGGTTATTACTGCTAATTTTGCGCAGTGTATGCGTGTAAAGGAATTTTTGAAAATCGGTCAATATCCGGCAAAGATACGGACAGAAGTTCTGTTGACGCACCCTGTAGACCAGTCCTTCTGTAGACCGAAAACTGACAGCTATGCTAAACTTCGATAACGGCTTCCGTTAGACTCGACTTTCGTTTTTGCATTGTGCAGTCCCAAGCACACTTCCGTGTCTTCACTGCAAAACTGACACGACCATGCAGTATAGTACTTTTAATGAATAGGCCTATAAAGAAAAGTGTATCTTTAAGCAATTAATTTTCACGGTGCGCGGTACTGTTTTTACGCGCGAAAGCAGAATGCTTCGCGCGTCTTTGCCATCGTCTGGGCGTCTGTCTGTCCGTCCGTTTGTCACACTCGTGATCTGTATCAAAACGGTGCAAGCTAGGATCACGAAATCTTCACTATCGGCTGCCCCAAGGTCTCTAGTTTATCGTGACAAAATTTCGTGCCACTGGGTGCAGGGGTTCCCCTAGAACGAGGGCGTCAGAGAGCGGTACCCCCTAAAAGGACATCATTTTGCCGTTATTGGCTCGAATAATGTGAAAACGGTTGCAGATAGGTACATACATGCTGCTTATCATAACAAGCACTGGTGACAGGCTTTTTGGATTTAATAATAATAATAGTTTAGTTTAATAATAGTTAGTTTTAGCTTAGTTTTTAGCCCTTTGGTTCTTTACACCTTAGGGCATAAAATTTTGTAATAATAATAATAATAATAATAATAATAAGAGAACATTTATATAGCGCACTATCATTT
>Ga0209367_1002747_pt1 | contig 23476 bp, 9 predicted proteins | sample WorMetLIZISLAND2_FD_187412 | JGI IMG/M metagenome (GOLD analysis project Ga0209367, IMG submission 187412) | Marine gutless worms symbiont microbial communities from Max Planck institute for Marine Microbiology, Germany - Olavius geniculatus... ... | reverse complement strand
TTTCTTCTCCTTCCTCTTCTCCTTCCTCTTCCATTTCCCCTTCCCTTCCCCTTTTCCTTCTTCTTCTCCTTGTCCTTCCCTTTCCCTTTCCCTTACCCCTTACCCTTTCTCTTCCCCATTTTCCTTCCCCGTTCCCTTCCCCTTCATCGGCTTGTGTAAGAGATATCTGCAATATTTTTGCGTCTATAGGGGGGTTTTCAAGGATGGGCCATCGAATGCTGCCAATTGCATTTTTCCCGACCGACCCCCGTTGCCATGGCAACGAAATTTAGGACAGAATAAGCTATATGCATTGAGATCAAACATTTTGATTTTTTCTATTAACCTAAACAGCTAACTGATTATATTTATACAGACATATACTGTAAACTATCGAAATGCATTGGACAGACTCCGTGTTCGTATGAACATTATCTTGTGTTGTATAAGCGATGATGTAAAACAGCAAAAATCAAAAAGTATAAGCACGAACATTATGCATTAGCTTAGACATTTTTATCTGGCTACTGAAGACAAATTAAATGTCTAAGCTAATACATTACTTAGTGCTTATACTTTTTGACTTTTGCTGTTTTCACATCATCGCATATAAAACATTAAATAAACTGTTTGCAGTTTTTTTATATATAACGTTAAGCGTCGTTTGATCTGGCCAACATGCACTCGAGTTGGCATCCGGTTGGTCAGTACTCGTGACGTACGACTCGTGATCCTATCGCTGATGTACTCATGACGTTTGCGTAAGCTAGGCATAAAACATTGTGTCTCGAAAAAGTATATATCCCCGACATTTCCGACTGTAACTTAAAAATCAATTATCAGATTTTGATAATTTTTGGTACAAATATTTCCGATACAACTTGCCATCAAATGTCCATTCAGTTTCCCACCTCATCCAACGTCTGTTTCTGCACTACCTGGGGAGAGCACAACCAGCGAAATATCACTTTTTTTGTCCAATGCGATGTGACTGCTTACTTAACATAACGCGTAAAAACGCATTTTGTTCACATTTCTGACACTGCGGCTGCTTCATTTAGTTGTCCATTTTTCAACTGCCTGCAGTAAAATTCCTTGAAGTGTTGGCCCACTATGCAAACACAGGCAAGGAGATGCTTTCTCCATTCATTGGCAGCAGTATCGATAATGTTCTGCTCCAGACTAATCCAGGCTCTACCAGTCGCTTCGTGACTTTGCGATCATTCCTAAACTTTATCTAGTGGAAACACTGCTGCAGGACATGCTGTTGGGGCTTTCTCCAGGTAGTGCATAAGCAGACGTTAAGTGAGGTGGAAACTAAAACATTTACTTAATAGCCAGTTGTGTCGGAAATATTTTTGCCAAATATTATTAAAAATATGTGCAATAGTAAACGAGTTGTGAACGATAGATGAAATTCAAAATGGCGGCCGCTGCCATCTTGAATTTATTATTTTTGTCCATTTTGGTCGAATGGTCTATTTTCGGCGACAGCCGTCTACATTTCTGCAAAATTTCATTCATTTACGTCAATCGGCGGCTGAGTTATTGCTGTTTGTGCAAAAATTCAAGATGGCGGCCGCCAATCTGAAATTAAACTGTTTGATTTTTCTCTACCAGTCTAAACAGCTCACTGATTATATTTATACAGACATGTACTGTGAACTATTGAAATGCACTGGACAGACTCCGTGTTCGTATGAACATTATCTTGTGAATTAAAATAATTTTATTGATTGAATTCAGAAAGCACACACAGACGCACATATATCGTGAGAAAAAGTGACAAGGAAGCAAACATAAAGATATGTTTCGTTGTTTCTTTGTCTCCCGGTGTGTTCGTTAACGCGCGCAATGGACGGCCACATAGTGCGCTGCGGTATCATTAGCTCATGCCAATCAGCTGCCACTTCCGAGTTCGTCTCAAGTATAAAGCGCTATAGCAAGTACTAGACTTTACCTTTTTACCTTTACCTGTCTCTTTGTTAATCCCAATCTGCTCTGTTTGTTACCAGTTTTCGGCTTCTTTCCAGTAGTGTTTGTGTCCTGATCTCGTCTGATGATATCCTTTTGCTTGGCCGTCCCGGCTTTTTTTTCTAAGTTTCCACTGTAGGCCTATTGTTTGACAATATTCTGGATTCCTCCATTCTCTGTACATGTCCCAGCCACATTTGTCTTCTCCAATTTCTTTCTGATGTCTTCATTTCTTTAATTTTTTCCATGATTGTGATTATCATCAGTCTTAGTTGAAATTTGTGATAAAAAGCTTTCATTTTTTTATTTGCATGACTGGTAATGGGCCGCCATAACTCTGCGCCACACTTAAGACGAACTGTAGACGCAAACTATAAACGGAAGCTCGAAATTATGTACACGCGGAACAGGTGACACAATTATGGTATACAGCAGTAATAAAGCGTCGACACATGGGATTAGTCTTTGAGTGAGTAATTGCGTGTATATGCAGAAGGATCGCACAAAAGAAAATGAACGCGATGGATCCTAACCTTGGAGGAGGCTACTATCAGCCTCAACAGCAGCCTCAGTTTCAGCAGCCGATGCAGCCGATGCAGATGACACCTCAGCCGAGTTATCAGCAGCAGCAGACAACGGTCGTCATACAACAACCAACTCAGCCAACTTCCATCCCTCAGAACTCCAGGGAATGGTCGCATGGGCTCTGCGGCTGCTGCGAAGATCTTGGCGAATGTACGTTGAATCCAGTGGTGTAGCCAAAAATGTGAATTAGGGGTCGCTTCCGTCCCCTTTTTTTTCCCTTTTGTTCTCTCGTTTTTTTTCCCTTCCTTTTCCCCTTTTCATATCCATTTCCCTCTTTTTCTGTCCTTTTTTCCTTTTCCCTTCCTGCCCTTAGAAGTATCGACCCCCTAAAATCTAGCTAACGGTCTGCGGAAGCGCTGTAAGCTTTCCAGCGGGGTTTGGGACGGAGCATCGTAGCTTTAAAATATGAAATCTGGTAGCAACAATTGTGATCATTTTTCTGAGAATAAACTGATCAAATTGGCACATTTAGTGCAGTTTAAATGTGAGCTTGTCTTGTCTGTGGGATTGCAGAAAGATGGGGGAGCTGGGTTTTCTGCCCCCTCCTTGGCTACTATACTGGTTGAATCGTGTTTGTAACTGGAAACGATCAGAAATCTCAAAGCTCCACCGCGGGAACAGTGTTGCCACATGCCCAACGCAACCGAGCTTATGTTCGTTAATTTTCTTCACCCATCCAAGCATTTCGTCTAGAAACAATTCGGATCTGACAAATTTGTTGCAGAGCAATTTGTTGCTTGTTAATAGCAGGCATGCAAAAATGGTAGGCCTACATTTTGTAGCTGCGTGACTCGTGAGTAATGGTATAGTGAGGGATCCCTGGTTAATATCATTCATCTAAAATTATTTCATTTTCTTCTTTGCCATTTTCTTCTAAATTTATCTATTTACTTATTTGTTCCATTTTATCAGGTTAGTTTTATCGTACAAATTTTTCTTTCCAAATATCTCTTGTTTCGGTTCTATAAATCGTTAGTTAACAGACCGTAAATTGTCCTGTTGAATTGCCCTTCAAATTCGGACCGGGTCGACGACAGTTAAATCGCCCCCCTCCTCCCCCCCTTCGAGTTTACCTCGGATCTGTAACGGTCGGCCGAAGTTGGTTTTCAATTTTCCATTTCTAGGGACTTTACTGTTTTTTTCTTTATGCCAAATTTATGTGTCTTCCCAAGGTCCCCTAAGTCTTGTTTCAGTTTCTAACCTTAATTCACTTTAGCATGCACCTATCCCCGGTCGGTCGTTGCTAGTCGGGGTCTAGTAAGTAAACCAGTCCCTAATCCACTATCTGTGGACGAACCCCGAGACGTAGGTAAACTGGAAAAATCTCGGAGGGATCTTCCGTACAGGCCCATTTGACGACCATCCATATTACTTACGTCAGCGACCCAATGCATTTCCGGTTGTTCCAGTTTCTACTCTAAGTGCACCTATCTCTAGCAGTAGTCAACTAGTCATCCAATGGCTCACTCAACCACGGCCCCACTTCAGCTTCCTACAGTGGCTGACCCAGCCGGGGAAAAGATCCAGTTTCCTACAATAGATTGAAAATTTTGCGCAAGGAGGGTCGAAATTGGCTTAAAACTTGTGTACTAACGACAAGTAAACATTTGAGCACGGATGTGATACAAATAACAGTAATTTGGAGTGTTTTGGATTTTTGTCGAATTTCATTCTGTATTAAACCAAGCTCAGGGCGAGATTATAAATTGTCGTATCATAGTTGTCAGACATTAGGCCTATAGGCCCGAATATTTTACAAGGTAGTGTAGCAACACGTCCGAGTAATTTATTGACAAATATAAAGTGAAAAAAATCGAAAATAATCGGTCAGTATTCGATAAGGTTATTACAAAAATGTGTTTTTGACACACGGTGTATACATGTGCATAAGCCCAAACTTCATCTTGTAGACTTGTTGGATAACATTCATACAACAAGCTGAATAACATCCCGACATGCATCGTAGTTGTAGATTTATTTTTTTGGTTGTTTTGACTTGATATACATTTGTCGTACAATCTGCCAAGGATTTGCTGTATAGACTTTTGACTTTTCGTGGACTTGCACACTGTGTTGTACAAAAGATTGAAGCGAACTTAAGGATACAATACATTGTATGTGTTTAGGCTGCTTTGCGTACTGGTGTCCGTGTTGTCACTGGTGCTCGTTGTCGTCACGTATGGGAGAATATTACTGCGGACCTTATGCGCCACCGTGTGGCTGCTATGAGCTCTTCCGCGTTGGAATGAGAGTCAAGATACGTACCATGTACGGCATCCGGGTTAGTGCGCTGAATGAAGCACATTATTTAGATTTTATATTTTACTCTATGACATGATAATACAGTGGCCTATAATCCTCGCTGAGAAATCAGCATGCGATGTCTTCAGCTGTTACATTTTTTTCTGTAAATGTCGAAGCTGTCAACCGGGGCTGACCATTTGCAGTGGCATAGCCATAGATGTTAATTTGTGGACCTCCTTTCCTTCCCCTATTTTTTTTCTTCTTTTTTTTCTTCATTTTCTTTCACTTCTTTTTTTCTTTCTTTGTTTTCCTGTCCCTTCTTTTTCCCTCTCCTTTTGTCCTTTCACCCCCCACCTTTTTCATACCCTCCATTGCGTTAGAAGTAGGACTCCTAAAGTCCAAATAAGAAATCTGGGGAGCGCTGTAAGCTCCCGAGCGGGTTTTGATGTGGAGCTCCAACCGAAATAGAATTTGGTGCATTATAACTTTAAAATATGAGATCTTGTGGCAACAGCTTTATTTTCCTGATAGGTCTATCAAACGATCAAATTTAGTGCAGTTAAAGCTAGGTGCTGGGCTTGCTTAGGCCCGTCAAGAGGAGAAAAAAAGGAAAGTTTTCCCCGGGCCCCGCGACGTTTTGGGGGCCCCGCTGTTGCTTAAAATATAAAGTACACCAGAATGTGCCATTTTAAAAAGCAAAATTCAAAATTTTCTCCCCTGACGGGCCCCGCGAGAATGTTTTTTCCGGGCACCGCTGTGGCTCTTAATGTCCCTGGGTCTCTCTTGTCTACGCCACAACCATTTGGCTCATTTCTTGTATTTGAAGCAGCTATTATTATGCAGCCGTCCTAAATGCTTCTCGAGGCGTGTTATGCTACTCTTAATAGGCGTATTTAAATGTGCGTATATGTACTGTTGACTAAGCTTATATTGTACAGGGTTCAATCTGCGAAGACGCCTGTTGTGTCTGTTGTTGCCCGTGCTGCGTCGCGGTTCAGATCGCCCAGGAGCTAAAGGCATACGGCAACTTCTGAGAACGCACCAGGCGTCACATGCATACCAGCTGTTCATCAACCGCTGCGTGACGTTGTCTATATATACGACAAACATGTACTTTGCTAAAAACTGCAGGGGCGTCCACTTCATTCACAGGTGGAAGCATGATGCTCCTCGAAAAAAGTTGGAGGGGGGATTTTTCAATTGACAAATCAACGAAACACCGTTATTTGCATAGCACATAAACGATTAAAATACTATGGCCTCTGTATTGCCACGAGATGCGTAGGCTATTGAGAACCAAAAATGTGTCAGAGTGTATTTGCAGCCAGGAGGGCTAGCTGGATTTTTGAAAATAAAGGAACTGCGAGAAAAAAATGAAAGTGGGAAAAGAGGGGGAAAAGGTGCGACTTGGGGGAGATGATTGCTTCCTAGCGCTGCAGGAAATATGACAACGGCGACGACTCAACGGCATCGTTTCTCACTTAGAGCTAATACACTAACAGAACTTGAGCTAAATGCGAAAGACAGCATGCAGCGGTGAGAGCAAAAACATGCGAAAATGTCGACCCAGTGTCAAAATGATTATGCGGCCTTCCGCCTAGACATCCACGTACAGCACTAACTTATTTTAAATTCCAATCGAAAGTCCACTTCTGCACATAGCCTATATACATTGCCTAGCGTATTTAGCACTGAACCCGCCGCAAAGAACCATGTATGTGTCCTACGCGAGATATGCGAACGTACTAAACTTCGACATTTTGAAGTAGAAATTAGAACACCGTTCATTGCTGCTTGTATGGCAAATGTTCACGCCAGGTTCTTCTGGGCTTTTTTGAGGAGAGGCTACATAGCGACAACTGACTTGAGCAAAAAATGTGGTGTTTAATACGTCACGTGACAACAAGCTGGTGACCAATTTTCATCGCGAAATGAAGAAAATAGGCCTTTGCAGTACCGTGGCAACAGGGGTCAGCAGGCGAGAAATTTAAATGACGCCATCGGATAGCCCGGGCCCGAAAATAGGGGTGTATGTGAAAACAGCGCGCAATTATTTTTAACGGGGGCCGAGTTATAGTCAATTTTTGTCCTAAAATTCGTTGCCATGGCAACAGGGGTCGGCAGGAAAAAAATTTTAAAGACACCGTCGGATAGCCCGGACCCAAAAATAATGGGTAGGTGCAAACAGCACGCAATTATCTTTCACGGGAGCCGAGTTATAGTCATTTTTGTCCCAAAATTCGTTGCCATAGCAACAGGGGTCGGCAGGGGAGAAATTTTAACGACACCGTCGGATAGCCCGGGCCCGAAAATAGGGGATAGGTGCAAACAGCGCGCAATTATCTTTTACGGGGACGGAGTTATACCGCTTTGAAATCTCCATTGGATGTAATGCAAAATTTTGCAACTTTTGAATGGTTGCTATGGCAACAGGGGCCGAAAGGGGGTAAATTTAAATAACACCGTTAGATTGCCCGACCCCCAAAATAGGGGGCAGTAAGTAAACACAGCGCGCAATTATCTTTTACGGAGACCGAGTTATACCGCTTTGAAGTCTCCATAAGCCGTAATGCAATTTTTTTTTAAATTGGGGTAAAATGGGGGAAGGAGTTATCAGATTTTTATCCCAAACAAACTCGATCTTAAATTTCGATCCCCGAATCACTGTGCAAAATTTCATCAAAATCGAATCAAAATTGCGACCGTAAGAGTGTTTACAGACAGACTGACGGACTGACAGAATGACATAAGTGATTTTATAATAATCTGTCCCATGCTATGCTATAGCAATGGGACAGATAAAAAGTCGTTTACTAAACAACCAATCGATCAATCCATCAGTCAATCAATAAAAGCAACAACGGCTGTCCTACAATGCTAAAACCGGTCGATCAGCAAACAATCGCTGTTTAGTGTTCCATAAAATATTTCTCACTGTGTTAATCTATCATTATTGTCAATAAATCAAGTTTGCTTTAAAAATCTTAAACTTTTGCTGTTTCCAATCACAGTTTGTTTGCTGTGATACTTCAAGTTTGCTTTCAACAACAGCAATTTCTCAGAGTTTGTGCCTGAAAGTTTGTTCCGTTTCGTAGCTTCAATCTGTCCGCCTACGCTGAACAGTTTTTCTACTGCAATCTGCAGCAGATGATGGCAATGTTGTACTAAACTTTATAAACTGACCCCACTGCACGATATTCATGCAGCATTGTTAACGAATTATCTGGATCTGCAAGATATCAGGAAACTTCTGCAGTGTGGGCAACATTAATCGAGAATATCCAGTACAGTCCAGTTAGACCTGTTCGACTCCTGTTGGCCACAAACCTGTTGAATTGCTGTGCATCTGCAATTTTAACCATAAACTGCTAACTTGCAGCGAGTTGATTTTAGAAACCTAATAAAGTGACAACTCCCACGAGTAAATGAATTAAATCAAACTCATAACTCACAGTTGTCAGAGTGAGTTAACTCAAACTCACAACTTGCAATTGCTGAGTTAACTCGTGAGTTGAAACTCATTTGAGTTAACTGATGCCCGACAAATCTATACTTTTTCAATTACGTCGTTAAAATGCATCCCGACACCGACAGTACACCTGGGCGTCGGCGAATTACGTCGACTTGCTGGGTCGAAATTCTATGGCGTCGAAGTTGTCGACTGAACGGAAGTCAAAATTTTTTTGCGTCGCCGCTGTCGCACTTTGCCACTGTAAAATATTTTGCAAAGTCCTAAGTGTGAAAGTGAGAGTTGGTCCTTTAGTGGAGAAAGAAGACGATGGAGACGATGATTAAAAATTACTTCAAACACAGCAAAAAGACAGTCACGTGGCGTAGACATCATTGCGAGGTGACTGCAAATAAAAGTCGGAGTCCGACTTGGGCTGTGCGGGCATACCTATATCCGCATGTTACGCGTAGGGGTACGGGTACAATTTTACGGACACAGGTCGGGTAAAATACGGATATATTCGTAAATTGCTAATAACGAACGTCATTATAAACCAACTTAAGGTGGTAATATGTAATTATCACATTGACTGAGCACACTGACTGCTGACAACGTCACTGGCGTGCTCGCTGGCTGACATGTAGTTAATCATGATTACTTCGATTATCTTCAATGACGTCCATATTCCATACACGGCCAATGTAGCTATGCCTCCAAAATGCCAAAATAATTTGCCAATTCATTGCATTGTAGATTTGTGCAGTAAAAATAACAACAATTTATACCCGTTACATATTTTCCAAGGATTTTAGTGCCCAAAAAGTGTTTGCTGCCGAAGCTCCGTTCCGAACCGGCCTTCCCAAAAGCTCACCCCTGCTTTCGGCCTTCAGCCTTGAGTTTGGGCCACTGCGGCTCCAGCTCGTTCTTCGTGACTTCAATTTCTGGCTACGCTTGCGTAAAAAAGTGATAATAAACAATAACGCACTTTATCGCATAGCCAAAATTGCCGTAGCCGCACAGCCTTAAGTTTGACACAACAGTAACGTGAACGACTAGGCTTAAGTTGTTGCAGGATCTCAAGACGGAGCCTTTAAGAGGTGGATCCAACAGCTGCATCCAAACGATGTGGTTGCAAAGTTCGTTGACACTCTCCCCGTACTATCCCGCCATTGAGTTTTCGGCTGTGGACCAGCCGAGGCCTCCGGGTCTGGAGGGCGGGCTATACTAGGCCCTACAACAACAACAACTAAGTTGTTGCAAGTTTGTAACGAATGCCAAACTGCTGGAAAGATAAAATGAAAGGGTGATGGATGGTAGGAATGGCACTGCATAGTGGGCTGAGACGATCGAGAGCAGTAACGAATTAGAAATACAAGTGGCTGACGAAAAGAACGATCGGTAATTTTAAGGAATAACGGGTTGAGGGGAAAAGCACGAGAGAAGCCCGGTACACACTGGCGGTCCAAACGGGCCATTCGATCGGACCGTCCGGACGGAGCGACGGACCGTTGGAAAAACACATTGTCTGCAATGCTTTTCTGGCGGAGGGGATGGAGCCTACTTTCGAACAAACAGCAGTTAAAAACTTGGCATTTACAGTAATACGAGTAAAAATAGAAAATTTCTAGGGACAGATAGTCCAATATCTATGCAAATCCAGCATACAGTTTACAGCCAGAAAAAAGCAGTTAACAATCGTTTAACTGAATGGCTTTAAGCCTGAAGTCAGTTAAATGTAAGTATTTGTAGATTTTTGTTGCAGTAAAATAATTGTTGGATTAAGTGATATAAGCCCATGTTTTGGTTTTGTCTGTATTTTGTATAATGTACTTTTCTCCCAGAAGCCTATATACGGGAAGTTCTTAATATACAGGCAATACACGTTAGGGTGAACAGGCAGAAAGCATACAGGTTATTGATTCGACACTAAACATACTGTTGAGTTTTCAAAGACTGACTATTTTCTACTTTCTTAAGTCAAAAAATGTCTACTTTTATTTAAGTAGTTTTATTCTTGGGCTGCTTCCACTGTTAGTTAAGTAGATTTTTGGAATCACTACTTCTACTTTTGCTCAAATAAAATTTTTGACTACTTTATCTAAAACTGAATACGGAAGACGTAGATTTTTTTCAGATTTTCGGATACCTACGCCTAAAATTAGAAATGGGAATCGAAGCGAAACCCAAACCGAACTAGAACCCGCATTTTAGATAGAACGAACCGAACTAAAACTCAAAAGCAAACACTACACTTTGAACTCGAACCAAACCAAACTCATGTTGATGAAGAGCCCGAACCAAACCGAACCCTGTTGCCTGGGTTCCAAAAAAGCTCTTATAAATTTAACCATTTCTGTAGTGTAGCATCAGTGCTATCCGTAGGCATTAAGTCACAGCACAATTATCACAGTCATACTTCTGACCGCAATTGGCTAGACTTTAAACAGGCCTTTTGATTTTAAAGCAATTATCGTATATATTTTAGAACCTACATAAAACCAAACCGAACCGAACTGGAAACACACTAAAACCGAACTTTTATTTTTTTGTAACTGCAAAGAACCCGAACCGAACCGAGCCTTTATGTTTGGTAGAACTCGAACAGAACCGAACCCTAGCGATGAGGGTTTTTTTCCATTTCTACCTAAAATGTTTCCTACGTGTGACAGATAACATGTTTTGGTTTGACAATTGACATACAAAAAATACAAGTGCTAATAAAGCTCTGTTTGTTTTGGGGATGTCAAAAAAACTAATATGAACATTTGGCCAAAAAAACGAAGAAAAAATTGGAAAGCATATCTTGCTTTTCCACAGAAGGCTTGACCATGTGATGATGTCAACCAATCAATCAATCAATCAATAATGTCAAGTTTAGGGCGCCGTAAGTGAAATAAAAACACAACAAGGACGCCTAACAGCCAGAAAACCGTAAATACAGAGTAAGCAAAATATCACGGATTAAAAGCGACATTAAAAAGGTGTGTCTTGAGATTTTTCCTAAAACAGTCAGCAGAGTGGATTGAACGAATGGAGAACAGCAGACTGTTCCATGAGCTCCATCAGGTAAGATGGAGCACGTTCATGCAGACAGCGATGAACCATCACGCACAGCTTGTAATCAATGTGCAGTAGGCCTAATGCATTAAAACTGTTCTGATCTATCCTGAAGACTGACTTGCATTCTGCACTGTTCTTCTGCTTCAGCTCTATTGTTTGTGAACTCTCTATTGTTTCTCCTCTGGATCCACCGCCTGACCCAGCATGACCTTGATTTTCGGCATGGAGTGGCTGAACGGTCCATTCGGAGGGGCCGTTCGAACGGTTGCGAGCGGTTGCCGTTTTTTGACAACCGTTCAAACCGAACGGTTCGTTCGAACGGTTGTCAAAAACACCAACCGTCCGGACGCTCGGCTTCTCAAAGCATTGTACATGATCACTGTGCGTGACCTGTTACGACTTTCCTCATCTCAATAATTATTTCTTTTGGTCGTCGTTCGAGGCTGTCGCTCACCTGTGCTCAAATGATCTGGTGCATGACGGCGTATACAATAGAATGATGCTCGTAGGTTGTGGGCTACGTATCGTAAATCTTGTAACGCCCACGAAACGCCCACGGTAATTAGAACAAGTGACCTAGAACCCCCGGCTTGCATTAAACATTGCAACTTGTTATGTCATATTAGGTTAAACTTTTTCTCTGTGCACAGCATTCGTTATTTAACATAAGCTTACACGACAGAACACGTTTATATTTCATTTTGTCGATGTCATGTGGTTTTAACCTTTAATTAATACCCAATTCACACTGGCGACGCCAACGCGACTGCGGCTTGTATCAAAATTTTTACGGTACCGTAACCTATACATGCAGCTTTAGGCCACGTTCATTGATAAACCTGCATACAGGCTGCGGCAAAAAATACCGCCCGAAAGTTTTTCGTTGTTTTTTTAGCAACCGATTAAAATTTTAATTTAAAATTTTACAGTTTTATACGCTAATGCCTTCTACATTTAACTGCCAAGTAAAATATGATTCTGTTGAAAAACGACAAAGTTATAGACTTTTTAACATGACCGCCTATCGATTTTTCGTCAATAGAAATGTTCAAGCTACTACACCAATGCAATAACATCGTCGAAACAACACAGTTAACTAATGATTAAATGCCAGATTTCGTTGTCAATGTGAATGTTTGAAGTGTCTACCATTAGCTCCAGGCTCCAACAGAAGCCTTCAGTCGCTTACTTTGATAAGTCTTTCACAGCCTTGTCGATCGATCCTTGTGGCAGATTACCCCAGATAATCTGGAGCACTTCCTTCGGCGATTGTTTTCGACTTTGTTTTAAGCTTGGAGTAAGCCTCCAACATTGCGCACCACACGCGATAGTCCATTGGGTTTATATTCGGCGAATTTGGAGACCATTGGTCATGGTCATTTGAGATGAAATCTGGACTGTCGGCCTGCAGCCCTGCTGGAAGATGAACCCGGTGGGCAGCCGGCGATTGCTTTAAAAGAACGATAATTAAGTGATAATTTATAAACAAAATAAATTACTGTTTATCAAAGCGTTACTGTCACGTCATCGGCAGCAAAGTGGTAATCGGTTTGTAAAAAGATTAAATAGCATTTTAGCTTAAACATTTTCAATGCTGAAAAATCGGTAGGCGGTTATGTTAAAAAGTTTATAACTTCGTCATTTTTCAACGGAATCACATTTTACTTGGCAGTTAAATGTAGAACGTCTCGCAAAATAAAACTGCGAAATTCACATGAAAATCCCAAACGGCTGCTGAGAAAACAACAAAAAATTATAGGGTCTACTTTTTTGCCGCACCCTGTATGTTGTCGTCGTCGACTAATTGCTCGACTTGAACGGAGTTTTCATCCAAAGCAACGCATGTAACGTACGCAACGCCACGGACGCAACGCAATTGACGTACAGTAGCTGACGCAATGCTACTGGCTGGAAAAAACGCACGAATCACGATTAAACTACAAAGTTAGATGTGACTTGCACCGTAAACTGCACAACAAATAAAGCAAACTAATAAAATTTAAACTTTTGAGTTTTTAAGATTTAAAAAAAAAACTCCTCGAAATGGTTGTGCTGGAAAGAGAACAGCTCGTTTCGTATTGACTGGAGTTTGCGATTCTTGCCGCAGCTGTGTTCGCTGCGTTTATTACGTTCTTTTTGCGTGCCTTGCGTACCTTGCGTTAAATGGAAAGTTTTCTAATTTCCAAATAAAGAAACCAAGTGCTCTGCTTAGTCACGACAGCGCAATACAGCGTAGCACATGGCCAGCAAGCCGGGGCCCCGATGCTGTCGATTGTCGATGTCGTTGATGACGTGTCGTGTTATATGTGCTGCTTAGAATAAAAGAATGAAAAGTCAAAATTACTCGCGTTGAACCCCCGTACGTGTAATAGAAAGATTCCGCCACCTTTCAGCTAAGCGAGTAGGCCTAAGTTATAATAAGAATAAGTTTGACTCAAGTATAATAATAATAAGAAGAAGAATCAGAGCAGTCAATAAAACTATTTAGAAGGAGTGAGATCAGAACAATGGATCAATAGCACTAGCTGAGAAGACAAAACTCAGAATAAAAAGAAAAGTAACATGAATATAAAAACATATAAAAATAACTAATATTTCATAGTAAAACCTAACTCTAACATTGTCAATTACAATACAGGAGAGTCCGTTAGTCCGATTTTTATGCTTAATACGTCAAATGACGCGGTTTTGCGCAAGGAAGTGCCTTTTTAATGTTACAAAATAAAAATTTAATTTTTGACTTATTTATTCAAAAAATTCGAAAAAAATTACAATGGCGCCTATGGAGAAAATTTAAAAATTCTTTAAACTGTCATAACTTCCGTTGTGTGCAATATTTGGTTCTAGGACATGGTTTTCAGGGACGGCCTAATTAACGGTGACATTTATATTTACCCCTGGTTGATCCCCGTTGCCATGTCAACGAAATTTGGAACAAAATTGGCTATAACTCGGCTTGCGTAAGAAATTTTTGCGAGATTTTTGCGTTAATGGGGGGGGGTTTCAGGATGGGCCATCGAATGCTGCCAATTGCATTTTCCCCCGATCGATCCCCGTTGCTATGGCAACAAAATTTAGAACAAAATTGGCTATAACTCGGCTTGCGTAAAAAAATTTTTGCGAAATTTTTGCGCTTATAGGGGGTTTTTGGAGATGGGCCATCGAATGCTGCCATCGCATTCTTTTCCGACCGACCCCCGTTGCCATGGCAACGAAATTTGCTATATTGGCTATAACTCAGCTTGTGTAAGAAAATTTTGCGAGATTTTTGCACCTATATGTGGTTTACGGGAATGGGCCATCGAATGCTGCCAATCGCAATTTCCCCCGACCGACCCCCGTTGCCATGACAACGAAATTTGAGACAAAATTGGCTATAACTCGGCTTGTGTATGAGATTTTGGCGAGATTTTGCGACTATAGGGGGTTTCAAAGATGGACCATCGAATGCTGGCAATCGCATTTTCCTCCGACCCACCCCCGTTGCCATGACAATGAAATTCGGACAAAATTGGCTATAACTCGGCCTGTGCAAAAGATATCTGTGAGATTTTTTTTGCATCTGTGGGGGAGTTTTCGGAAATGGGCCATCAAATGCTGCTAACTGAATTTTACCCCAACCGACACTTGTTGCCATGGCAACAAAATTTAAGACAAAATGGGCTATACCTCGTCTTGTACAACAAATATCACCAAGATTTTTGCAGCTGACGGTGGTGCGGGTTGAGGGTTTGGCAATTAGATGACGTCAGTCGAAGTCTACCACAGCCAACCCTGATTTCCAGGTATAACGAGCAGCAGCGTAGTAGGAACAGCAGCAGTAGTAGACACATCCAACGTTCTGTACCCGACCGGAGGTATACTACTCTGCCTTAAATAGGTAAAAGGTAAAGATACGGGTCCTGCTATAGCGCTTTTTACATGCGCCAGGCTCATTCCCCTACTTTTGGCTATGAAACAGCAAATAAATATGTAAAAAAAACTTGCCAGTTTACAACTGTGTGTGGGGACGATGTGCTGATATCAGTCCTCTAAAGCAGCAAAAATCATTTGGGTAACCTTAGATGGGGCTATGCATATGACGTCATTACAAGCTGACTTTAGTTGGTAATCACTAACATAGTCTAAAGCCTTCTTCATTTGATGTTATTTGTCGTATTAGGCCTACTTGCCCAATAGTTACCGATTTGGCCGAACTGCCCAGAATGTGCACCGTAAAACAACAGATAGGCTTAAGCGTAGGCCTATAATATACACTGTGTCTCAAAAAACCGGACCCCTGCTACCTTTTGCAATAACTCCAACAGTCCTGGTTCAATAGCAATAGATTTTGACAAAAATAATCGTTAGAGAATCAGCACTTCATAGCATGTGTTATTTGCAAGAAATTTCAAGAACAGAGTACCAGCTGAGGTTTTTCTGTGGCACCAACAGTAGAGGCAACTGCACTGCAGTACTCCAACGAACCAACAACGTCAGTTACGAAATCATTAAATGTTATAACGCCAACGTTTGAAGTTGAACGAACTGTTGATTAGCAACATCATAGTCAGAAGTTACAGCAAATGTTCAAAGTGCTGTCCCTTTACTCGAACACAGGCCCGGAGACGTCTTCTCCATTCGTCGATTGCGTCATCGACAACGGTCTGCCGTAGGCCAGACCAGACCTCTACCAAGCGCTGCTTCAGTTCATCCACATCTTTCCCCGTTTTATGAAATATCGTAAGCCCGTAACACACTACGATATTGAGTACCTTTTGACGATTTTCTCAGCTAATGATTATTATTATTAGGCACAGTTTGTTAGAGTTATTTCAAAACGTAATAGGGGTCCAGTTTTTTTTGAGACACAGTGTAGATTGTTTTGCACGACTTCTTACCTACTCTAAAACAATTTCGCACGTACACTACGTAGTCATTTTTTAAAAGTTTTGCTGCTCAGAGGTTTACGTTTTTAATTTCTCCCACGTTGTTCTAACGTTGTTCAAATATTTTTGAACGTTTTTACTGTGCCAGAAAATGCTCAGAGTTTGCTAAAATAATAGTTGTTCTAGCTGTGTTGTCTATCACGATGATATGTTGAATTAGCGCAGAGAAGCGTTCGCCCGGCCGGCACCATTGCTTCCTCATCCGGCGGACATGTCGTCCGCGATTCCAGCGTATCAGCAGCAGCAGCAGTGGATGATGGGTAACAATAGGTGCAGCGGCATGGGTCACTGGGGCGTGCAGTTGATTGACAGCACGGACTGGCTGCGTTACGCCTACAGCGCGCCGACCCTCCACCAGCGTCTGCTGCAACTCCGTCTTCTGCAACTCGTCGCAGCAGCCCAACACTTCAACTGCTCCATTTAGATTCCAGATGTCAGACGACGTTCGCCGTCGAAACAGATTTCTGTTGCTTAAAGTTAACGTAGCATAACCGTGACAATGCTAGGTTTTTTCGAGTTTTAAAAACTTAAAATACGTCAAAAGTTATTTTTAAAGGTTTTTACGGTTTTTTTTGTTGCGAAATTTATTACATGCAATATTTTATATCATATTTTAATAGTGATTTTGCTGACTTTATTTTGCTACAATTTATAGAAAACAATGTGATAACATGACGGATAGGCCTAAGGTGCATAAAATGTTTCTCCTGCAACGTGATTTTGTCTACGGTGTTCATTGCACACTAAACCAAAATAAATTTGAAAATCTTAAAAATTTTCTTCAGAAATAAAAAATATCAAAAACATTTTTAAAAAATTTCTACAAAAAACTTTTTCAGCCCTGGTAGAAACGGTCCAGCAGGGTGACATTCCATCTCTACGACTAGCGAGAGTTTCTATGTTAGCAAAATACAACATGGAGGTATAGGGCATGCCACGGGTAAAGTTAAATATGATGTGGATGGCACGTTTTTGTATTCTCTCGATTTGTTGACTTTGATCCAGACAGGAACACAGTATTCTAGAACTGGTCGCATGACTGAGATATAGTAGTATAACAAATGACCGCTGGATAGTCCTGCTCTTTCTAACTGTTTGAGAAAGTAGAGTTTTTTTTCAACGAAATTTGGTAATCGCTTCAGGAATATATTGGGGATTAAGTGCACGAAACTTTATTCAAATGCGTTCAGACTTGACATTTTTATATATACGAATCTTTATTCGTCAAAGCAGACAGCAGACAATTAGGCTAACACAATAAGAGAGAGAAAATACAACACAATACAGATGACTAATAATTAGGGCAGAAAGAGAAAGATGAACACATAAAATACATAACATAATATGACACACAAACACATACTGGCCTAAGCCAAACATATAGACTACATTATTTACACCGCCTTACACCAAGCAACTGAAACAATTCGTGCTTGCCTCTACTGCAGAACAAATAGTTTAAAACATCATGCATCAAGTTTCATTTTGTGTATCTTCTTCAAAAATTCTATGTTTCTGTCTACCATCATGATTGCACGACGTCTAGGGGGTTATACCTACGCCACTGTGAGTTAACTTTCACGTGATGCCCACTCGATCCTTTCAGGACCACACCCATTGATGTTACACGCACGGCAGTCACTCACTCACGCACTTAAAGAGCGTATAAAGCGAACAAAGTGAACTGAACTGAACTGATCTGCTTCGTACGATTTATGCAACGCAACTGAACTTTTATTTCAGTTCACTTTAGTTCTGTCGCTGTGTACTATACAGCAGGGATGTTAACGAGACCAAAATAGCCTAGCCTATGGCGAGAACGAGAACGAGAACAGTGAAAGAATAAAGTTTAACATATAATATTTGACATAACCGTCGGCATTAAGTGATTTTATAAACCAACGTGATTATCAACTGATGTGGCATGAATCAGATGCACAGAGTCCACAATTATGCAGTATCTCTCTCATGTGCAGCACTGACTGCAGCGAAAACAAGCACTGTCATAAAACAGCATGCAGTCTCTGCAACAACCTACTCTATTGCACAGTCTTTGATCTGTATGCGCAGCAGGTTCAGACAATAGACCTCTGACACAACCGGTAGTCTGCACTCGTAACCCCACCTGCTTGAGCAGCTTCTGTAATTACGATTCAGTGAGTTTTATTGTAGGTCTAACAGCTACTATTCAGTTTATCATTGTAGTGCTGTCACTTTGACACTCGAGTCCAGAGTCATAAGTTACCACTGCGAGCAATAATAAGTATTTTGCAAAGTCGAATTTCGAGACCACGAGACCACGAGACCAAGATGCATGAGAACGAGAACAAATGTGATGAGAACGAGAACGAGACCATTATAGGCCTAATTTGGTCTCGAGACCACGTACGTTGGTCTCGAGAACTTAACATTCCCGCTACACAGTGCCCGATTAAGGCGGAGTTTCTACCAAACGCAACACACATAACGCAACTGACGTAGCTGACGTAATTGGCGCAACGGCCGTAACGCTACGTACGCAACTGATGTAACGCAATGAACGCGCATGCAGCCGACTGAACGGACGCAACGACCGATGAGGGCGGAGACCGAAACGATACGTTAGTAGGCCTGCATGTACGTCTCGGCACCGTCTCGAGACCGAGACGTCGAAACCGAGACCACATATCTGTGCAGTTGGTGCACGGTTGCTTGAATACGGCCGTCCAATGCCATTGCCATGCGATGATGCGACGTTGGTTTATTTGGATTTGTTCCGTGCATCTCTAATAATTTGATTTGTTTACTTTATTTTGGGTACGATAAAAGGGGTTGTGTTTTGATTTTAAATTGCGACAATTCTCATAAGTTTCTGTTACTATGGCGTCTGAAGATAACGGAAGGCCGATTTCGTCTCGGGGGTAAGCGTGTGATCGGTTGTGTCGTGTTTTTACATGAAGTTACGCCGTTGATGTTTTACTGAACGTGTTGTGACGCGCCTGGTTGCTTGCTGGCGCTCTCACTTGGCCAATACTGAATGGTCAGTGCTAGCCGTAGATCGGCGATCTCGCACTATAGAGCAGAAAATTACTAGCGGTAGATCGCCACTTTATCTATAATTACATTTTTCTCGTTGTTAATGTAAGAATGCAGCCTGGTCAGGAGTCTTCAACTTGTTGAAGTTTGACCATATGCCGAAGAAGAAGCCACATTTCTCCACTGCATTGCTAAGACTGTGGTTGGGACTGAAATGTTATCAATTACCAAGCATTAAATGAAATTTATTCAAAAACACTATAGTTCTAAGTCCGTGTTACAAAAACAGCTTTGGCTTGAGATGGACTTTGATATAATACCGAATAAGCCTGATTTAAATACGTGTCAGTGTCGTGGCATGGTTTATAGACTTTTTATGTCTACCAGGCATACGACGTATATGTTCTACCATTTTCCCAATAATGTATCATACCCGATCTATCTTTAGCAATTTTCCAGTGCTTACAGTAAGATCGCCGATCTACCGCTAGAATTATTGATACTGAATACTGCTGCGATGCGATTTATTTTTCGGCTCGCCCTCTGGCTGTTTTGTTACCTGGACGATCATTCTGCTGGCTTATGGTTTTCTGTTTTGTTGCTTCCTGGCTGATTCGCCCTGTGGCTCATTCGCCCCTGTCTTTTTGATTCATGGAACTTTCGTACCCGAGAACTTTCATTCCCGGGAACCTTCGTAAGTAAGTAAGTAAGTAATCTTTTATTAAACAACGGTCAAACGCCATTGCAAAAACAGAACATAACAGAGCATAATTCGTTACAATATCGATAAGAAAACAAAGAAGAAAAGGAAATAAAATGAAATGAAATATGGTAGAGCTACAGCAGATCTACAGGCAAAATCTAATATGCATCACCAAACAAATATCGCAGTACAAACGAACGTTTGTACAAGTTATAGTGGCACTGAGGCAAAGCAAAAATACAATTGGTGGCCCTGAGTTTAATAGGTAAAATCTTTTCCGGAGGTAATAACTGGTGAATACGGTGATCCTTATTATTAACCATTTTATGAAATAGGTGCTCATCTGCCTCATGCAATAAAACAAACGTCTCAAATCACTCGTTCCCAGGAACTTTTGTTCCCTGACAATGATAATTACTGAACCTTTTATTCTTACATAGTGCTTATAGTTCAGCGAAAAAGCTCCAATTTTGTATCACTCACTAGACGTATATAGCTGGAGTTTCAACAGGATATAGTAATAACTAGGAAGCCTAGCTGTTGCTAGAGAAGATGCACTACAGCTTATACAGTTCCTGTTGCAGTACTGAGCTTCAAGGTCATCCACGTTTGATGATTTTTATCTCGTGTGAAAGGGTGAGATTTTTCTGTTGAAAAAATACACATTTTCCTACTCCCATCTATTCAACCCCAAATTTGGCAAGAAATTTGAGCTAATGCTCACGAGATGCGCAAAAGCCTATAGCAGTTCTGGTTCAGTAGTTAGCTGAAAATTGGGGTGTTCATGCATATAATATATACAAATACCAAATTCTCTATCTGGATCGCATAAAGATAGTAGTGTGGCGCCACCTTGTGAATGATATAGACTTGTGTCGCAGCCCGAAATCACCATAAAAATCAAAAAAACCCTATTTTGGCGTTTAAAGTCATTCAAGGTCATTGAATTCGGCGCCAATAGAGAGCCAGTGTACGACTTCCTATTAGTGATTAATAGTAACCTAGGCCCTATCTCACACCGTTACTGAGATACAGTGACGTACTGGGCAAAAATCGCAAATTTTGCCCTCCCCCTTTTATTTAGCACCCTCGTTTGGGGTGACACTCTTTGAATTTATGTAAAAGCTTTACGGTTACTGAAACTAGAGTCTTCCAGGCAGCCGACGGTGAAGATTTGGTGATTCTAGATTGCACTGCTTTTGACTGATTCACCCGTGTGACAGGCAGACGGACAGACAGACGGACAGACAGACAGAATTGCGATGGCTAAGACGCACTGAAAGCAATAGCTGCTTTCGCTCATAAAAATGCTTTCATTGAACTGCATCCCCGAAATTTTGTACGCAGAAAGCATTAACACAGAACTGATTATCCCTGCACTAACTTTTTTCTGTGACCCAACTCTTATCCACAATACATCCATTATAGACAGACAGACGGACGGACGGACGAGAGACAGACGACAATGGTACCATTGACGCCTACAGCACTACAGCATGGCTGTAATTAAAAAAGTGTGTCAAAAATTGTGTACAGTATAGGCCTAATAATCAATGTTAGGGACCGAAAGTTCCATGCTAATTTTGATGTTGAGAACGAAAGTTCCCAGGAACGAAAGTTCCAAGGAATGAAAGTTCCACCCATGGAACTTTCGTTCCAGGGAACGAAAGTTCTTGAGTATGAAAGTTTCAGTTACTGTCTTTTTTGCCCTCATTGTATATCATAGGATGTATTATGATAGAGGTCTATTTTACCATAGGTCGAAAGAACTTTACGGAGGCAATGACCAATGTACAGTTGTCCGAGTTCAACTGTGAGGATTTGTATTTTATTGGAAAAGAAAGAAAGAAAGAAAGCTAGCTCTTTCCTGTTTTTTAGTCTAAAATTACTGGGGCTAGGGTGAAGATCGTGGGAACAATGTAAACAAACAAACCAATCCACTATTTTTTTCACACGCATGAAAAAATAGTTCCACATAAGTTCCATTTTTTGCATGCCATTCAGCACACATTTTTATGCATTGTTAGTGCAGTTTACTTTGTCAGTTTATTTTTATGTTAGTTTAATTCACTAATATGCTGTTTAGTACATTTAGTCATGCTTCCATGAAGTATATTCGTCACAGCCATTTGCTATAGGCTGAGAAAACTTTACGGGATCAGTGACCAATGCCTATTTGCGCACACCTGCTATCAAAATTTCTATCTTTACTGGAAAATCGGGGTGGGCTTTAGGATTGCCCCCTCTCTAGGAAAATAAAAAATGGGATGATTTGTTTCAGTTGATCTTATTTTGGAAGCTGTACTAATGAATTATGCTGCTGAAAACTGCAGTGGATATTTGTTGCTTTGGTGATTACATGATTGTGTGAAGGTCTGAAGTGGCACGTAGTCGTGGTTCATCACGAGTGAGTTTCAACAGGTCAGAAGATCAGACTCAGGATGCTGACAGACAAGCAGAAAATGCAGCTGAGCTTCCTAGCATTAGCGAGCGACTCTGTAAGTTCTGTACTTCGTCAACGTTATTTTGCGAGGGTTGCCACAAACCTGAAAAACCTAGAATACTCGGAGAATTTTCCGAACCTGGAACAGTTCCGGAAAGCTCGAGAATTATTAGGGAATTCTGTGCAATTTCAGGGAAAAATTATAGCAAAAAAATAGTCCCAGTAGATGTCGTTTCAGGTGTGAAAAATGTTAATAAAATACGTTTGTGACCGGGGTTGCACCTTGAACTCTGCTGAGGAAGCTTACAGTGCTGCCCCAGATTACCATTATTACAGATATCTTTTGTTGCACGGTAACCAAGGAACAAGTAAGCTTATGGCTCCGGAAAAAATCTGGCAAATTCAGGCAATTTTTTTCCTTATGTGCTGTGGACAAGCAGGTTTGACTCGAACTGCCTGGGCAGCGGCATGTCTGACTTGATGTGGTCAAAGAAGCACAACTTTGGACGACCTACTGGCCTCTGTCCAATGAGCAGTTTGCCATACAGCAAGCAACGAGGAAGTCGGTTTGAGGGTCTACGGATGATGTGGCCTAGCCAACATTCGGCCCTAGAACTTTGCAGTTCACACTGCCACAGAGAAATGCTAAACATAGAGATTCTTGGCGTCAAATCGCCGGTACAGCAATGCTTTGATAGAGCTTTTTCGTATAAAGCTCCCAACACACGGAACAATTTCCCTCTCTCAGTTAAACATTTCACTTTACAAGTAACCTTCAATCGTTGACCCCATAACCTAGCTACTCAGCTTATCATACCACCCATAACTCATGTCAACCCATCTAGCGACCACTGGCTCCTCAGATTTAGTTTTCGGTCATTGTGCACTTCACAAATGCTTGGTTGTTTGCTTGTGGTAGTCCGTTGATGTCGACGATGACGTGCACTGTAGTGGAATTGTCATTGTGGTCTTTGACAGATGCGCAGATGACTGCGTAGACCGAAATCTGAAGCGCAGACTCTACCACATTGAGGACAAGCAGGAACGACTCGAACTGCCTGGGCAGCGGCATGTCTGTGAACACGACGATCACT
>Ga0209367_1002746_pt1 | contig 23477 bp, 14 predicted proteins | sample WorMetLIZISLAND2_FD_187412 | JGI IMG/M metagenome (GOLD analysis project Ga0209367, IMG submission 187412) | Marine gutless worms symbiont microbial communities from Max Planck institute for Marine Microbiology, Germany - Olavius geniculatus... ... | reverse complement strand
CTGCCCACAGGCAGTCACCCATGGCAGTATTAACCGGGCCCGGCGTACAGTAACTTCGCTGATCGGATCAGACGCGTTACCACTACACCACGCCTACCGCCCGTGTTCGAAATTTACTACACTTTTTGGTTCTTCAACTCGCCTACAGGCGAGTCCGTTAGACCGATTTTTACGCTTAATACGTCAAATAACGAAATTCTGCGCAAGGAAGTGCACTGTTATTGTTATAAAATAAAAATTTTATTTTTTACTCATTTATTCGAAAAATTCTAAAAAAATTACAATGATGCCTATGGGAAAAATTTTAAAATTCTTTAAACTGTCATAACTTCGGTTGTGTGCAAGACAAAGTCGTAACTTTTGGTTCTAGAATATGGTTTTCGGGGACGGCCTAATTAACAGTGACATTTATATTTACCCCTGATTGACCTTCGTTGCCATGGCAACGAAATTTGGGACAAAATTGGCTATAGCTCGGCTTATGTAAAAGATTTTGGCGAGATTTTGCACCTATAAGGGGTTTTCGGGGATGGGCCATCGAATGCCGCCAATCGCATTTTCCCCCGACCCCCTGGTAAGTTTTTTTTACATATATCAGCAATAACGGCAACCGCAAATAGAAGAAAAAATATATAAGCTGGTGTAAATAACAAACCAGGAATGAGCAGAAGAAAATGAATGAGACGAAATAAGGAATGGCGAGATCGTTGCCGCATTCATTCGTTCCTCGTCTCTGTGACTCGGGGTCACATTCTCTCTTCGACATGCACGACAACATTATCTGCTGCCAGCTTTCACCAGTAGCACACCTGAACCACATAAAAAAAGCCCAGTTGTTGCTAGGGAAGACGCGCTACAGCAAATACTGTTCCTGTTGCAGTATTGACCTTCCAGGTCCAAGGTCAATGATTTTCATGTCATTTGAAAGCCAAATATTCCACTTCCTATTAGTGATTAGAAGTAACCTTGGCCGTCTCTCATCGTTTCTCAGATACGCGGCGCCCACTTATAGCTTAAAATAGTCCACTGAAAAGTGCGGCCAAACCGCTGCAGATAGAGACATGGTTACCACTGACAACCTGTAAAAAGTCGCCAGCGCCGTATACGATGGTACCATCGCCGACCCCTTACGACTAAACGTTCAGCCACAATACCGCACGATTGGTTCACCATAGTGCGTTATGACCCTTCAAGGTCATCCAATGTCAATGATTTTCATGTCATTTGAAAGCCAATATGCGACTTCCTGTTAGTGATCAATAGCAACCTAGGCCCTATTTCACACCGTTTAGCCATAATCCATCCTTTACAGATGGACAGACATACAAGCGACAGACAGACGACACGTCGTGCCATTACGTAGCGCGCCAACAATCATTGTCTTTTTGTCGACCATTTTACCGAGCGATCAGCCAATCAATCCACTGCATTGACCACATAGAAACGCAACGGTTAAAGTTGTGTAGCTCTTCATCGCAATCAATATAAGAGCTACGCAGCGTCACCTGCCATATGGGATCACACTACTCGATAAAGGCAAACGCGCCCAGCCTATAACCACGGCTAAGAAGACCGGTACTCGATTAACCTACCCCGGAAGGATTAAAGAATGAGCTGACTTGGGTGGGTGTTTAACTATCCCGTACAATTACACATCCAAATACTAAACAAATAAACAAATATATAATTATAAAGGTAACGCACAAAAACTGTGACTGGCTGGCTATACCTGAAAAGCAGCATTAATCCATTCGTAAATGTTCTGAAATTATTGTGCCGGTTGATTGCTGTGCCTGGATTCAGATGGATAGTTCCAAACACCTGTAAACAACGGCAGAATGTTACATTAATTGTTGACAATTATTATTAGAAAAAGTTACTAATAACAAATTCAGCCGTTAAAGTACAGAACAAAAGTAGGAGTTGTTTGTGCCAATTTAGCGATTTCAACGAATAACCGCACGTTTTTCTTTGTTTTTTTATTGATTGTAGGCCTACTGTTTTAATCCGTTTTCGACAATAAAATACGGGTATAAATTTATCAGCCGTCGAAATCAAAAATCTGCAAAAATAAAAAGTGTGATTTTTGGTGTTTTAAAGATTAAGCCCAAGTGCCCAACAATATTATTAAACAAAAGATTTTTTTATTACTGGCATATAAAACACACTACTGGGCCACACAATTAACACAACAAGCCTAACTAGAGCAAATAATAACAAAATGCTAAAATATTAACTTGATACCGGTACACTAGTTTACCTGCATGCCAATGATAGCGTAAATGAAGAAGAGCATCGCAATCAGCAGAATAACGTATGGCAGGGCCTACAACGCACACGCCACACAGTGTTGTTATTAGGCGAAATCGCATTTTCGCCTATAGACTACAACTTATTTCGCTGTAGCGTGGTCTGTCGTCAGTCTGTCGTCTGTCACATTCATGCCCCGTGCTTAAACCGTTTGACCGATTTACATGCCATTTGTGCAGAGGTGCACAATGACACACTGTGTTACATGGGGGTACTGATCTCATAAACACCAGAGAAACTAATTGGGAACTAAAAACCTCCTAACCAAAACGTGCACTTACCTACTTACTATTCACCAGGGGGCAGCATCGATCAGCAGTTTCGCCTCTTACGAAATTACTTTCGTTCTTGTTACTTAGGATTAGGAAATAGCTCGTATCATGTATTAAGGCGATGTCGAATAGACGATGCTGTTAACGGTTTTCATTAAATGACGCCATCACTACAGCAATTACCGTTAACGACAATGTGCACCTGTGCAGTGCACAGATAGTTTCTGTTAATGCAGACAGCTAGACTATGAAAACACGGAGTCAACTGACGAAGAAGTTGCATCTATGAGACAGGACGCGTAAAGTGACAATTTGCAGTATAAGCTTATGTTAGCAAATCATGAACGAATTTTGACGAAACTTTACTGACGGCTGAACAGTGGTCCAAGGACCAATTAAAGGTAAATGTAAAGGTCGTCAATTTGTACAGCGCATCGTCGCAAACACGCTCTAATGCGCTTTCGTCACTAACCAGAGCCGCCTGCCGCACGACCACCGTGTGCAGCCTGCAGACACAGGCTGGCGCAGCGGCCGGCTAGGCAACCCCAGTCAGCTGTACCAAAATCCCCACCTTCCGTAACCCATGTAAATGAGTTACTGCTCATTTTACCATCCCACGGAGGGTAAAAGGCTGAGTCGACCTAGCTGGCAGGCTTCGCACCGAGATGGTTCACCTGTCCGCAGGCAGTCACCCATCGCAGTATTAACCGGGCCCGGCGTAGTGTAACTTCGTTTCAGCCGAAACGCGTTACCAACTACGCCACGCCACCAGCCGCCACCAATTGCTCATACTATGATGGCGATCCGGAACGAGATCCAAACAAGATATCGGAGGCTACCGAATCTTGATCCGTCTTACGTAATTAAACCTATGACACACGATCCAAGTTCTGGGCCCAAGTTCTGGTCATCAGACACTGGTACCAGTATCTTGGTCCATCTGCCATGCATTCTGGTACCAGATTTTTCTGGTACCAGAAACTTGGGCCCAGTAGAACATGTTCTATTTCCTCACCAAAAACCTGGGATCACGTGACTCCGGTGCAGCGCTACTACTGGTCGGGTGCGGTTTGTTGACATTGTGACGTGCTTATTTTGCACATTATTGTTTCTAAGTAGCATATGTGTGTCACTTATTTATTTGTGCACTGATATGGAGATGTCATACTAAAAAGTGCAAACAGTACGATCAGTGCACACAGTTCGTTACTATGACCATCCTGCATAAACAAAAATGGAAAACCTGATGACTAGAAAACAATGCTATTTTACTGGTGACACTCGTAGATAAACAGAGAGTTGGCTGTTAATTTTAAAGTATTTTGTTGGATATATTATCACAACATATTACAATGCATGAAGGATCTATAACGAGTAGACTGTAGATCAATAATCAGTGAATAAATTCAGTGCAACACAGTCATTGAAAAACATACATGTCTTTGAAAAGAAAGTGAAAGTGAATTAAGTATGTACACACGTCATTTATTGGAGTAATTGGCCATGGAAGGATTACGAGACAACCTGTCGCCAGGTAGCACAGGGTTACTGCCAGCCGCTCTTCAGACGATACGCTCGATCGCATCAAAGTGTCTTGTCTTGAAATCAGCGGCGCTAGTGTTTGTCACGTAGCAACAGGAACGATTTCATGTCCATGCGCAAAAAGTTGTTTTGTAGACTATGCCCATCAAAAGGATGCAGCTCCTGCAGCGGGGCGTGACAGGCGCCAAGCAATCGGCCTTTTCAGAATCCAGGGATTCGCCCAAACACGACGTTTACGTTTACGCTTTCTCTTAATGTTTTAACCAGTTTTGACAACTCTGGCAGTTTGTTGTGTTCTGTACGCCATGCATGGTCTTGATTATTTCGTTAGTTAAGTTTACTCAAGCTGTGTTTTTTATTATTTGCATTTAGCCTTCATTTGTTTCTACCATGTTTATGGTGAATAAAGCTTCGTGTGTTTTCTGTTAACGTTAATAACATTGCAACCACAACAGCGTCGTCGTCTGAATTGTCAGAGGACGCCGTGTTTTTCGGTACCAGTTTCTGGTGTCCGGTGTGCTAGTTTCTGGTGACCAGTGTCTGATGACTAGTGTCTGATTACCAAAACTTGGGCTCAACACTTGGATCATGTGTTATGGGCCTTTATGTGTAGTAACTGCAGTGAGTTCGTTGTGTTCGCCAGGCGGTAGGACGCTTCTCAGCGGAGAGTAGGAAGAGATTGATTCTCCAGGAACACCATTAATCATTTTTGACAGGTCAAGGTCAAGTCAAGGTCAAGGTCAAGGTTAAGGTCATGTCACATATCTAGGCCAAAGTCGAGGTTTGAGGCCATTAATCATTTTTGACAGGTCAAGGTCAAGTCAAGATCAAGATCAAGGTCAAAGGTCAAAGATCATCAAGTACATTTTTGTCATATCTAGGCCAAAGTCGAGGTCCGAGATATGTGACATGACCTTAACCTTGACCTTGACCTTGATCTTGACCTTGACTTGACCTTGACCTGTCAAAAATGATTAATGGTGTTCCCGGAGACAAAATCTCTTCCTACTGCGGAGTTTTGTTCTGTCCCAGCACTGACTTTTATCCGACCGTACTTAAGTAACGGTCGAGCTATTGGCATGGTTGTCGTCGTCCGTCAGTCCGTCTGTCTGTCCGTCAGTAACGGATGTATTGTGGCTGAGCTTTAGGTTTTCAAAGAAAACTTTTTACACGAATAATTAAGCATGTGTGTTAGACTCGGGCATGCAAAATTTTAGCCATCTAGTGCAAGGAGAACATTTTCAAAATGGGGATCGAATAAAGGGGGGGGCGATAGACAAAATGTGCGTTTTCAACGGAAAACTGGTTATATGTCGAAAACGGTAAAAAATACGACCAAGACGCAGTCCATAGTGTGTGAGCCAAGGTTAATAAGAAGCGGCATACGGCTTTTCAGATGAAATAAAAATCATCGACCTTGGATGACCTTAAAGGTCATTGACAACCAGTACGGTCGGCTATCCTAGCGAGCGACAGCTGAGCTTCTTGTTTTTGTCGTGGTGGATTCGTTGTAGAACGCGCTATACAGCACGGATCCACGACAAATCATAGGCTAAGGCTCATGAGCTATAAACGAGAACGGCTCGCTTACTTTGAGCGACTGAACGAAAGTCCAGAGCAGGATGCGGATCGTGTATCCTTGCCGCAGCAACTTGATGAGTCGCGCTGCTCGGAACAGTCGCAGGAAGCCGAGACTGATGAAACTGTCCTGAAACGACGCACAATGCAGCCACGACAATACCTCTATACTAATACTGCAGTCAACCTGGTCGTTTCCACAATTTTTCGATCATCAAAGTCTGTCAGGGCCTACCGCAGAATTCCGACAAGCGAAGAAGCTTCAACAAGCTCCTGGTCAACTTTTGACTTATCAGTGTCGTGCACTTACCTACTTACAATTCACCAGGGGGCAGCATCGATCAGTAGTTTCGCCTCTTACAATGAACAGTGGCATCGTAGAAAAAAGAAAACTGTGGGCAATTCCCCCTCTAAATTTTAGCTTGTCGGAAAATTTTCTTTGTCGCAAATTACAAAATATGGGGCTAAATTCCCCCACTAGATATGGGGAAATTTAAGAAGTGTAATTAAAATTTTGAGCAACCCATAATCTCCTCCGTCAGAAAAAATGCAACTCACTGACCCCCCCCCAATACTTGCTTGATTCACGACGCCACTGCAAAAAATATGACTTGAGAACTTATGTTGGCCTGTCTGCTGGCTATTATGCAGGTAAACTGCTATACATCCAAGGCTACCTGCTAAATAGCGATTGTGGATATAGACGATCGATCGAAGTTTACAGAGCCGGTGTCTTGGGAAATTTGTCTCACCTGACCACCTGGAAAATTCTTCCCACCTCCATATTGTCATAATGTAACTAACGCTAATCCTAACCCTAACCCTAACCATAAATTTAACCCTATCCTTAATCTTAACCCCAACCCGTACTGCTGCGTGTGAGAATAATTTTCCGGTGCGACGAATTTTCCACTACATCGGACTGGCGGTTCAAATCAACTGATTTGTTCTGAAGTTTAGCGGTCATTTGGAGTCGTTTACAGAGTAGCTCAAACGGGACAAGACAAATCGTCACACACTTGCTGTCTTGATTACAGCATCACAAGCACTGCATATTGCGTGTGTGGTATTGAAACGATTGTGCCATTTTCTGTGGCTTTTACGCCACTATGTCGGCTAGATCTGTCTGATACGCGAGATGTTACCCCGGCAGAACATTTTGAGAGACTTTCAGACGTGGTTTGGACTAAACTGGGATACGACTGACCTTAAACATTAACGGCTAACCATAAAAGTGAGGCAAAAAAACTGTTTCGTTTGCGCTTGTGTTGCCACTGCTTTCTGCGACGCAATGTATCAGCGACAGCATTTTCTTTTAAATTTTATGTTATCCATCACGAATATATTTCAGGTCAATCAAAAAGTCTAAAAATTCCTGACAATGTATGGTCCGCTAATGCAGTTATTTATTTCCTGATGCAAAATGCGACGCTGATATTTTGGAATTGTGCATTGTTTCAAGTACTAGCTGAACGTGCGATGAAACGCTAATTAAGGCGAGCTAGATTTACGGCGCGACTAGTGCTAGACAAAAACTAAAAAAAAACTACGTGCTGTCAACCGCTCGGCAACTGGAAAAATTCTACACCTTCTACAAATTGTCAATACTTGTGCATTCTATCTAATATTTGTTTCAATTCTTTGTTTTATATGTTACTCATAATTTTTTTCTCCGCAAGCAACTATTCGGTGTTTTACCACGCTTTCCTCCATATACAAACAAGCTCAATAAGTGCGGTGCCCCTACGACGGCATTCACGACGAGCTAAGTCTACCACATTCCGCAAATAAAAATAGACTCCTAGATCTAATCTAGAGTATAGTCAAAAACCACACATAATCATGCGCAAGGTCACTTCCTAGGTCACAATAATTGTATTCGCTGTCGATTCCGTCATGCAGTTGTTCTCCTGTATGGCGTATAAATGACGAAAGCTCTCACGTCTAGTTACCGTCGTGGTGAAGCATTTCAACGATGTGCAGAACAGGACTCGACATTACCATGAACTAAGAGTAGACCTAGTTTGATTTCTCAAGGTAGGCTACTAATATCACGTGTGATAGGGTGTAGGCATTTTGATAGACAAGTGTTGCTAGTATCCTATTGTCTGGTTATGCTGCTGCTAGGCTACAGCGTACAGTTCTACAGTTGAATTCAGCTGCTGTTGCTGGTGGTAACCAGTCCACGTCGCTGTCTGTGGTGCATTGTCTCGTACGAAATTCAGAATAATACGAATTGCTTGTGAAAGTGATCTCTTCTTTTATTATATACAAAAGTATTATTATTATCATAAATTCTAACAATTTAACCCCTTAAACCACCCCACAAACATCAATAGGATACTAGCAACACTTGTCTATCAAAATGCCTACACCGTATCACGTGCTACCGGTCATAATTATGCATCAACAGAATGACGATTAACCGTAACAATAATATCTCACGAAATTAAAAACTGCTCTACAGAGTGTGCTACTAAAACAGTCCCCTAGGAAAAAAATTTCATATTTCTAGAATTGTTGTACATTTTTACCAAGTTTATTACATTTACGGGAAAAAAATTCAGTACAATATTCAGCAAACTTCGTTGCAATATTTATAGTAGCTGAAGTTATGAACTATAGCCATTTGAAGTTAAAAGTGTATTTTTCAAAGTAAACAAGTAATCAAACTGCGAGTCTGGCTTCAAATCAGCAGCGCTGATATTTTATACTTACACACGTGTTTTCTTACTATTCAAGTGTCTAATGTAAGTAATGTTTTTCAGGAAAAAAACTCTTATTGCAGTTGTTTAATGTTTTTATGACAGAAACTGTAATATGAGTAACAAAGTCAAAATACGTCTTCAAACACTTTGCGAGGTAGAGCTTAAAGCCACAGCAATAAGAGCAAAATAACCTACTTTTTAAAAAACGGAGTTTGAACACTTTACAAAAACCTTTCAACTGCTCAAAAAAGCTTTTACAAAGTTTGATTTGCTTTTTGTAAATACGACTGCATTTTCATTTAAAACTATACTTTGAAGTTGAGAATATTGTACCTATTAAAGCATGCGAGTTTTTTTCGACAATATTAAAAAAATATCTTGCGAAAATGCTCATGTATAAAATGCAAAGGTTTGCCACTGCAGATATAAATATCAAAAGTTATTGTTAAGGGACTGTTTTTATTACCGCATCCTGTAGCACTAAACATGCACGATGCTGAGTAACTGAGCATTCGTCTATAGGTTCTGCACAATCGTTACGTTACGTGCTGGTACGTATGCAAAATATTTCTATAATATGCGGTCGACTACTGCCAATGCATTCATCATTTCTACGAATAAACGAAATTGTGCTACGTATAAACTCAAACTCAACGTAATACTCACTCCACTGTCGTTAGCCGCACTTTGCTGAAATCGCTGAACGGCAATAATAATTAACACGACTATATTGTATGCAACGTAAATTTTAAAACAAAATTATATTTAAATTCGAAATTTACTAGACCTATGAATAAATTGTGGACAAAATGCGCGGTCTGCAAAAGACGTGAGACTTTTTTACATTAAAATTTCCTTTTTTTCTGTGCTGACGCCATATCTTCAACAATCACTAAGGTTCACGAAAACAATATAAATGTCTAGTGTCTACGCAGTTAGTAGTTTTACTAACGACATACGAACGACGATTTTTTTAAAAGAATATCTTAAACGTTAACGGTCATTCGACCCCTTAAGCTATTCAAACACCAGCGTATTTTTCTACGCATCTCTCTACTGCATTTCGATATCTAAACACACATCTGCATTGTTATTCAACATGACACGGCAGAATTAAGTAATAGTTTCAAATCCGGCCACAATTGTTAGACAACCGCTACAAAGTATGATAAGTAGGCCTAGGTATTAAAATAGTAAAACTGAAGTAAAAATTAACTTACGTTGACTTCGGTAACGAGAACGTCAATGATGCTGCCGACCACCGTAATGAAGTCAAACACGTTCCACGAATCTTTGAAATAATTCTGTAAAAAACAATTTAAATCAGCAACAATAAAATGCAGAAATTTGCACTTATATTTTCGTTATGAGTCAATTGTCTACGCAATGTCCATAACAAATAAAGTAAAAAAACTAGAGAAAGCACTCGGAGAGCGCAGGTACCTCCGCCAAGGCAAAGCTATTCGCCAGGTGACGTCACCATCTTCGCTTTGCCAGCGGTTTCCTTATGCCCCCTTTAACGCAATGGTAACGAAAATTTCAAAGTGATCCAGAATCCAGGATTCCTGCCGGATCACCCCCAAAATTTAACCACTGGTAGCTTATGCCGTGCCCGACATTCCGTCAAATTTTCAGAAAGATCCGTCCATAACTTTTCGAGTTATCTTGCTCACACACAGTCAGACAAACAAAAAACCGGCAAAAACATAACCTCCTTGGCGGAGGTAATAAAAATCGGAAAAAATCTTCAAAAAAGCAATTATGCCTACGCAACAAATGCCGTAGCGTAGTTAGCTACCATGCCTAGAATATCCATGAAACAAAATAACTGCTCCCTTCTTTACTGTGAACTATTATACAGGCTTAAGTAAGTTGAGTAGCCTATATTATAACAGAGTGCAAAAGAACACGCACACAATACGACACGCTATTGTCTATAGATGCAGCATGTGCCAACTACGGCGATTGTAGGTCGATTACTAGCACTACAGTGTTCACATGCATATTTTCGAATATCGCTAGCTTTCTTTCTATGCACACATAAACTGACGGGGTGCAATAGACTAGAAGACGACAAATTCTAAAGTGCACTAAAAATAGACGCTGACGGGTAGCCAGCTAAGTCGGCATTTAGCCCAAACTCCATCTACTTCGACTTATCGTGGATTCGTTCAACAAAAAGCTGTACAATTTGTACAATATATCCAGAATAAGTCGGAAGTCTCTACGCCAAATTCACAAATTATACACCAAGTCACCCTTATCAAAAAAACTTGAAAGCTACAGCAGATCCACAGCTGCCAAGATGTTGCACAGATTGCTGCCGAGGCCTAAGACCTGCTGACCAACAAGTCCGTGAAGCAGAACGAAGTAGTAAAGTTCGGGCTTTTACAAGCAAAATCGCTACAGGTTGAAAAAGGGTGGGTTTTCTAAAAATTAGTTTCCATTCAACGAAACGAACACAACGCAAAAATAGACACCAGGTCTATCCTTGCGTCATCTGCGTCCGCTGCGTTTGTTGCGTACTTCTATTGCGTTGCGTCAAAAAAGCGCGCAGCGGCCTTGCGCTGCGTACGTTGCGTTGAATGGAACATCGGCTTAAGACAGTAGCGAAAAAGCAGCATCAGTATATCGAGCGTCGTCCAAACCTTGAATCCGAACGCGAGGATCTTAAGAATCGACTCGACCAGGAACATGGCCGTGAACGCCATGTTGAGGTAGGTCAGAGTGTCGCTGTACAAGATGTATGCCTTGTTTTTATGAGTCGGGTGAAACTGCAGTTTAACATCACCAAGCACCAAGCCACTTAACTAATCACATGCATAATACTGCAGATAATTTACTTATCTGCATGACTACAAATGAGAAAATTAAGTACACTGTGGATCAAACGTTTAACCCCGAAGCGACTCCGAATCACTAATTCTCAGTTTGATTTATACTTTAAAAAGAAAAAAAGACAAAGCGATGATCACGAGTATTTAAACTGCTAATTAAATAATTTATCGAGTTTAATACGGTTTTCAATCAGTTTGGACGATTAAAAATAATTAATTAGCAATAAAAAAACAGTAATTACCGGTATCGAGAATCAGTCAGAACAGAAATGATCAGTTAATTACCGCAACAAATTTAACAACAAAATGCGAGTTAAATTATGCATAAAGTGCACACGTTATTCTCTAATCATGCAGCAATTAGTTTGAACAATCGCGAGTCATTCGACAAGTGATCCGGCGAGCATGAATCGATGCAAGTTGCCCACAGTGCACGACGCGCGGAAAATATCTGAGGTCCAATATTCCGTGATGCTTGTGAGCGAACATGCATTCCGGGCAAGTCCATGCAAGTGCTCTGAACTAAATCGGCACCGGGCGGTCTCTTACCCTCAGGCCGAATCCACACATCTTGAGCAGGGATTCGCAGAAAAACAGGAGGGTCAAGGCGGTGTTTAGATGTCGAGTAACGGCGTCGTACGTGACGTTTTCGCTCGTAGAAAAACGCTACCAACACGAACGTAAAGTGACCAGCCAGCGCGGCACAGATTAGCCCACGGTAATGATATCGTATTAACACAAGGTGCAATTGTCGCCGCAAATCGTTGCAGATTTGTAAAGCAATTGTGCAAATAATTTCGTGTTTCTGCTCCGAGAATTTGGAACTCATTAACTCCTCAAATTCGTCAATGTCAAACCTTGGTTACATTCAGATGTCACTTAAAGACCCACTACTTTCAGTCAGCTTTTTCTGCCACCTAGCGTGTATCATCCTATGCGCCCTGATTCTTTCTGAGACTTTGGCGCTTTATAAATCATTTACTTGCTTACTTACTTACTTACTTACTTTTCGGAACTACAACATCGGCTAGGAAAACATCCTCTATTCACGGATTAGCCTACATTATATCTATCTACAAGTGTTCGTTCCAATCCTGTCCCATGTCACGGCGCGTTATTATTTCCAACTGACTGAAACCGTTTTGCATACTGCTGGACATTTACTTGACTCCATAAGGTATCTTGGCGTGTGTTATTACACCATTTGTGTATCATTAAAATCATTTCGAGCAACATTAGATTACGACTGATGACATGTGCATCTATTTAATTTCACACTCTTGTTCACAGTCACACAGACATCGCATTTCTTATCATGAGTAGGCCTAGTGTTTTTTCTAAGACAAAATGTACCGAAACCCGTTGTCGGTCGTGGCTTCGTCTCAGACGCCGTTAGTGGGATGGGAAGAGGGCACCTGTTAGATCCTGTCGCCTTCATATTGGGCATTTTTATCACTGCGCTGTTTGTGCTACTTTTCCTAACTCAAGAGTCAAGACCCTCGATCACAGTGTTTGTCCATCTTTAAATATTCCTCAAAATGTGCAAAATACGTAAGCGTTATATATTTTAGTCGCGACAAACCTTCATCATAAGGATGATAGTGTTCATGGCGATCATAATCATAATGAAATACTCGAACGGCGACGAGACGACGAGTCGCCAGACGCGAAACTTGAACGAGTTCCGGTTCTTGGGCATGTAGCGACACGACGGCTGCGCGTTGATCGCGTAGTCTATGCACTGCTTCTGTAACACGCAACAGAACTGCGTATTAGTTTACTAAATGTTAATGTTTGCGTCACTTTTGCAGGGTGTCAGCATAACCCTGTATTGGCCATGGTCGGCGCGTCCGTCCGTCTGCCTGTCTGTCACGCACTACCGTGCTTTATCAAAAAAACCCAAGCTAGGATCACGCAATCTCAGGATTTTAAAAATCATCCAGAAAAGGACAGAAAAATTATTCTGTGAAGATTGTTTGAAGAGGTTGCCCAAAGGACAACATTAAGAAAAGGAAGTAGGCAAATTATCAATTTTAATCGACAGGTCAAAGTATCTTAGAAAAAGTGGTGTGATATCTTCTTTCCTCCAAAATAACGCGCTAGCAGCGATGTCACTTAGGGTCAATTTACTTTGACCATTATTTCTTGTTTTGGCCAGTTTTGTTTAAGATGTTAAAATTTGCTAAACTGTTCATGAGAAACCCACCTCAAAGCTACGGAGCGTCACCTGCCGTATGGGATTACACAGTGTTACTTGTTACCGGACACAAGTGAACACGGCCCACCTTTACCCCAGCTAGGCAAACGAGTACTCGATTTACCTACCCGGTGGAACAGAAAGCCGAGTTAACGTGTGCAAAGTGTGAACGGGACCTGATTTTTATCTAGCTCGTGGTCGACCAGTTCGTTCTCGCCCTGTTCCTGGAACGTGATGATGATCAGGGCGACGAAAATGTTGACGAAGAAGAACGGAAAAACGATGAAATAGACGATATAGAAGATGGCCATCTCCATGCGGTAGCCGGGCTGTGGACCGTGGTCCTCGATGGTCGCATCCATGGAGTGCGCCAACACGCTGCAACGCGCGCACAGCGCAAACGCAAACACTCAGCTGCAGACTAAACTGAAGAATTTCGTTTCATTTTATTCGTTTGCAAACAAACACAACATCACTTACTACACTTGGTCAAGACTGCACGTTATCACAGGGATTAACTACTTACGTGATGCCTACCGTAAAAAAAAACAAAAATTATACTGACATAATCATCTGTTTTAAAACCGTCTAAAATCAAACAAGTTTGCCCTCTGAGGTGATCGTTTAAAAGCTTTAAAAGTATTAAAATTTACGCTAGACACTGGTAGACTGTTCTAAACAATAGTTATTATTAACATAAGCAACGTAAGCTGTTGATACCGCCGTTTCATTGTATGAAGACTCGTAACAGTTCAGCGACGTTCGTGTTGTTTACAGCCTACGTAAAAATACTTATCTTCACCGCTTGGCCTATGAAACATCCACATGATGTACGTCTGTGTCTCTGTGACCTAATTTAATAATAAAAATTGCGTATTTTCAATTTATTCACAAGTAGCCATTTTATATGTTATATACGGTTATACGCTAAAAACAAACAATGACTAATTAATATACCTAGTTGAGTAACTTAGCATACGAAATGCACTTTTAAAAACCTCTTCAAACCGAATTTCCGAGATCATCAGAATTTTGCGAGTTCTCAAAAAACTTTTGTAGTAGAAACACTACACATGCTAATTATTTAGCCTTCAATTAACAAACGTGTCGTTTATCAAATTCAAATTAAAACGTACAAAGACGACGAACATCTGTTACGACCTTGGTTGGTTATCAGCAGTCTAATTATTCTGAACGCAGAATGTAAATTATAGTACAGTGTACTTACGCTGGCCAACCTTCACCGGTCTGGACGGCAAACAGTGTGAGCATCGCAGACGGCACGTTGTCGTAACTGAACTCCCATTTCTCCCACTTTCGTTCCCTCACCACGGGAGGCTTTCGTGGATTCTTGTACTCGAAAAAGTCGCCGCTAAACAAAACAACCAACAGCCCTCATGCACTATCATTGTCATTCGACCGAACAGAAGCAACTCTAAGTTTGCAAGCTTAGCAGAGCCGCATTCACACCAAGCAAAAATGTTATTTTTTGGCAAGAATATTTGTTTAGTTAATGACAATTTTCATCTATAAGTAAAACGTATAGTTTAGTCTATTATCATGTCGCTTACAGCAGTAGTGAGTTGTTATTAATTATCATCATACATAACTGCAATGTTCTTTTTTAGTTGTTAGTTTTCGACTTAGTTTTACAGGTGTAAAAAATGTGCTGTGCCGACTAGAAGTGTTGCTTTTCTCCTGCATGTAAATGCAGGCAAGGAGGCTAAACATGTTTCTTCTTCTACATACTGTGCAGTAGCGGGTAATTTGCCAGAATAGACGCTTTGGCATCTTAACTCCCCGATGTAATTTAAATAATAATGATAATTACAACGATGTTGCTAACCGGCATTCTTCCTCAGTGTCCTTGGAGTCGTCGTTGCAGTAGAAAAAGCGGCCTTTAAACAGCTGGACGGCAATGACGGCGAAGATGAAGTGAAACAGAATATAAACGATCATGATGTTCAGGACGTTCTTGAGCGAATTAACCACGCAGTCAAATACCGCCTGCATATAAACAAATATGCAAAACTAAGTCACGTGACCCAAAACCAGTTAAAAATTTGAAAGTCGCTTATAAACACTGCACCGCCAGCTACACGATTAAATAGCATAGCGTAAAGGTAAACAAAAAAGTTTTTTACATGAGTATGCGTCCTGATTCTTTCTGAGACTTTGGCGCTTTGTAAATCATTTACTTACTTACTTACTTATTGCTATGTGACTACAGTCCCGAAATTAAAAAGATATGGAATAGCCTTCCAGTTTGTCTGAGGTAAACTAATATTTTAGCTTCCGCAATTTTGAGTATTCGCCTTAACTGATTTTTTTTCTTTCAGGTGCAACATTACTGCACACTATGACCAAGCCCTAAATGAACCTTTAAATTTTCTTACTTATTTTCCTCGCTTTTCTTCTACCAGCCATTATGTGTCGCTGTCCCCTGCGAAAATAAACAAACGCACGTGAATGTAGGATGTTACTTTTAGCTTAGGCACTCGGTTGATCGTCTTCAGCGGTCGCAGCACACGCAGAACTCGCAGCGCTTTCATCGTGTTTAGATTCTTCCCTGCACCGCTGCCGCTAAAAACAAAACATTTGAGCAAAGCTCACGAGACGCGCGACAGCTTTGGCAGTTCCTGTTCGCAGATTGTTTCCAGCCATTTCGTCGCAATTAACTCTTTATATGTGCCTCGCAACCGAAAATCGCAAAAAACACTAAAACCTCCATTTTGGGTGTTCAAGGTCATCCAAGGTCCGCGATGTTAATACCACTTAAAAGCTCGACACCATTGCTTGTTACAATAGACAGCATGTTTGTGCCTATCTCCAACCCTTTTCATGCTACACGAGCCAATAGCAATAAAATAACCATTTTAGGGGTACTCTTCTTTGACGCCCGCGTGCGCCGGCCTCCATGAACCTAGGTGATCGGAACTTGCAGCGTTAAAATCTACGTTTAATGCCAAAATTTTTTTATGCAGGTCGTCTTAGTCTATCTCCAGCCATTTCTGGCGCAATTTATTATTAAAATGTGCGTCGTAGCCCAAAATCGCAAAAAAATCACTAAAACCCCCTTTTACGAAAGTTCAAGGTCGATCAAGGTCATCGATGTTGATAATCTTATGAAGCTTGTCGCCCGTGTTTGTTATGATAAGCAGCATGTGTGTGCGCGCTTATCTGTAACCGTTTTCACGCTATACGAGCCAATAGCGGTAAAATAAGGACATTTTATGGGGTAACTTTTTTCATGCCCTGCGTTCGAGGGGAATCTCATCACCAATTAAAGGGGAAACGTGTGTGGCTTTGTAGTCTAACGTTAGCGCGTCAGACTATCAGTAGCGAGGTTGCTGGTTCGACTCTCGGCTGCTCCGATGCCAGGTAACAACCCTGGGCAAGTTGTTCAGTCACTCACACACATGTGCCTCTGTCACCAAGCAGTATAATTTGGTACCGGCGCTTACGCCGGTAAGATTACGGCCGCATATGAAAAAATGTCTAGCAGTCCGCCCATAAATATCTGAGTGATGGTGATGAGATCGAATGGGCGAAATGTCCGTCTCCTAAATAAGTAAATCTGCACAACACATTGTATTTATTGTGTGAATCTGTTACACTGAATCATAACACTCGCAATAGCCACTAATATTTTGCCGATCTGATCATATAACTTTTTCGACGGCACAGGTTCAAATCGATGATTTGATAATTAGTTGTATTTGGGTCACGGGCCGCCATGCGTCTAGTCTTAGCAATATTACATTCCACGGCGGCCGTGTCAATAGTCAAGATACTACAGAACGGCCTCGCAAAAATCGTCATGCGCCGCCTGCCCTGCGAACTTGAATAGAACGAATGACTTTGCATTTATTTATTTATTTATTAAACATTTATTACGACGGCCTTGGATGCTCCTAACGCGTCTCTATAGTACAAACCTTCAGTGTAACAAGTAGGCCTATGCTAGAATACAGGCTTATAGTTGTGAACACGCTCTTCAGTTTAACTCAAGCAACTTCGGCTTTCTTATTTCGCCTTCACCAAAGTGAGTAAAAAATCAAACGTCTGGTCCGGTTTTGTACTTATGTTATCTACACGTAGTTTTGGTCGACCTTGCATATAAGCAACTAGAAATTTGGGGTAGAGCGGCGTAAGTCTGATTGGGAGAGAAGTTTACCGGGTTGAAATTCCCCTCGTAGCAAACTCACGTGGCACAAACTCAAATGTATCAGCATACGCAGAACGTGCAATGTCGACTTACGGTGGGTTGAAATGAGACAACAGAACGTTTTTGTTCGTAGACCAAAGTTCACCTAAATATTTTCGCCCAACGTAGTAAGAATCGCAGTTATCACGTGGAATTTCATTTTTTGATATCTCGATCCATTCCAGATATCTTCTTCTATGTTCTGCCCTAAGGCATATTTCGAAATATCTTTGGAACAGAACACGATATCGACAGTCGAAACCATAATTTATATTTCGTGTATAACGATTTGATTCGGTGAACTTTAAGCGACGAATTGCATCGGGATTTGGACCCATCGAAAAATTAACACGCATGACGACCAGTATACTACGCCACAATAAATTTCAGTATTCAGTTATTTTTCAAGACTACGTTAGTTATGACTGAGCAATGTGTGTAATAATCGTGTGTGTTAAGATGGACATGATGAAGTCACTGCTGCTGCTGCTGACGACGATGCTGGCCGTGTTCATCCTGTCATCGGAAGCTGTCAGATGCTACTTATGTCTATGTTGCGACGAACCGACTCCTATCACCTGTGAGGGCGAAGTCTGCCTCAAAATACATATCGAAACCGAAGGTGCGCTACAGGCCTACGATTTATGATCACTTTAATTCGACAAAATATCAGACAAAGATAGGCCTAGACAGACAGGCAGGACAGATATATACACAACGCATAGCCAAATACGGTACAATATGACAGTAGGACAATGTTAAATATTAATCATAAACGTACACTGTGGTCTAATCGCGTTAAGACGTTTGATGTTAAATATGCCACCTGCGGGGGCAGCTTTGTAGATTATGGCACCAATGTCAAATAGTGGCTATTGTTAGTACTATTATTATTACGCATGTGTGTTTATTTATTTATTTTTCTTTTCTTGTTGTTAATTGTATGTATGTGTGTATTAATCTATCGTTTCTTCGATGAATAAAGATGTATATATAAAATCGTAAATACACATTCTCAGTAGCTTTATCAAGAGGGATAAAAACAGCACTCATACAACCACAAGCACAAAGTAAAACTAGTAATTGGGGAAAACTCCGGGGTTGAAATTTCTCTATTTGCAAAGTCGCTTGGCTCAAAATCAAACGCATTAGCATACGTATAACGCGCAGTGGCAGTGTCGATTGGTCTTCCGAAAAAGTCGATATGGGTGGATATGTTTCTACCTCTAGATCTCCGTAGTTAGTAGACCAAAGTTCACAAGACGTTTTCGCCGAACGCGGAAGGAAACGCTGTCAATCAAGTATTTGTTTGATTTTACATAATTATCTTTATCTTTACCGAAGTTATTCGCCGTCGAAGTTTAAAGTAATCCTAAATAGAGCAAAATTGTGCATGTTTTAGCCGCTATTTTTAAAAAGCCCCCTCCCTCTAAATTTTGAACCGTAATTATAAAATCGAACGCACTTCCCGCCATGTGCAAAAGTTTCGCGCCGATCGGCCAGCGGAATTCGGAGATCTCGTAGAAAAAAAAACCAAAAACGCCAGCAATATAGAAGCCCGCCAAAAACTGTTGTTTGCAGGTGAGCTAATAATGCTACGAATGTGTTTGACTAAAAAATATGTGACTTTTCAGCGGGTAACTTCGTATTTTTCATTTTAGGTTCGACGACAATATATCGCGAGTGTGGCTATCGTAAGGATTTTCGCTATGTCGACGATTGCAGAAACTCCACATACTTATCTATGTACTCCAACACGTGCGTCTGCGACCATGATCACTGCAACTCTGCTCCTACGATGACGTCATCACCCGGTGGTCACGTGATCTTGCTGGTCGCCCTACTTAGCAGCGTCGTCATTGGCTACTTGCTGTGAAGCTGACATACACTGTATTTCAAAAAACGTCATCCTTTTTATATTTGCGCCAACTTCGTCTGATGTCATCCAATTTTGCTAATTTTTGGCAGAGACACACGCTAGAAAATTTGAAATAAGCACATTATACACGACCCAATACATCTGGTTTTATATGTTCGTACTTAAACTTGTAAAAACTGGCAACGATTTTAAGGGCATACAATACAGTGATAAATAAAAGTTCTCTATATAAAACTCTAATGTCACATAAGATAACTATGAAGTGACATTTACGTACAGTAACACGTAAATAGACTGTTATAAAGGTTTAACTTTCTGTAAAGGTTAAACTTTTTGTTCAGTTATTGTGTGTATGTGCAATTTTGCCTGCAAAGGTTGTCCCCGAAATGACCTATACTGTGTCGCGGAGGACGTTAAACCCTACAGACTCACTCACTTACTTGATATCAACGCAAATGCTTGAACCGTTGTCCAACTACAGTTCTCACGCAGCCGTGCACGCCAATGGTCTGTGACATGCTGCTTCAGATCAGGCCACACAGCAGTCGCCCCGCTGAGGATCGATCACATTATGATATAAAATTCATATAATTCCAAAAATTTTAAAACTAAATAACTAACTTGTAAATTCCCTGATGAAGATAAGACTGTTACAAATTTAGGAAGGTTTTCGAAAAAAATTGCCAGATTCTGGTTCAGTAAGTAGATGCTCCAGAAGAGCTGACGTCGAAGTGTGCATTCTGACGCAAAGCTAATTTTTACACGGTACAGTGCGAACATATAAAACGAGATCTGCGGTGGGCTGCAAATATCTTGGTTGTTTCAAATTTCCTCAGGTATATGTTTCTGCCAAAAAGTAGACGAATCGGGTGACACCTGCCAAAGATATATGACAAAAGGGGTGACGTTTTTTAAACGCAGTGCAGATATGGCTGCTGCTGCGACTGCTGCTGATGCTGCTTCGTTTATGTCGATAATAATAACTAGACAAAAAAGCTCAGCTGTCGCTAGGAAAGACACGCTACAGCCATACAGTTCCTGTTGCATTATTGACCTTTAACGTCATTTAAGGTCGATGATTTTCATTTTATCTGAAAGAGCGTATGCCACTTCCTATTAGTGATTAATAGTAATTTAGGCCGAATCTCTCACCGTTTCCGAGATATGGCCAGTTTTCCGTTGAAAAACGCACATTTTTCCTACTCCTAAATTCAACCCCGAATTTGAAAATGTTTCTCTTGACTAGATCGCTCTAATTTTGCATGCCTAAGTTTAGCACACAAAACTAATTATTCCCGTAAAAAGTTTTTTCATACGACTTAAAGCTTAGTCACAATACATCCGTTACAGACCGACAAACAAACGGACGACAACCATGCCAATAGCTCGACCGTTAATTAAGTATACGGTCGGCTAATAATGTGTCGGCTCAGTTCTGACATATTATGCGGCGTCCCTCAAAACTGGACTTTTTGAGCTGACAATTACTTATGCCTACTCGTGGTGCTAATAATGATGATGATATGCCAATACGAATGATGATGATAATGTTAACTATAATCTGTCTTATCGCAAAAACAACTAGAAACAGCTCGTGAGAGTTCATATCTCCGCCAAATAACGTTTGTTACAAAATAGTAGATTAAACACTTCTTTGACACTTTGATAATAAAATAAAAATTGATGAACAATTCAGTAAAAATAAATTCAAATAATAATAATAAATACAATCAAAATACAAGTTAAAATTAAAGTTGAAAAATAAACTACAAAAAGGTCGACACTCTGGGGAACGTCTACCTGCAGCAGTGCCATCACCAGTGCCAGTGCCGCTAAGACTGCAGCTGTCAAAACTATAAAATAACTAAAAATAAAATAAAACCAAAAATAAAATAACTTAAAAACAGACCAAATACATATAAAACAACAACAACAAATATATAAATATATAAAAATACTAAAATAAAATTAAACTAGAAAGCAGTCAGAGCCCACATACTTCCTTGGCAATGTTGTTCGCTAGATGGCAGCACCATCCTCAGTTTTGCAGCGGTTTCCCTTATGCCCCATTGTAAGCAATGGTGACGAAAATTTCAGTGATCCAGAATCCAGGATTCCTTCCGAACCACCCCCCAAAATTGAATCGCTGGTAGTTTGTGCCATTCCCGACATACCCTCAAAATTTCAGAAAGATCCGTCCATAACTTTTTGAGTTATCTTGCTAACACACAAACACACAGACAGACAGACAAACAAACAAAATCTGGCAAAAACATTACCTCCTTGGCGGAAGTAAAAAACTACAAATTTTGAGCAAAGTTCAACGTGAGGCGCAGTGCCGGACGCTGAAATTTTCCTCGTAGTAACGTCAAGTGACACATACGCAATTGCATTAGTGAACACAGCACGCTGAGTGTTGATTTTGGGCGGCGGAATTAATGAAGGGTGACTGACTTTTGTATGACTAAATAAAATATTTCCGCAGTTGAAGCCGTGATTCTATAAAGAATAAGGACGAGGAATGGCGGGTGAAATTAGGAAGAACTGCGAAGATCACTGAAGTGTACGTACATGAAGGCGATGGCGAACAGAGCGCAGATGACGGCAACAGCGTCAAGCACGTTCCACATGTCACGACAATACGAGCCCGGGTGAAACAAAATGCCGCGATCGACCACCTAAAACAACAACCACGATATGCTATGATGCCTCCTAACGAAATGCCATTTTGTCCCCTTTGCTTCTTGTAATAATCCGCTCGTGCACTTGCATAGCGCGGGTAAAAACGCAGCGTTTAGTCCGCACTCGAACACTGGATTTCTGTTGTCTGATGCTGGCTAATACCCCGTTTACAGAATCAAGCTAGCTCGACGAGCTGGTCGACGAGCTGGCTATATGTTAGCTGAACGAGCCAGCTCGATGTTTGCTCGATGTCTGCTCGATGTTTGGCATGCTTTATGCATGCTTCATATTTGCTCGATGCTTGCTTGATGTTTGCTGGGCGTTTGCTCGACGTCTGTTCGATGTTTGCTTGATCATGTAGACGGGGCATAACACAGCAACGGTTCGCGCGGTTCGCAGAATGCACAGTACGAGAATGCGTAAACACAGACACAACTTGGCGATGTAAGCTTGTGCGTTTTTACACCGTGGTCCATAAAAACGTAAAAAATAAAAGTGGCACGTTTTTATGGACCACGGTGTATGTGCGATTTTTGATGTCTTGCGGTTTTAAACTTTGACCCTTTGTACTAAAAATCGGTACAATGGTTACCTTTCCCCCGGAAACGTTCGCGTTTATGTTGTTTTCTTTGCGTTTTTTTCGAGTTAGGACCCTTACGAGACAGACAGACAGAAAAACAGTCAGACAAGAAAGACGAACGAACAGACCAGACACGTAATGCGGCTTATAGAACGGCCGCATCATAATATAATTGCATTGCGCGTTGCGAGCAATAACGAGCGATAGCATAATCATCATCATATTCGTTTAATACATCAACTTGACAGAACGCAAGCATGTGCACAATTTAGGCCTAACATACAGTAAATATAAGAGTTAAAAAAAGTCCACAAGACTATGTACAAATGTTGCAGAAACAAGCACGTCAATTGAACAACAGCATAACAGCAAAAAAATTGGAATGTGTGACTGCCTAAAATCTAGTAACTAGTAAAAATATGACAAAAGTCATGATGTGATAGGCCTAAAAACGACGTTTAAAACTTAATCATCATCATCAGGTCGAGTTTCCTCGGGCAACGGCACGCCACTCGCACTTGTCCTTCATTAGCGTCTTCAACTCCGCTGTAGTCTGAAGTCCGGTATCCTTCCTGAGCCTGTCCACATACGTCAGTCTCTGACTCCCTCTGTTGAACTTTCCTTGGGTTGGTTCCCAGAGTACCAGGTTGCTCACTTCTAGCTCGCTATGTCTCACACAGTGCCC